>Ga0210393_10001134_pt1 | contig 22870 bp, 16 predicted proteins | sample IncBWC27OmetaG_FD_160068 | JGI IMG/M metagenome (GOLD analysis project Ga0210393, IMG submission 160068) | Forest soil microbial communities from Barre Woods Harvard Forest LTER site, Petersham, Massachusetts, United States - Inc-BW-C-27-O ... | reverse complement strand
TCTGCAAACGAATTGTCGAATCGCACGGAGGCCAAATCGAAGCGGTCAACCGACCCGAAGGCGGAGCCGAGTTCACAATTCGCCTACCCGCTATCGCCGTTACCGAGATGGCGGCTGCGCCGGCGAATTCACCCGTCACGGTATCCTCCCAATCCTGAATCGGAACAGTTTTCAGAATCGTTGAGTTGATCCGATGGCCCGACTGCTCGTCATTGACGACGAACCCAACCTGCAATATTCGCTGGTCAAAAGCCTCAGCTCAGACACGCTCGAGGTGGCGACCACCGGTACGGCTCGCCAGGGAATCGAAGCCGTTCGGCGGCAAACGCCCGACGCGGTGATTCTCGACGTGCGCTTGCCCGATATGTCGGGCCTCGAAGCGTTCGACGAAATTCGACGCATCGACGGGCGCTTGCCGGTGATCATCATCACGGCTTTCAGCACAGCCGACACGGCCATCGAGGCGATGAAGCGGGGCGCCTTTGAGTATCTGCTAAAGCCGGTCGACTTTCACCAGCTGCGAGTGTTGGTCAACAAGGCGGTCGAGCTAAGCCGGCTCCGACATGTGCCGGCCGTCTTTGCCGAGGACGAGCGACCCGACGACGACACAGTCGATCGCATCGTCGGCCACACACCTGAGATGCAAGAACTTTACAAAGCGATCGGCCGCGTCGCTCCGCTCGACGTTCCCGTGCTGTTGCAGGGCGAGAGTGGCACCGGGAAGGAGCTGGTCGCTCGCGCAATTTATCAGCACAGCCCGCGCAGCCAAAATCCGTTTCTCGCGATCAACTGCGCGGCGATGCCCGAGGGCCTGCTCGAAAGCGAGCTCTTCGGTCACGAGAAAGGCTCGTTCACCGGGGCCGACCGCCGCCGGATTGGGATCTTCGAGCAGGCCGACAAAGGCACGCTGTTTCTCGACGAAATCGGCGATATGACCCTCTCGACGCAGCCGAAACTCTTGCGGATTTTGCAAGAGCAGCAGTTCGAGCGGGTCGGCGGCGAAGAGACAATTCGCACCGACGTCCGCGTGATCGCTGCGACGAACCAGGACCTCGAACGAAAAGCGGCAGCGGGCGAGTTTCGATACGACCTCTTGTATCGACTCAAGGTCTTCACGATCGACCTGCCCCCGTTGCGAAAGCGGAAGGACGATCTGCCCCTGTTGATCGCCCACTTTCTCAAGATCCTCAATCGCGATCTGCGAAAGCGCGTAACCTCGGTCGCACCCGAAGCGATGCGGCTGTTGGAGGGTTATCCCTGGCCTGGCAACGTGCGCGAGCTCCAAAGCGCGATCAAGCATTCCTATGTGCAGTCGTCCGGCGAAGTGATCAGTCTCGACTGCCTGCCGACGCACTTGCGGGACGAATTGCCAGCCTTTTCGAGCGGCATCGGAGCCGAATCGCGAAATCTGAAAGTCGTCGAGCTGATCGGCGAGCTGATGCGGCGCGGCGAGTCCGATATCTACGGAAAGGTGACGGCCGCCGTCGATCGATTGATTCTCGAAACGGTGCTGCGTCACGTGAAAGGCAACCAGGTGCACGCCGCCGAGGTTTTGGGAATGTCGCGCACGACGTTACGGGCCAAAATGCGCAGCCTGGGGCTGGCGATCGAGAAGCAGCTGCTCTCGGATTCTGGATCGGCGGAGTAGGAGCGCAAACATTGCGCGGCAATTAGCTCGCCCGTCCGCTAGATCCGCTCCACAGCCACCAACTGAATAGCACCGCGAAAATCAAATCGCCCGTCGCGCCGGGAATGAACCAGCCCGGGCCATTTCTCGTCGCCCAAAGCGCGACGGCCGCGACAAACACGCTCGCTTTGCCGACGGCCGCGAACGCGACGAGCGGCCGATCGATCGTCGGTTGTAGCGCCAGCCACAAGTAGGCCCCCCCGAACAACAGCACAAACAGCCCCAAGAGCACGCTGTAAATCGGAGGGACAGGCACAGGCAATCCCGCAAGTTGGCCCACCGATCTGGGGAAGAAAAACGCCAGCGAGCCGGCCACGTTGTAGAAAAACGTCGTCCACAAAACTTTGCGGAGCAAGGCGTCGCGCTTCACGCCAATACTTTCCGCACGACTTCGCCCGCGACGTCGGTCAGTCGGAAGTCGCGGCCCTGGAAGCGGTAGGTGAGCCGTTTGTGATCGAGCCCCAAGAGATGCAGCACGGTCGCCTGCAAGTCGTGAACGTGGACAAGGTCTTCGGTGACGTAGTAGCCGATCTCGTCGGTTTGTCCGATGCTGGCGCCGGCCTTCACACCGCCGCCGGCTAGCAGCATGGTGTAGGCCTCGATGTGATGGTCGCGGCCCGGCACATCGCGCGGCTCACCCTGCGGCGTGCGGCCGAATTCGCCGCCCCAAATCACGAGCGTGCTGTCGAGCAGGCCCCGCTGTTTGAGGTCGCGAATCAGAGCGGCTGCCGGCCGATCGACCTCGCCGCAACGATCGTCGAGCGGTTTGCCGAGGTTCGTGCCCGGGTTGCCGTGATGGTCCCAGTCGGTGTGATAAAGCTGCACGAACCGCGAGCCCTTTTCGATCAGCCGCCGGGCGAGCAGGCAGTTGCGGGCAAACGACGGCGTCAGCGGGTCGGCTCCGTAGTCGGCGAGCGTCTGCTTGGTCTCGCGCGAGAGATCCATCAACTCGGGCGCGCTCGTCTGCATGCGGTAGGCCATCTCGTACGCGGCAATTCGCGTCGCGATTTCGGGATCGCGAACTTGGCTCAGCCGCAAAGAGTTCAGATCGCGGACGGCGGAAACGAACTCGCCCTGAGCGCGCCGATCGACGCCTTCGGGATTCGACAAGTTGAGAATCGGATCGGCACCGTTTAAGAACGCGACGCCTTGATACGTCGTCGGCAGAAATCCGCTCCCCCACAACGGCGCTCCGCCACGAGGTCCGCGCGGCCCCGACAGCAACACGACGAACGCGGGCAGACTGTCGGATTCGCTGCCAATTCCATACGTAACCCAAGCCCCCATCGACGGGCGGCCGAAACGCGATGACCCAGTGTTGACGAACAATTTCGCCGGTCCGTGATTGAAGACGTCAGTCTTCATACTGCGGATCAGCGTGCAGTCGTCGATCACCGAGCCCAAGTGGGGCAACAGCGTCGACATTTCGAGCCCACTCTGGCCGTATTGGCAGAACTTGCGCTGTGTGCCGAGCAGCTTCGCATCCTGCTTGATGAACGCGAACCGCTTGTTCTTCACGTACGAAGCGGGGATGACCTGCCCATCCAGCGCTTGCAGCTTCGGCTTGCGATCGAACAGCTCCAACTGGCTCGGGCCGCCGGCCATGAACAGGAAAATCACCCGCTTGGCTTTAGCGGCAAAGTGCGGCAAGCCCGCGGCCAACGGATTTGTCTGACGAGGATCGGAAGCGGTAGACGCCCCGGCCCACAATTTGCCCTCGCTCAAGAGCGACGCCAGGGCCATCGAGCCCAGACCAACGCCACAGTCGGCGAAGAAGTGGCGCCGGGTCGTCTCGCGCAGAGCGTATTTGTCGGGATCCATCGAGCTCATTCTCGCGTGATAAATTCGTCGAGATTCATCAGGACGCGTGCGGCGGCGTGCCATGCCTGAGCTTTGTCGCCCGTTTGCGCGGCCAGAAACGCAGTCAGCCGCGCCTCCTCGGCCGGTGACGGTTCGCGAGAAAGACAGATCGCGAAAGCCCGGCGGACCTGCGCCCGGCGATCACTGCCCGCCTCGCGCACGATTCGATTCGCCAACCCGAGCGCGATGTCTACGAAGACCCGGTCGTTGGCGAGCGTGAGCGCTTGCAGCGGCGTATTGGACCGATTGCGGCGGGTACAAGTTGTGTTGCCTTCTGGCGCATCGAACGTCGGCAACATCGGGTACGGGCTGCTCCGCCAAAAATACGTGTACATCCCCCGACGATAGCGATCGGCGCCGCGGCTCTCCGGCCAGGCTTTTTTCTGTTGCGTGACGACGAAGATTCCTTCCGGCTGTGGCGGATATACGCTGGGCCCGCCAATCTTGCGACTCAGCAGGCCGCTCGTCGCCAGGGCAGCATCGCGCACAGTCTCGGCCTCGAAACGCAGCCGAGATTGCCGCGCCAGCCAGCGGTTGGTCGGATCGCGAGCCAGCAAATCGTCCCGCAATTCCGACGATTGCCGATAAGTCGCGGAAGTCACGATCAAGCGGTGCAGACTCTTGATGCTCCAGCGGCGGTGGATTAGTTCGGCGGCCAGCCAATCGAGCAGGACCGGATGCGTGGGCCGCGAGCCCTGGGTGCCGAAGTCGTTCTCGGTGTCGACGAGCCCGGCGCCGAAGAAGTGTTGCCACGCGCGGTTGACCGTGACGCGTGCGGTGAGCGGGTTCGCGGGATCGAAGAGCCAACGGGCCAAGTCGAGCCGCGACGGTCGCTCGCGTCGTGCCGGCAGCGGCGGAAGAAACTCGGGCACCCCGCCCGTGACTTGCGCCCCCAGTCGCAAGAAGTCGCCGCGAATTAACACGCGCGATTCGCGCGGTACCTTGCGTTCGTTCAGCACCAGCGTTGTCGGAACGACGCGCTCGAGTGTCGCTTTGCGCGCTTTGAGTGCGGCGACGCGGGCTGCCAAGGGGCCACGGGCCTCGTCTGTTTCTCGAAATGCGGCCGCCAGCTCGGCCCGTTGTTGTTTCGTTCGCATCTTCGTCGGGATGAGTGCCAGCGCACGCATCGAGTTGGGCACTCGTAATGCCTCTGGCATACCGTTGGTCGTGGCCTGGGTCGTGCTCAGTCGCAATCGGCCGATCAGGAAATTGGCCTCGGCGTGGTCATGTCGTAAGACCACCTCCAACCTCGCGCCACCGGGAACTTGGATCGGTTCCTTGGGGATGACGATCAGCTCGCGGTCGATGTGCGGGTTTCCGCCCCGCAGGCCGATCGCCCAGCCGGTGCTACGGTCGCCATCGATGGCGAAGGCCGCGGGATAGCCGTCTTGTGCGTGGTCGGCGATTGCGGCCGCCAGCTTCACCGATCGCCATGCGGTGCCACTCGCGGTGGGCGAACTTGCCAGAGGCCGCACGTTGAGCTCGAATTCGCTCAGCACAAAGTTGCCGGTGGCATCGCTACGTCCAGGGCCCGACAGCGGCAGGCTGGCATGCGTCAGGGCTTCGAGCCGGACGGCGTCGACCTCTCCCGACGGCACGTCGAATTCGATGTGATAGGTGTCGTTGGCCGGGACGCTGAAGTCGACGATCAGCGAACCGTCGCCGACTGGATTGAGTTGCGTCCCCTTTTCGGTGTGGACGGCCTTGGGAACGGCCGGTGTCCATGACACGGGCGGACGCGCGGTGATCTGCTGCTCCCAGGCCGATTGCTTCGCTCGCAGGCCGCGGTCGTGCTCGATCAGCGGTTTTTCCGCGTCCGCGATCTGTCGCGTCAAACGCGTTAACTGCGCCGCTTGGTCGGCTGTGGCGACTTGATAGGTCGGCTCATCGCAGTTGTTGAAGATCGCGAACAGGTTGTAGTAGTCGCGCTGGGAGATCGGGTCGTACTTGTGCTGGTGGCACTGAGCGCAGCCGACGGTCAGACCGAGGAACACGGTGCCGGTGGTGTTCACGCGATCGATCACCGCCTCGACACGGAATTGTTCCTTGTCGACGCCCCCTTCTTCGTTCGTCAACGTGTTGCGATGAAAGCCCGTCGCGACGAGCTGCTCGGGCCGGTGATCGGGCAGCAGGTCCCCGGCGAGTTGTTCCACCGCAAAGCGATCGAAGGGCAAATCGGCGTTGATCGCTTCGATGACCCAATCGCGGTATTTCCAAATCGGCCGCGCGCTGTCGATGGTGAAACCATTGGAGTCGGCATACCGCGCCTGATCGAGCCAGTGCCGCCCCCAACGTTCGCCGTAGGCCAGCGAAGCCAGCATCCGATCCACCAGCCGCTCGTAGGCGCCCGGCAGCGAGTCACGGCGAAATGCGTCGACTTCTTCGGGGCTCGGAGGCAGACCGCGCAGGTCAAAACTCAATCGGCGAATCAGCGTCGAGCGATCGGCCTCGGAGGAGGGGAAGAGGCCCTCGTGCGCGAGCCCTTGCAAAACGAACGCATCGATCGGATTCGTCGGGCGATTGTTGCCGGCGAGAGTAGGTACTGCCGGATGACCGATTGGCGCGAAGGCCCAATGTGTGGGTCGCGATGGGGTCGCGGACTCGGCCGGGCCGACGGCTCCCTCGTCGATCCAACGACGAACGAGGGCGATGCTCTCCTTCGACAAGCGGGGCGATTCGGCGGGCATCGGGGTGAGGTCGCCCTCGCCGAGGAGAGCCTGCAGCAAAATACTCTTCGCCGCGTTGCCGCGAACGACCGCCGGACCCCGATCGCCGCCCTTCAGAATGACCGCGACGCTATCCAATCGCAGGCCCGATTGCGCTTCCTTGGTGCCGTGGCACTTGGCGCAATGCTGGGCGAAGAGTGGCTGAATTTGCGTCGGGTAGTCGACTTTCGCCGGGCTTTTCGCAACGACACACTGCACGGCCGCCAAGAGCACGAAGCAAACGACCGAACGCAGCCCGAATCGGAGCGCGGCAATCAGCGGGCAGGAGAGGCGGGGGCGGGAGGAGGTCATTCAGCGTCACCGGCGCGGGGCATTCGACGCATCGAGGGAGGTTCATGTTACCGGCTGGCGAAGGGAGGGGGCAAGTTCGGCCCCGGCAGGATCGGCTCGCACCCATCAAGGCACTCTGTCAGGACGGGACCTCATCGTTTCTACGCGCGTAGAAAACTGGCCTCTGTGCGCGAGATTAGCGCTCGTAGGATGGAGTGTGCACTCGTCCGGAGGGCAGAACGCCCAGAGTGTGCCGTCGACGGGTCAGCAACAAGTGGAAGCAGCGGGCGGGCGGGACGGGACTCGAACATTGGGACGGACTCACGCTTCCTGGAGGGAAAAGTTTTCCGGGCGGGAAAACTAACTCTTTCCCGGCGGGGTGGGAAAGACTTTCTTGATAAGGAGGGCCGACATTCTTTCCCGCCGACTGTACAGTTCTTGAACAGGATCTGGACGGGACACGTTCCGACATAGGAACACCGACAGTGAGAGTGCCGTGAGCAGTTTTGCAGACCTGATCGCTTCGCGCCGCGACTGGATTGAACACGTGCTCAAGCCGTGGTGCCGCGTCGCACTCTTGAAGGACCTCAAACGCGCCGAGCTGGAATGGGCGGACATTGCCGGCAAGGTCGACCCCAAGGCGACATTGTGGACATGGGCCTGGGGTCGGTTTCCGGCCATCGTGCATGAAGGTCTCGTTGGCGTCGATGAGACGAACGCGGTTCGAGTCACCTTGAAGAGCGGCGAGGTCCACACCGGCTATCCCGACAATCGGAAGAGCGAAGCGGGGCGGCTGATTTTGGTGTCGGCCGAGCCGTCGGCTTCCGGCCGGTCCGGCGAAATCGGTCCGATCTCGATTGACGACATCGCCCAAATCGAGCGTACTTAGTGGTCGTTGCGCCGCTGAGTAACCAAAGATGGGTGCCATGCCCACGGCTCGGCGTGGGCATGCATGGCCGGACACGCCCACGCAAGAATGTGATCAAAGGGAGATGCTCGTGCCCCCAATTCCGACCCCACCTGTCCAAACTCCAGCCGTCCCGACCCCAACAGCCCGGCCCAATGTTTCGCGCCGCGATTTTCTGGCCGCGTCGAGCGGAGCCGCCTTGGCCGCGCTCACGGTTCCCGAGGCGATCGCCGCGTCGCAACCTGCGTCGGAGAAGCCCGTGTCAAACGCCAGCCAGCCGATCGTCGACACGCACGTGCATCTTTGGGACTTGAGCAAGCTTCGCCTGCCCTGGATGAGCTTGCCCAAGGGAAAGCCTCTGGCACACAACTACTTGCTCAAAGATTATGACGCGGCGACCGCCGGCGCGAACGTCGTCAAGACGGTTTACACGGAAGTCGCCTGCGATCCCAAGCAGCACACCGTCGAGGCCGAGTACGTCATCAACCTCTGTCGCCAGCCGGGCAGTCGGATGGCCGGGGCGGTGATCGGCGGGTCGCTGCAGAGCGAGCGGTTCGGCGACTACATCAAGGAATATGCCCAGAATCCCTACGTCAAAGGCGTGCGAATGGTGCTGCACGACCCGGATCGGCCCAAGGGGATGTGCCTCGATCGGCAGTTCGTCGAGAATGTTCGCCTGCTCGGGCAGCTGGGCTTGAGCTTCGATCTTTGCATGCGGGCCCCGGAGATCATCGACGGCGTACGGCTGGTCGAAAAATGTCCGCAGACGCGGTTCGTAGTCGACCACTGCGGCAACTGGGACTCGCAATCGACCGACGCGAAACTGCGAGCGGAATGGGAAAAGGCGATGCGGGAGGCGGCCTCACATCCGAACGTCGTTTGCAAGATTTCGGGAATTGTGGCGACCGCGCGGCCGGGACAGTGGAAGCCGGCTGACCTCGAGCCGACGATTAACTTCTGCCTCGACTCGTTCGGCGAACGTCGCGTTTTCTTTGGCGGCGATTGGCCCGTCTGCACGGCGGCCGCAACCTGGCAGCAGTGGCTGGAGGCGCTCGAGGCGATCGTTGCCAATCGCTCGCCCGAGTTTCGGAAGCGATTATTTCACGACAACGCGGTCCAATTTTACAAACTGACGTGAAGCGCGCCGGACTGCCGGAATTTCTTTGACGTTCAGAATTGGCCGAAGTAGACTGAAGAGTGGCAGTCTTCAAGAGGTCATCGGCACCCGTTAAGCCGGGTTTTTCTCGGCCGAATTCCAGTGCCTCTTTCCGGGCCGGGTCCGCATTCGGAAGCGTCAACCCAAGGGCGAAGGGAGTAGATTGACGCGGGCTTGTGTTTCGACTTTCAGGTTCGGCACACAAACTGCATGAAATTTGAACGCCCGATGGACCCTGGCACCGACAGTGAAGGAGGTCACATGATGGACCACATCCACTTCGACCCGGCAGCCTGTGAAAGTCTCGAAGACTTTACGGCCTTGGAATACATCCTCCTCGGAGATCTGCGTGATCTGCTTGAGGAGCCGGCCGATCAATACACACGCCGCTGGCTAGTCGCTGTCCTCGACGCCTTGCTGGACACTCTGCCACGCGAAATGGCGCTCAAGGAATCGACCGGCTACTTGAGCGAAGTTCTCGACGAGTATCCGAGTTGGTATCGGCATGTCGAGGATTTGCAGAACGAGCAACGGCTGCTGGTGCTCACCTTGCAAGCCCTGCGCGATCGCCTGGAGACCGCTGGTCCCTACGAGCGCGATGCGGCTCGCGTCAATGCAACCGTGCGGCAATGGATGAACCGTCTGAAGGCTCATCGCCGCCACGAAACGCGATTGCTGCAAACCGCGATGAACCTCGAGGTTGGCTGCGGCGACTGAGATGATTTACGCGCCGGTGGCACTCGTCGCCGGTCGCGCCTCGAGGGCCGCGTCGCGATGGGAGCGGTACCAGTCGTACGTTTCCCGCAGGCCGCTTTCCAATTCGATCGCCGCTTTCCAGCCCAGGCCGTTGATGCGGCCAACGTCAAGTCGTTTCACAAGCGTTCCGTCGGGCCGTGACGTATCGAACACGAAATCACCCCGATAGGCAATCACTTTAGCGATCATTTCCGCCAAGTCGCGTATCGCGATGTCCGTTCCCGTTCCCACATTCACGTGTTCGCTGTCTGAGTAATGCGTCATCAGATGCACGAGCGCATCGGCGCAATCGTCGACGTGCAGAAACTCGCGCCGGGGTCGGCCCGTGCCCCAGATCGTCACGGTTGGGTCGCCTCGGCGGGTCGCGTCGTCGATTTTCCGCAAGAGGGCCGGGACGACGTGACTCGATTCGAGATCGAAGTTGTCCCCCGGGCCATAGAGATTGGTCGGCATGGCAGCGATGAAATCGGCGCCGTACTGCCGGCGATAACTCTCGCAGAGCATCAGTCCGGCAATCTTGGCAATGGCGTACGCTTTGTTCGTCGACTCGAGGGGCCCGGTCAGAAGCGCGCTTTCGGGGATCGGTTGGGGAGCTTCCTTCGGATAGATGCAGGAGGAGCCGAGAGCCAGCAGCTTTTTGACGCCACAGCGCCATGCGGCCTCGATGACGTTGGCCTGAATCGTCAGATTGTCGTACAGGAATTCGGCGGGCCGCGTGTCGTTGGCAAAAATGCCTCCGACCTTGGCCGCCGCCAGGAAGATCGCATCGGGGCGATTCGCTTCGATCCAGTCGTGCGTCTCCTGCTGTTTACAAAGATCGACGGCCTTGCGGTCGGCCGTCAGGATTTCGCACTTCTCCTTTTGCAACCGCCTGACGAGGGCCTGACCAACCATGCCCCGATGACCGGCCACCCAGACCCGCCGCCCGGCGAGGCGAAACGGGCATTCGAACTCGTGTTTCATTGTCATCGTGGAGTCTAACCCGTGGGGTCTGCAGCACGTCCGCCGTCGAGCGCGGGCACTCGCATGCGAGTCCGCCGCTAAATGAGAATGGGTGCCATGCCCACGGCTCGGCGTGGGCATGCATTGCAGGACATGCCCACCCAAAGCTGTGGGCATGCCACCCGACAGATTGCCATAAATGGAGTACTACTGACTGTTAGTTTTGGCGAGCAAGTCGCGGTCGAACTGAACCATTTCTCGAACCAACTCTTCAAAACCGATCGTATGCTTCCAACCGAGCCGCTCGCGGGCCTTGGCTGGGTTGCCCAAGAGCGAATTGACTTCCGTCGGGCGGAAATACCGGGGATCGATGGCCACGCGGCGAGTCCCTTTCTCGTCGAGGCCTTGCTCGTCCAGGCCCGAACCGCGCCAGGTGATCTTCATGCCGATTGCGACGAACGCCCATTCGACGAATTCGCGGACCGAGTGCGCGACGCCCGTGGCGAGCACGTAATCGTCGGGCCGCTCCTGTTGGACGATTCGCCAGATGCCGTCCACGAAATCCCGGGCATGCCCCCAATCGCGACGCGCGTCGAGGTTTCCGAGGTAAACCGTCTCTTGTTGGCCCGCTTCGATCGCGGCAACGGCGCGGGTGATCTTGCGAGTGACGAACGTTTCGCCGCGGGTCGGCCCTTCGTGATTGAACAGAATTCCGTTCGACGCGTGCAGGCCATACGCCTCCCGATAGTTGAGTGTGATCCAGTAGGCATAGACCTTGGCGGCGGCGTACGGGCTGCGAGGGCGGAAGGGGCTGTGCTCGTCTTGAGGCGGCGGCGCGTCGCCGTACATCTCGGAACTCGACGCTTGATAAAGCCGCACGCGGCTTTCCATCTTGAGGATGCGAATGGCCTCGAGCAGGCGCAGCGTTCCGAGCGCATCTGCGTTGGCCGTGTATTCCGGAGTTTCAAAACTGACTTGAACGTGGCTTTGGGCGGCGAGGTTATAGATCTCGTCGGGCTGTGTTTCTTGAATGATACGGATCAGGTTGGTGGCGTCGGTCATGTCTCCGTAGTGCATTCGAAACGGGCCGCGGTTTTCGCGAGGATCGTCTTCGTGGGGGTCGACATAGAGATGGTCGACCCGGGCCGTGTTGAACGAGGACGAGCGACGCTTGATGCCGTGAACCGCGTAGTCTTTCGACAAGAGCAGCTCGGCCAGGAGTGCGCCGTCTTGCCCGGTGACTCCCGTGATCAAGGCTACCCGTCGCCCCATGCGTTCACGCTCCGCTTTACTGCCAACTCGCGATTCAACCGCTCAGTTTGTTATACGGGCAGCGGCGCGCGCAAGTCAAAAGCGGTGCGAGAAAGGGTCACGAACAATGACGCGACGGTAGTGGCCCGGTTCACTTGCACTTTCCCTCGTACTTCCAGTTGCGCGATTTTCCCTCGGCCAGCCACTCGACGGCCGTCTCGATGCGGCGCTCGCGCGTTTGGGGCTGTTTGGCATCGAGAATCCACTCGAGGTAGTCGCGTTTTTTGCCGGGAGGAAAGTTCTCGAACGTCGACCGCGCCTTGGGATTGCTTTTGAGAGCCGCGATCAGATCGGCGGGAATAGGAAGCTTTGGCTTGGGCTTCGTTGACGTGCGCGACTTCTTCACGCCGGCCGCGTTTTGCTTCATTGCGTATTTGAGACAGCGCTTAAGTTCTGCATCGGTGGGCAAATCTTTGAGACTGGTGATCTTGCCGCACTCGCCGCGGCCTTGTTCGTTCTTGCCAGCCCATGAATCCTTCTCGTAATGCCAGAAGACGATTCCACAATGCCGCTTGAACGCAGCCAGTCCACAAATGATGCCCCCATCGACGAAGAACGGGGCGCCCCACTTCAACGTCTCTTCGGCGTTTGGGCAGGTCGCGTGCACGAGCTTGCGAACGTGCCGCAGGATCGGCTGGGCAAAATCGGCCGCCTTAGCGATGTACGCGTCGACGCGCGGATCCTTAGTGCCCATTCGGTGAGACAGCCTGACCCGGCGCCGTGGTGGGGGGAGTGCTCGTCGGCGGGGTGGTCGCCGCGGGAGCTGCGGGCTGCGGATTGAGGTAATGGTCTCGAAGATAGGGCATGCCGTACTGCCACGCGGCAATACAGATTGCAGCGATGATCACCAAATAGATGACCAGAGTGACGAGTCCCTTAACGTTCGAGACCAGTTTTCCAAGCCAGCGCCAGCGCTTCCGACGGGCTTCTTGCCGGTCGAGCTTGGCGTAGATGCCCTGCGTTTTTCGTGACTTGGCCTCCGCTTGCAGTTTGACGGCTCGATGGGATGCCAGCGCCTCAAACTCGGGGTATTGCATCAGCGGGAGGAATTTGCCGTTCGCGTTATCCTTCGCCTTAGCGGTCGGATCGAGAGTTTCCCCTTTGATGCCCGCCATGATTTCGGGCGTGGACATGCGGGTGATCCCGCCTTTTTGCTGCACGAACCACGATTTGTTCGCTACGACGGAGGCTTTGGTAGCGCTGCGGGCCGCATCCTGGGCCGACGTGAGCCGATCCGGTGCGGGCGGCAACTTGACGGCCGATTGTGTCGGGTGGGCCGCGGTTCCCCGCGTGGCCTGCACGCGAGAAAGGCTCGCCGAAGAGGCCGCAGCGACGGACGGATTCACCACGGCCGTCGCTCCGCCGGCCGACTCGATGAAACCGAGTGCAGGATTCGCCAACCCGAGGTTGCCCAAGTCGCGAATGATGTCCTCACAGTCGCCATAACGATCTTTCGGATCCTTCAGCAGCATTTTGCCGATGATCAGGTCGAGGCGCTCGGGGACCTTCGGGTTCACTTTCCGAGCGCTGGCATAGGTGCCTCTTTCCTTGGCAATGATCAGCTCCAGCGTGCTTTCGCCCGTGAACGGCAGCTTGCCGGTGACGAAGTAATAGAGCGTGCTCCCCAACGCGTAGATGTCGGATCGCTTGTCGACATGTTTCGCATTGCGGGCTTGCTCGGGAGCCATATAGAGCGGTGTGCCCAGCCCGGTTCCGCTCTGGGTCATCGACACGTCTTCGTCCAGGGCCTTGGCCAGTCCAGAGTCGGCGACCTTCACGACGCCTCGGCTCGTCACGAGGATATTGTCCGGCTTGATGTCGCGGTGGATCATGTTCTGATCGTGCGCGTGCTTGAGCGCGTCGGCACAAACCAAGGTCACATGGATGGCGTCCCCGATGCTCAACTGCTTGAGATCGTTCATCCAGTTCTGCATGCTTCGCCCATCGATAAACTCGATGGCGGCAAAATTGACTCCGCTGACGCTGTCGGCCGCATAAACCTGCACCACGTTCGGATGCTGCAGGCGGGCCATCGAGCGGGCTTCGCGTAGAAACCTCTGGACGAAATCGGGTTTCTTGGCGAACTCGGGCGAGAGGGTCTTCAGCGCGACCTTGCGATCGAGGCTCTTTTGGGTGGCGAGGAAGACAGTCCCCATCCCACCCTGGCCGAGCTTCTTCTCGAGCTTAAAGTCGCCCAACTCGGTGATCTTTTTAGGCTTCTTTGCGTCGCCTTCACCTGAGGACTTGGGAGGCGAGGCAGCGGCCTTCGGGGGCGGCGAAGCGGCTGCAGCCGGCTTGCCATCCTTGGAGCTACCCGCAGCAGGTTGATCATTGCCCGGCACGAAGGTGTCTCCCACGGCTGGCCCGGACCCGGGAACCTTCGTCTCCGCAAGCGCTTGGTTGGCTGTCTTATCGACATCCTTCATGCGGCGGGGATCAGGGGATGCCATGAGCGGCCCTCGCTCTCCGGGTCTTTGGGAGCGGACCAAAAATCGGACAAATTTACAATTATTATGGGGATTTCGTGAGCGTATCGCAAATAAATTCGGGGACGGCTCGCTCAAACTTCGTAAATTGAGGCCGCGATCAGCGATAGGCGAACTCTCGGCCGCTCAACCGAGTGTAGGCGTCGACATATTTGGCGCGGGTGCGTTCCGCCACGTCTTGGGGGAGGGGGGGAGGAGTGCTGTTTTTGTCCCAGCCGGTCGTTTCCAGCCAATCGCGGACGAACTGCTTGTCGAAAGACGGGGGAGACCGGCCGGGTTCATAGGAGTCGACGGGCCAGAATCGCGAACTGTCGGGTGTAAGCACCTCGTCGATCAGAATGAGCTGACCGCCAATCGAGCCGAACTCAAACTTCGTGTCGGCAATGATGATCCCCTTCTGCAGGGCATGCTCGGCACCGCGCCGATAAATCTCCAGACTCAAGGTCTTCAGGCGATTGGCCTTTTCCGGCCCAATGATCTCACACATGCGCTCGAACGAAATGTTGATGTCGTGGCCCGAGTCTTCCTTGGTGGCGGGCGTGAAAATGGGTTCCGCCAGCCGTTCGCTTTCGCGCAGGCCCGCTGGCAGCGAAACGCCACAGACCGACTGAGTTTTTTGATACTCCTTCCAGCCCGACCCCGACAGATAACCGCGGACCACACACTCGATCGGCACGACTTCCGTCTTTTTCACCACCATGGTGCGACCGGTCAGACTCTCGCGATCGACGCCGGGTGGCAACGAAACCGCACTGAGATCCATGGTCAGCAAATGATGGGGCACGTCGAGGCGGCCAAACCACATTTCGCTGAGCTGCGTCAACACGCGGCCCTTGTCCGGGATTCCGTTCGGCAGCACCCAGTCGAACGCGCTGATGCGATCGGTTGCCACAAACAGCAAGCGGTCGCCCAAGTCATAAATGTCGCGGACTTTGCCGCGCCGCACGGGCCATCCGGGAATTGAGCTTTCCAGTAACGCCGAACGAGACATTGCACCTTTTCCATCGATTGCGAGAGGGAGGATTGGCCGCAGCACCTTAGACCCGACTCACTGTATCGCCGCCCGAAAACGCTGACAACGATCGCCCGCACAATGCGGCAGGTTCTCGGAAGCTGGCCCGGCCGCCCCGCTAATCCAAGCCCAGATTCTCTTGCCGCGCGGTCGAAAATCAGGTCGAAACTTGGCCACTTGTGCTTTAGACTGTGGGATCGCCGTCTTGAGCAAGGATCCAGAATGGGGGTGATGCGGTTCGTCGTCTATCCGCCGGAGATGCTCGACGGTTGGCCGGAGGTCTATGACGCCTATCTTAGCGGTGCGGATGGCCGTGTTTTCGCGACTCAGATTGAGGTGGCAGGCAACGTGATCACTTGCCGTCGCTCGTTGAGCGACAGCGGACGGCTGCATGTTGCCTGGCCGGTGAAGGGCTTCGGGCGCCCAGTCGTTTCCACCGCTTCCCTCCCCGAACGAGAAGGGCCCTATCTGCTGCCGCTCGAACTGGCGCGCGGCAAGATTGCGCAGCTCCGCGATCAGATTTCCGCTTGGGAAGTGGGTGGAATGGTCGTGCCAGACGACTTTCGATCCCCCTACCAGGAAGCGAACCGCCTGTTCCGCGAAGCGGCAGCCCTTCAGGATGAGCCGGCGCGGACCGTCGATCCAGCGATGCAATGTCTCGCGAAGGCTTTCGAGGCGGCCGAGATTGCCGTCACCGCCTACGCCTCGCAAAGGCTGGCTGCTCGCCGCAAGCGATCGCCCCAGCCACCAGCGGCGTTGGGGTGTGTACTCGGTCAGTATCGGCCGTCGGAGGAATTGGATTCCTCTTTTCGCGAGTCGTTCGCTGCCGCCGTGATTCCGGTTGAGTGGAAGTACGTGGCGACCGCAGAGGGCGAACCCAATTGGGATCTGTCGGACGCACAGCTCGACTGGGCCGTGGCCAATCGACTGCTGGTATTCGGCGGTCCCTTAGTCGATCTTTCCAGCGAAGGAATGCCCGCTTCGCTCGGAAAGTGGGGGGGCGACCTGCCCAACCTGCAAAGCCTGGTCTGCGATTATGTCGAGACGGCCGTGGGCCGCTACACCGGACGTATCCGCCATTGGAACGTGTGCACTCGGGCGAACACCGGGGGCGCCTTCAATCTGTCCGAGGAAAGTCGGCTCTGGCTGGTCGCGCGGGCGCTGGAAGTTGTGCGGCAGGTCGACGACGAAGTTCAGGTGATGATCGGCGTCGATCAACCTTGGGGCGAGTACCAGGCTCGCGGTGCGCACCGCCTGGCCCCGCTCCAATTTGTCGATGCGCTACTGCGGGCGGGGATTGGCCTGTCTGCGGTTAATCTGGAAATCGCCGTCGGATTTCGTTCGGGGGCGTCGGCCCCACGCGACCTGCTCGAGCTCTCGCGATTGCTCGACCTCTGGTCGGTGCTGGGCATTCCACTCTATGTCACGTTGGCGTGCCCCTCGGAGCCCGTGGCCGCCGATCCGCAGGCTTCCGCGGCGATCGAGATCGAACGGGGCCACTGGAAACAGGAGTGGAGCGAGTCAGCCCAGGCCGACTGGATCGACGGACTGCTTCCCCTGTTGATGGCAAAACAGGCCGTGGTTGGAATCTTCTGGATGCAGCTCTCTGACGGAGTGCGGCACGAATTTCCGCACACCGGGCTGATGCGGCCTGACGGCACGCCGAAGCCGGCCCTCTCCCATTTTACCTAGCATCGTCGGCCTTGCTGAAAACGGGCGGCGCTGCGTCGATTCGCGGTTGCTGATCCGCTACCATCCCTAAGAGAGCGCGGAACGCGCTGGGCTCCGTGTGGCGAGTCCCAATCTTGCAAGCGTGCGTTTGCCTGTCGCCGGCACCGGCGAGCTGAGGGACCATTGGAAATGGCGATCGACGTCTATGATCTATGTCCGTGTGGCAGCGGCAAAAAGCTCAAGTTTTGCTGCGCTCCGATCATCGACGAAATGACGAAAATCAACCGCTTGCAGGCCAACGATCAGCCTCGGCAAGCGCTCGCTGCCATCGAAAAAATCGAGAAAACCAATCCCGACAACCCGTGGGTCGGCACGGTGCACGCGGAGATTCTGCTTTCGTTGGGGCAGGTTGACGAAGCTCAGTCCCGCCTGGAGCACCTGCTCAAGGGGCACCCAGATCATCCTTACGTTGTCGCGCGGGCCGCCCTCGTGTTGCTGATTAACCAGGGATATCGTGCTGCCCAGCCGACGATCTTGCGAGCTTTTCAGAAGTGTTTTTCGCGCGCGCCCGAGCAAGTCGGCCTGCTCGCGCTTACCATTTACGACGTGATGAATGCTTCCCGCTTTGCGATGGCCGCCCGTCAGTATTTGACGGTGGCGATGCGGCTGTTGGGCGAGAAGTCGCGTGAGAACACGTTTCTCGCACTGCTGAAACTCGACGGCGATGCTCGGACCCCCTATCCGCTGCGCAGCGTCCAGAATCTCAGCTCCTATCCTGCGAACGGACCGAACGCCGCCGAGGCCAACAAGGCCGCCTCGATCGCCAAGATTGCTTGTTACGGTCCCGCCGGCCGCACGTTTGCGAAGGTGGCTGACCAAGAGCCGCACAACGCTGAGCTTTGGCGCAACGTGGCATTGTGCCGCGCTTGGGATGCCGACGAACCGTCGGCCGCGCAGGCCTTCCACAAGGCAGCGTCCGTTTCGCAGAATTTCGAGTTCGCCGTCGAAAGCGAAACGCTCGCCCAGTTGCTCGATTTGAAACATGCGTCCGACCGCATCGCGCCAACCGAAATCGATATTCCGATCCGCTCGGCGTCGCGGCTGTTGGGACTTTTGGAAGGGAATGAACTCTTCTTCCCGCTCCCCGTCGAACCGCAGAGCGATCCGGATGCGCCGCCGATCGCGGCCCGACGAATTGTGCTGGATCGAGTTGTTCCCAAGGAGTCGGCCCTGGGACCGACGGCGTTTGACGAGGTTCCGTCGATCGTGGCCACGCTGACTGTGTTCGATGCTGTTCCCGCCCAGGACACCGAGGCGATCGCCGTACTGACGGGACTGGCGACGGCGGAGTTCGACCGCTGCGTCGAGGAGTTCCAAAAACTTGCGGCCGACGAAATCACCAAGCCGCCAGCCCGCGAGGAGCTTGCCGGCAGCGACGTCGAGCCGCTGGCCCGCGAACTTGTCCCGTATTTTCGTCGGAAACTGTTCAGCGCCGCACCGGGATCCAAGCAACGGGCCATTCAAGAAGAATGGTGGCGGCATCTCATCGACGAGATTTGGTGGAACGCTCCGCAAGCTGGCCTCGATGGCAAGAGTCCATCCGCGGTGGCAGCCGACCCGCAATACCGAATCAAGCTGACCGCCGCGGTCTACGTCCTGGATGCTCTCTCCGAGCGCTTGAACGGCATCGTCGATCTCGACGCCATTTTCTCGCGTTTGGGACTGCAACCTCTTCAGCCTCTCTCCGCTTCGGAGCCGCTGAGTTCGCTTTCGCCCATGCAGTTGCAGCGGCTGCCGATCGCCGAGCTTTCCGATGCGCAGCTCGTCAACGTGTATCGCCGGGCTGCCGTCATAGGTCAACGGCGGTTTGCGACGCGTGTGATGGAAGCGCTCGTTGCCCGTCCGCAATGTCTCGAGCAAGTGGGGGCCGATCGCGTCTTCGAGGGGTTGCTGGAAATCGCCCACCAGGAAGACCGTGACGCCGACGCAATTGCCTGGGCGCAAAAGGGACGCGAGTACGCGGCTCATTCACCGCAGAACTTTGAGCGGGTCTGCAAGTGGACGATGACCGAGTTTGTGCTTCGAGCGGAACAGCCCGACGACCCGGAGCTGGCGAATTTGTATCGCACGCTCAGCGAGTATTACGCTCCCAAGGTGCCGGAAGTCGCCCGCATGCTGGAGCAATTCGTCGCAGAGAACAGCGAGAAATTGCCCTGGCTGCGATCGGCCGAGTTGCTGGTGGGCAGTGGCGCGGCGCCGACGGCCGGAGCCGGCGGCTTGTGGACGCCCTCGGGAGCGCCGGGACCGGCATCCAGCTCCAAAAAAATCTGGCTGCCCGGGCAGGAGTAACCGCCATGTCGGGGCGGTTTGCCGACGCGGCTGGGGTGATGCGCCGGGCGCTCGAAGTGGGTGCACGGGGCGTTGGTCGAGTCGAGCCGAATCCCGCAGTCGGGGCCGTGCTGGTCGACGACTCGTTGAAACTGCTCGCCGAGGGTTGGCATCAGAGATTTGGCGGCCCTCATGCCGAGGTTGAGGCGATTGCCAACGCCGGTCCTCAAGCAGCCGGCGCAACATTATATCTGACGTTGGAACCTTGCTGCCATCAAGGGAAAACCGGGCCTTGCACTGAGGTGATTGTGCGCGCCGGAATCCGCCGTGTCGTGGTGGCCGCTCGCGACCCGAATCCCAAGGTCGACGGCAAAGGGATTGCCGCTCTCCGCGCGGCGGGTGTCGAAGTCGAGGAAGGCCTGTTGGCTGAAGAAACGCGCGAGCTGACGGCGCCGTTTCGCAAGCTCATGCTGAGGCGCGAACCGTGGGTTCACGCCAAATGGGCCATGAGCCTGGACGGGAAAACGGCCACGCCCACCGGAGATTCCCGCTGGATCTCGAATGAAACCAGCCGCGCGCTGGTCCATCGTCTGCGCGGGCGAATGGATGTCATCATCGTCGGTTCGAGAACCGCCCTCCTCGACGATCCTTTACTCACCGCACGGCCGCCCGGGCCGCGAATCGCCACACGGGTTGTTCTGGATTCTCAAGCGAACCTCGACGTCAATTCCCAATTGGTCCGCACAGTGTGCGATGCACCGCTCCTCGTCGCCGCATCGGAGGAAGCTTCGTCCGCGAACGTCCGACGACTGCAGGAGCACGGGGTCGAAGTGCTCCTGCTTCCCCGCCCCGCGGCCGATCGGAGCGTGAGCCCGCCGGAAATCGGAATCGACGTGGGAGCTTTGTTGACTGAGCTAGGCCGCCGCGATTTTACGAACGTGCTGGTAGAAGGCGGGATGAAGGTGTTGGGATCGTTCTTCGACGGGCGGCAAATTGACGAATATCACGTCTTCGTCGCGCCCAAAATCTTGGGCGGTGAGCGCGCGCCGGGGGCCATCGGAGGAGTTGGACTCGAACGGGTCGGGCTGGCCGCCGCTCTGCAGACCGTCGCCGTCGAGTGCCTGGACGGCGACGTCTACATCAATGCCCGGCGGCCGCCTGACTAAGCCCCTTCCCTTTGGGAATCTCAATCGCACGCGGCGGGGCGACTGCTGCCGCACGCAGCGGCCCCAGTCCCGTGGGCAGAGAGTGCATGTACTCGACATATTGTCGGTCGAGATCGGCAAAAGAGACACCCGTTAGCTCGTCGAGCGACTTCACGATCGCGCGTTGCCGACCCGTCGTGTGGTAAATCTCAGCGAGATGCTCGATCAACGCGTCGCGATAGCGGCCCCCTTCGTAGTGCATGAAGAAGTGCGCGAGTCCGGCCGCCTGGCTGTAGTTTTTGCGGATGTCCGGGCTCTTTTGGAACGCGTTCATCCCCATCGCGACGAATCGTTCCAGCGGCACGTAGTAGTTATCAAGCACGACCCGCTCGCGCGCGTTTTGAATGCGAATGTGATGCGGGTCGCCGACCGAGCATTGGCCGTTCTCTGCATGGTACGACTCCATGTAGCAGGCGATCCCCTCCACAATCCAAAAGTTCGCCTCCAACGCGACCATTCGGCTCGCGCGCAAGTTTTCGTAAAACAGTTGATGCGTTGCCTCGTGGAAGAGGGTGTCCTGTTCCTTCTGATCGGGATTGAAGAAGAAATAGGCCACTCGATCGCGGGTATAGTACAGGCCGTTGGTCATATCGATCTGTGGAAACTGGTTTTTCAGCCGATCGACGTACTCTTGTCGGGTGCGGAAGTAATCGACGTCGTAAGGATCCCGGCGGATCATCAAGTTGGAGTTCGGCCCCGACGTTTGAAACAGCTTCGCCATCTGGTCGGGCGTGCTGAAGAAGGCGGCAAACGTCTGCATGAAAAAGTCGTGAAACTGTTCGAGCGACTTGGCAATTTCGACGCCTCGCTCGAGGCTGAGATTCGTGTGCACCCGGTAATGATCGGTCCGCGCCTCCCAGGCGTGACGAAAATCGCGCCGGATTTCCGACTCTTTGTCGGCACTCATCCAGCGGCCTAGGTACAGCCGCTGGCCGGCTTTGTATCGCTCGACGTCCTGCTTTCTCAGCCAGCCAAAACGCTCGTCCCAGACGTAGCCCTTCTCGAGCCGTTCGGCCGCGTACGGCGTCAGCCACTCTTTGTTGCGCAGTTTGTAGCCCAGGATCCGCCGCGCCGAAGCATGATCGGAATCCTGTCGAACGACTTCCTGCACGAGTGCGTAGGCATAACTCGGATAGCCCGCACTCAGCGCCTTGCGCGACAGCCGATACAACTCGGCTGCGTATTTCACCTGTGCGTCGCGGAAGTCGACGCGCAGGTCGTGTTCTTTTTCTGGAAGCGATTTCGGAAGTTCGCGCTGCTTCTCTTTGGGCGGTTTTTGGATGCGGAACAGGGCCGTCGAGAGGGGAGCCGCCAATTCGTGGCAGGTGTCGGCCTCATGCTTCAGCCCCAAGTCGGTGAACTCTTGTGCGAAAGCGTCGAGACGGGCGGCGTGCTTCTTCTCCAGCGCTCGCCGCTCTTGCTGGACGGTCTCAAGATGCTTGGGCGAGGCATTGCGCGTCGCCGGCCCGACGACCGTCGAATCGGCGCCTGCTTCGAGCATCGCACCGGCGGCTACGAGAAGCACGCATCCGGTGATAAGCCGGCACGACGCCCTCGAGTGTCGTCGGAGCGAGCTTGAAGAAGCGCACATCATCAGCCGCTGGCCGAAAAGCGATAAGACCAAGGATTCGTCCTTGAGGGGCTGCGAGCCAAATTCAGGTCAAGTCGGCAAACCTGTCGTTGCAGCAAGGTCAGAGATTGATCCAGATCTCGGCAAGCCAAATGTCGGCAAGGCAGCGCTGCGGCTCAGAAGTAAGCGTGAATGAAAAAGTATCGGCCCGGCGATGACAACCGAAGGGATCTTCTGCCCTGCGGTTCGAATGCACTGATTGTACGCCAACTGTCAACGTCCCGAAAGATGGCAGTCCGTGGCAAACACAGATCGCCGACCTCCCAACGTCAGCCCCTGCCAAGGCTGAATTCTGCCCAAATGCGCGTGGAGCGGAGCCGAAAGCTATTCTGCGAAAGCCGAATCGAAGGCCCGTTTCGAAGGCTCAAAGTCGACGTTTTTACAAAATTGGGCCGCTTCGCGAGCGCCGGCTTCGCGATCCATCCCCGAGTCTTCCCACTCGACCGACAGGGGGCCCGTGTACTTGATCGCGTTGAGCGCTCGAATCACTTCCTCGAACCGGACGCCGCCGCGTCCGACGCTGCGGAAATCCCAACCTCGCCGCGGATCACCGAACGGCAGATGGCTCGTCAGAATGCCCGTCCGGCCGCTGAGGGTGACCGCCGCATCTTTCATGTGCACGTGGTAAATGCGGTCAGGAAACGATCGCAAGAATTCGACCGGGTCAACACCTTGCCAAATCAGATGGCTGGGATCGAAATTGAATCCGAATTCCTCGCGGCGATCGAGAGCCTCGAGAGCTCGCTCGGCCGAATAGACGTCGAACGCGATTTCCGTCGGGTGCACTTCCAGGGCAAACTTGACCCCGCACTCTTGGAAGACGTCCAGAATCGGGTTCCACAGCTCGGCCAGCAGGCGATAGCCGGCGTCGATCATTTCTCGGGGCGTCGGCGGGAAATCGTAAACCAGGTGCCAGATGCTCG
>Ga0210393_10001133_pt1 | contig 22872 bp, 24 predicted proteins | sample IncBWC27OmetaG_FD_160068 | JGI IMG/M metagenome (GOLD analysis project Ga0210393, IMG submission 160068) | Forest soil microbial communities from Barre Woods Harvard Forest LTER site, Petersham, Massachusetts, United States - Inc-BW-C-27-O ... | reverse complement strand
CACCTCCACCTGTTGCGGCAAGCGAGCCTCGTCTGGGTTGCGGACGAGCGCGCGAACCGGTGTACGCGTTGACGTCAACTGAGCGATAACCTGCCGGCCGATGTTGCCAGTGCCACCAATGATGACGATACGATTCACAAGCTTTCATTCGGTTCGCGTCTGATGGACAACGCCTGGGCGATTATCGATTCCAACGGCGCCAAATTAGTAGCGCGAGACGCCACTGGATTCAAGCGCCGCATTCTGGCAGAACCCTGGCCGTACCAGTATTTGCTTGTTGCGGGGCATGGAACCCCTGACCTTCGTGTCACGCGGGTGCTTAGAAAATCGCCGATGTCTCCGCGCGGAACTCGGGTTTAGCCCGGCGCAGACGGTCGCGCGATGTCGGCGATAATACTCTGGCGGCAGTCAGGATTGCTAAAGGCCAGCCGCGGGCGGAGGCGCCGTTCCAGTAAGCTCCGTGTTCAATGCGGCCATCGCTGTTGTGGCATTTTGCAGCGCTACCGATACGGGTTTCGCATCGGTTAGGGCATTTGCTGTGTCCCAAACAAGGTCCGTGAGCACCGTCGTCATCGCTGCTGTGGCACCTTGCAGCGCGTCCGATACGGACTTGGCATCGGTTTTGACACTGGCGGGCGCTGCGTCAAGGTCCTTCGTCAACGCCGCAATCGCTGTTGTGGCTTTGTCCAGGTCCCCCCAGACTAGCTTCGCATCAGCCTTGGCATCTCCAGTTGCCCCAGGAGCAAGGTCCTTCATCAAGGTCGCTATGTCTTTGTTGGCAGCTTGCAGTGGGCTCAATACCGAATTCGCATCATCTGGGACGTTTACGAACAGAGCAACGTCCTTCGTCAACGTCGCCAGCGCTGTTGTGGCAGCTTGCAGCGCGTCCGATACTGCCTTGGCATCAGTTTTGACATTGTCGGGCTGCGCAGCGAGGTCATTCGTCAACGTCGCCATCGCTGCTGTGGCAGCTTTCAGCGGGATGGATACCGACTTCGCATCAGTTGGGACTTTTTGAAGGGCCACGGTAAGGTCGCTCGTCAGCGCCTTTATCGCTGCCGTGGCAGTTGGCATCGGGTCCGATACGGCCGTGGCATCTTTTTTGACATTGTCGGGCAGCCCAGCGACGTCCTTCGTCAACGTCGCCATCGCTGTTGTGGCAGTTTGCAGCGCGTCCGATACCGCCTTCGCATCGGCTGCGGCATCTACTACAGGCGCCTTAACGGCACTGAGGATGTTGGTTTGTGCGTCATTGACGACCGATGCCAGAGACGAGTCGATGCTGATCGCAGCGGACAATTCTCCCACGGCATCAACTGGACCGGGAGTGGCCTTTTTGAGGGCTTGTATGACATGTAGCGCGAATAGTATTCGATGGCGATGATCGATGCTGTCAGGGCCTTCATTGACGGGCTTCCTGCATGCCTGCTCCAAAAGGCATTGCAGTTCCGCTACCGCGGTCGGTTTTGACGTCATGTTCGGCGACGCGGCGATCATCCCCAGAGCATCGATCGCGCTTAAGCGCGCGTCGAATGTAGCGAACTCATCCACCTTCAAAGGATCCGGACATTGCACAGGCGGCTTGACTTTGCACGGAGTTGGGGACGCGCCCGGGGCTGGCGGTACACAGGTTGAACATGCGGGCCCGTGTTGATTTTGCAACGGCACCAGGTCTTTGGACTCGGCGCTCGCAATTTTGTATAGGTCGCAAACCTGCTTGCTTAGGTCTTTCGGCGCGGGCTTATCGCCCCCGGTGGGATTGGCAGCGTAACAGAAGCCCGAGAAAGTCAAAGCGGTCAGAGGCAACAGCAGGAGTGATCGCATGGTGTCTGTCTCGGATGAAGATGAAGAGGTGAGGGGACTCCTGGACCACTCTAATCGAGAAAGTTTGGCTTTTCGACAGATATTCTTCAATTTGCCCAGATTTCCATGGTCCAATCTTGGGGCTCAGTAATTCCACTTAGGTTCACCTGGGCCAATCTTTTTGACCGCCTGGCGGGCTCCCTTGATCGAACTACTCTGGGCGGTCGCTGGGCTAATCAAGCACACCCGCAGGCAGCGTCGTCAACGAAATTGCAATAGATTCTCGATGCCCTGCGGAGGCCACTGAGCCGCCCTGCGTCCTATTCCGCGGATCGCGGGCCGCGTACGTGAAGTGAGCGCATCAGGATCGCAGGCGACAAATAAAGTCCACGAACATTGCGGACCCGATTTCACGTGCGTCGACCGCTCGAGCATCCGGTCTGGCTTCGCTCTGGCAATCTAGGATGGAAATTCCGGAATTGCCGAATGTACAGCTTGCGATTCTAGGAAAACACCCAGTGCTACCTGTATGTAAGCATAGTTCGAATCCTGACAATCGCCACAGCCGATAAATCTGGCGCGTTCGGCATTTTGATGCTATCCGGTCCTAGCGGAAGGAGCCGCAACTATGAACAAGGTCGGCACCTCGGTTGCAATTGCAATAACCGCGCTAGTCGCGGGATGCACCTCAATTTCGAGCACCGTACTCAACCGGCAGGACGACGACGTCTTCGTCGGAAATTCCAACGGCAGACCAAGGGGCGACGGACAACCGCGACCGTTCAAAGGCGTGCCGATGACGATCCGTGTCCCGACGCATCTCGACATCGCGATCAAGGAGAACATCCTGTTGTTCCGCGCCCCCAACGGGAGGATGCAACGGATCAAGACCGCCAAACGGAGTTTGTTCGTCGAACCGAAGTGCATTGAAACTGACAAGGTGTTCATGGTGGATGTCAAGCGTCCGTTGGCCGGCGCGCTCAACTACAAGCTGGTCTTTGGAAGCAACGTCAGCGGCGGACCAGACAACAGCCAGTACTTCAATGAGGTCAAAACTCACCTCGCAGATACAACGATTCAGGACGTGAATACGGCGTTGGGGTCAATTCTTCCGCTCGTTGCCAAACTGGCCGCAGGCGACACCAACCCTTCCGCTCCACCACTTGACAGCACCATCGCCACCGAGGTCCGGACAGTCGCCTGGAAGAGATTTGACTTGGACGCTCCCGACCTTCATCAGCAAGTAGCAGCATTCGTCGAGCAACACCTGAACTGCTGCAACGACTGTCACGAATATCCAGACGTGGCCGATGCACCGCCCGCATCTCCTACCCCGATCACCCCATGGCATGCCGTTCCGGTCGCGCCCCCTGCGACCCCGCCGGCCCCGGCAATGCCAATGCCTGAAGGCCAAACTGGATCGTAATCAGAAGGCGCCGGCAACCATCTCACCCGACGCTGCTCGATTCTAGTGCCCCTTGCCCAATCAAGAATGGACGACCCGCACGTCTGCCAGGTGCAGATTGCGCCTGAACAAAAGAACGAAAGATGGTTGCCATGAAAACCGCTCGACTTTGGATTGTGGGGACGACCCTGGTGACGCTGTGCGGTTGCTCATCGTTCTCGAGCACGATGCTCAATCGGATGGACGACGGGACCCTTGTGGCCAATCCGAACGGCCGGCCGCGACCGAAAGACCGCGCGAGGCCGTACAAGGGAATTCCTGTCGCTCTGCAGGTTCCCACGCACTTGGACGTCTTTATCGACGAGACGTATTACCTCGCTCCGAGCGCGAGTGGGGATGGGACTTTCGACGAATTGCCGTTTGGCCGCTTGCTGAACGTGCGGACCCAGTTGATCAAGACGAAGAAGGTGGTGATGGTCGACTTCAAGCGACCAATCGCCGGGACACTTGACGCGGATGCGAAGTTCACGGATCAGCAATTCTTTTCGTCGATCGACAATCAGCTCCTGGACACGACAATCACGGATACGGGAGCGCTCGTCGCCACGATCCTCAAGTCGGCAACGCCGGCGACGGGGGAGCTCCCCACGGGGCCGACACTAACCGGTGAGATTAAGCGTAGTCGAGTGGTTGCCTATCAGCGGTTCGATATCAACGCGCCCGATTACGAGCAACAGCTCGAAGCGTTTGTGAACCACCACTTGAATGATTGCGATCACTGCAACGTTCGCCCATGCTACGATCCTCCCGGAAGCTACAAAACCGCGAAGCCGTCCACGGTACCGTAGGAGGCTAGGGCAGGCGAGCGTAGAAGAAAGTGTTGCGACTCCGGACGTTCGCTATGCTAGGATGGCAGCCCGTGACATACATCCGAGCGAGTCAACCTTTCCGGAGCCGATGATGACCAAGAAAAAAAACGTTCAGCAGCCCAAAGCAAAAGCGAGTGGCGGTGGAAGTGGGGACGATGAACAACGGCGGGTTGAGAAGGAGCTTCGTAAGCGGTGGAAAGCACTGCACGAAGAAAGGCTGAAGGCGGAAGAGGTCCTTCGCCGTCATCACGATGACTTGATCGCGCTTCCCGAAGTCACGGGGCTACACGTCGGCTTTCGCCGCAAAGGGCCCAAGCCCGGCAAGATTGCTTTTCCGCTCAAATACTGCATTCAGGTGTGTGTTGCCAATAAATGGGCGATCGGTCACCCGAGATTGCTCAAACCACTTGAGACGCAGATCGAGGGAGTCCCGGTCGACGTGATCGAACGCACCTATTCTTTCGCGCAAGCAAATCCGATTCGAGGCGGAATGCAAATCAACAGTAGCGCGGATCCCCATCACTACGGCACGCTCGGCATTGTTGTTTTTGCAGGCAATGACCCGTTGTATCTCACAAACCAGCATGTCGCGGGTTCCCCTGGCACGTCCATCATGCAGCCCGCAAATGGGGCGGTCATTGGAACGGTTCTTTCGAGCGTCCGCGACGGCGTGATCGACGCAGCCGTCATCACGCCGAACGATCCTCAGCAGCCCGCGTTCGAAATCTTAATGCCGGATGGGTCCTTGTTGCCGACGCCGGCCTTGGGAGTTTTAACGTCTTCGGACGTAGGGATGACGCAATGCTTCAAAATCGGTGCTGCTACCGGTGGCGATCCTGGTCGGACGGGGACCGTCCAAAGTATCCAGGCGACAATTCAAGTCACCGGTCAACCGATCATGACAAATCAAATCGTGGTGACGCCACCAGGCGCCCATTTCGTTGACCGTGGTGATAGCGGCTCTTTGCTCCAGGTCCCCGCCGCCGACGTGAATCGCGCGGTCGGGCTGGTTTGGGCAGTAGGAGACGACGGAACCCTTGTCGCCTGTCATTTGGACAAGGTTCTAACACAATTCAACGTCACCTTGACTAACGTCTAAGGTGGCTAGGAGGCTCCGATGCGAGCAAAGAGATCTCATTCGCAGGGACTGATCGCCTCGATGATCCTATTGTTCGCGGCAGGCTGCACTCCACTGGGATCGACGAGTCAAATGTGCTGCCATCAGCCAGCCGTGATCGGTCAGGTCACGACGGGTGGACCATTTGCGGTCGCTCGAGTGATCCCCATTCCCAGAAGCGGCCTAAGACTAGGCGACGCAGTCGAGATGTCCCTTCGGCCGGGGATTGCGTCGCCCGCTGCTGTTCCCCAGGCGTCATCAAGCGCGCCTCCAGTCGGCTCAACTCTCCTTCCCTTCGCGGCTGTTGTTGCAACAAAGTTGGGTATAAGCAGCCTAGGCAATCCGGGCTTCAATGCGCAGGTTGATGCGGCAGAAGACGCCATCGTGAACAGCGCCTTGGCCAACGGACTTGTTTCCGATTCCAACAAAGCCGACTTTCGAACACACCTCCACCAAGCCCTTTCCGACGCGAAAGCGACAGGGGTTTTCGCCGCACCTGCATCGTCCGGCGTACTCACTCCTCTCAAGACAAAGATTCTCGCGATGCTGCCTCAGCAATCCCCCGTCGTTCAAACCATTCAGCCAAGCACGACGCCGACGATCGCGAATGACCTAGCCGTAGTTCGCACGCTGCCGACCGGGCGGCAGTTCATTATTCCGTTGCAATTTGTGCGAACATACATCCCGGGAGACATGCTGCTGGGCGACGGCGACCGCGTCGAGATCGTGTCGATGGACTCCACGCCTGCTGGATCGAGTTCCAAGGGCGCCAATGGCATGGCTGCGGTAACCACTTGGGGCTCAGCCAGCGGATTGGCGGTCCCCGCTAACGGCGCCGCTGCATCAACAGTCAGTAATGTGATTGGAGCCGTTAAAAATCCGCCGCCCTCGGATGTCATCATTCTTCGCCGGATCGCCGGGACGGGGCTCATCGACTATCTGCTGCCCGCGCAGGACTCCCAACGACTGTCGAATATCTATGTGCAACCGGCCGATTTGGTGCGGTTCGATCTCCTCGAGCTGACGCCGCAGATCATGGCGAGCCGTCGCTTCACAAGGGCATACGCGGCCCTCAATAAACGATGTGCGGTGCCGCCGGGATCGCTTTTGGGATCGATCGGTTCTTGGTTCACGGGATCGCCAGGAGCTTCCCCCTCGATCAGTGGGTCAACTCAAGGTGTGGTAAGCAGCCTTCAGCGCGGGACAGACCCCATTACCGGTGTCAGCACCAACGACGTGATGACTCACTTGCAACAGCTTCCGACGGCCGTCGGAGCCGGGGCACAATCCGTGCTCCGCTAAGGCTGGTGCGTCTAGAACTGCTCGTCGACGGTGCGCCTTAGTTCCTAGGCTTCCGACAGTCGCTCTAAATTGAGGCGTGTTTCAGATTGGTCTCTTCCAAACGAGCCGTCGCTCGGCAGCACGGCGGTGTGTTGCAACTCGCTTTCGGCCAATAGACAATCAAGTTGAATCCAATCGCCAGTTCGATGCGGTTGTCATTGAGGTGGCGTTACCGCTGCTCTCCACCGTATCGCTGGTCGAGCTTCGAGAGTTGGCTCGTGAAGCCGTCTTTTTGCATCTGCGTGAACTCTTCGTTGTGCATGGGGTCCAGCGTGACCACCATCCGCACCATCTGGCCCGACGGGAAGAACTCCGCCACGATCGTGCTCTCGTAGGGTTTCATCCCCGGCACGAAGTCGACCACGCTCGTAATCGCTAGCCGATCGTGCGGCCTGATCTCGGTAAACCGTGCACGCGCCTCGTGCGAAGTGGGACGGCCCATTTGCTTCATCGCCGCGATCATCTCGGGTGAATCGGCGATCATGTCGTAGTGCAGTGTGCCGCCGGGGCGTGCTTCGAGAGTATGGACTTCGACACGAAAGCCGCCGGGCCCCCACCACGACTCGAAGCCCTCTTTCGTGGTCCACAATTCCCAGAGTTCCGTAACCGTTGCCCGGTACGTGCGCTCGATGACAACCTTGGGTCGGGCCGTGTGGCCGGCGGCTGCGGGCTGACTTTTGTCGATCATCTGTCTTGCTCCTTGTTTCGGCGTTTTCGACTCGACTGACGCTTCTCGAGCGCCGCTCCAAAGTGGTCCAGGCGTGCTTCCCACAAACGGCGGTAGTGCGCGAGCCACGCATCGAGTCGGCGGAAAGGCTCCGGTCGCAGACAATAAAGACGTCGCTGGCCATCTGGTCGCATCGCAACGAAGCCTGCTTCGTGGAGGATGCGCAGATGACGTGAAACACCCGATTGGTGGATTCCGGCTTGCTCAACGATCTCGTTGACCTGCCGTTCGCCGTTCCGCAGTGCTTCGACAATGCTGCGTCGCGTCGGGTCGGCAAGAGCCTCGAAGGGGCCTAATTGCATTGCCATGCATATACACTAACATGCATATAATGGAGGCGTCAAGGAGTGCGCGTTCTTCCGCGTAAATCGCAGTCGTCGACGATAAGACCAACCAAGGACGGAGTGCGGTGGGGCAGGCTGTGGCTTTAGTCCTCGAATTGGTCCTCGTCTCGCGGCGGGCGCAGCCTGCCCTCAAGTCGACTTCCGGCTCCGTTTCTCCCTACTTGTCTTTCTTCTCCCGCTTCCCGCTGATATCAAAATCCTGCTTCTGGCCCCCGAATTCCGCCGCGCCTTTCCCTTTGAGCTTGTCCCCGTCGATCGTCAGCGTGTACTCGACGGTGATCTCGTTGTCCTGGAGCTTCCGCACGGCGGTGAACGTGAGAGTCCCGTCCTTCAGCTTCAGGTTCTTGACGCTCGTCTCCTTCTGGTTCGGCCAGCTCATCGTCCCGGCGAGCTTGTCCCCGTCCTTCTTGATAATCAAAGTGGAGGCCCGCTTTTGATCGCCGATCTCATATTCGCACTTCCACTTCCCGACCGGTTCCACCTTGTCCGCCGCCCGCGCGAGGCCGCCGACTCCGAGTACCAACGCCACTGAAACAATTGCCTTAAGGATCGCCTTCATGTCCGTCTCCGAGAAATGGCGGAAGGGAAGCGGTCTAACGCAGACCGCCACCCGCCGCTGCCAACGTTTCTAGGGATGCCGACACCGTTGTTCAGTTCAGACCCATTCAGTTCAGTCCACTGTGATCTCGACTCGCTGTGCCATCAAGGAACCGCCGTGGACGAACCACGCGCATCCGGAAAATCTCTCGGACGATTTGTCGAATTCCGGTTTGGCGATTCGACTAGATGGCGTAGGCAGGGCAACCGGCCCGCCCGAAGACCCTTACAGGAGAAGTCATGACCCAGTTTTTGGTTGCAATTCACCACCCCGACGACTACGACCCGTTCGTCGCGGAGGACGAAGCGATGCACCGCGACATCGACGTGCTCAACGAAGAAATGATCGCTGCCGGCGCCAGGGTTTTCGCTGGCGGCCTGCACCCGGCACGCAACGCGAAGTCGCTACGGGCGCAGTCGAAGGGTGCCGTGGTCATCACCGACGGGCCGTTCCTGGAGACGAAGGAGCACATTGGCGGTTTCTGGATACTGGAAGCCGCCGATATGAACGAGGCGCTGGCGTGGGGGCGCAAGGCCGTAGTCGCCTGTCGGGCGCCGGTCGAGGTACGCCAGTTTTACGAGATGCCGGCCACCTGAGATCGCGTCTAAGGGGCAAAACTCAGTGCGGCCTTAGAGGCGGCATCCTGAGCGACCCTGCGGGAAACCTCTGCCGAGGCGTGAGGGAATGGGAAAGCTCGTATTCGGAATGATGCAATCGCTCGACGGATACGTCGCTGGCGTCGCGGGCGGGCCTGGATCGGACGGCTACATCGCTGGCGTCGCAGGCGGGCTGGAATTGCCGCCGCCCGGTGTTTCGCTCCATCGTCATTTCAACGATCACGTCCGCGGCCTGGCCGGCTGTTTGTACGGTCGTCGTATCTACGAAGTGATGCGTTACTGGGACGAGGATCAGCCGGACTGGGATGTGGGTGACCACGACTTCGCGGCGGTGTGGCGGGCGCTGCCGAAATGGGTCGTGTCACGCTCACTGAAGTCGGTCGGCGCGAACGCTACGCTCGTGGCTGGCGACGTCGAAGCGTTCGTGCGTCGGCTGAAGGCGGAAGTCGAGGGCGAAATCGACGTCGCCGGGCCCGAGCTCGCGGGGTGCCTCACCGACCTCGGTCTAATCGACGAGTATCGTCTCTACTTTCGCCCATTTGTGCTTGGCCGCGGCAAGCCGTACTTCGCCGGTGCCAGGCCTCCTCTCCGACTTATCGCCGCCGATCCCATCGGCGAGGAGGCGGTTAGGCTGACGTACGTCCCTACTTGATCGCTCTCCCGCCGGCCAGGGTTTTCGCAGGCGCCTACACCCGGCACCTCGAGCGAAGTCGCTGCGGGCGCAGTCTCATGGTGCGGTGGTCGTCACCGACGGGCCGTACGCGGAGACCAAGGAGCACATTGGCGGTTTTTGGATACTGGATGCCGCTAACCTGGACGAGGCGCTGGCGTGGGGGCGCAAGGCCGTAGTCGCCTGACGGGCGCCGGTCGAGGTACGCCAGCTTTACGAGATGCCGGCCACCTGAGATCGCGATGGCGTCTTCAGTTTTCACATGCCGGTCAGAAAAGTTCTAACGGTGTTCGGGTGCCTCGATTGCAATGAGACTGCAATCATCGGCAATTCGGGGCGGAGGGTGGCTAGTCGACGCTGTCGTAGTGCTCCGTCTCAATCGCGATGATCGCGCGCATTTGCTGGAAGAGCGGTCGCCCATACGCCGATGTTTGATGCGACTGGAAAGCCGCCTCATCGCGGTAACGCTCCATCACCACGTAGGTGCGGGCCGCTTTTCGCGAACGGTACAAGTCGAAGTAGACGGTCCCTGGCTCATGCTTGGTCATCTCCGCCTTGAGCGTTCGAAACAGCTCGCAAAAATTCTCTTCCTGGCCTTCATTCACCACCACATGCTTCACTCCGCCAATCATAACCACAGCCTTTTGCTTGGTGTGACGAAAGCAATTCAACTAACTGGGACATCCTTCCATCCGTGCCGGTACACCATGTCCTTGAGCAGTCGGACGAGATCGCCTTGCGTTCCTCCGTCAGGTGGCCGAAGAACTCCTGATCGTTTTCGTCGGCCAGTCAGGCCAGCATAGGGACCAGCTTTTTCGCGTGCAATTCAAGAGGCGAATCGGATCGGGCTGCGAAGACTCAGTGCGGCCAGAGCCATGCGAAGAGGGCTCCGGTGATGAGGCCATAGACGATGCCGTCGACAATGCTCGCGACAATGGTGCGCTTGTACGCACCGAACCAGACGGCGTTGGGGATGAATGAGAAGCAGTAGGCGAGGATGCCGGCGGTGCCCGCGACCTGGAAGACCTTGGCAAACGGGGCCGCGCCAGGGAGGGCGACGCGCGTGAGGTAGGCAATGAGCGTGCTGACGACGAGGTAGACGATGAATGTGGCGACCATCTTGCTGCCCATTGTCATCGGCGTCTGCCACACGCTGAGGTGGCCGACCGGGCCTTCATTCAAGGCCTTCTCGACCTTCGGCGATTTCATCGCCTCGCGGCCGCGGAAATCGGGGAAGATATAGTTGCCAGGCTTGATGCCGCTCTTGCGGACGGCGTCCATGAAACCGTCCTCGTCGGGGAGGCCGATGAAGTCCCGCTTGTGATGGGGCAGGGCCATCCAAACAATTGCGGAAAGGATCCAGACGGCGGCGGCGGAGAGGAGGATCGGGAGCCAGAGGGGGATCAAGAGTTCCATGTGATTCCTTTTGAGATTGGAGCGCAATCATAGGCCAAGCGTGCGGACCCGTCATTCGCAAACACCTTCCGCACCGCTGCCGCTTCTGGCTCAGGGGCGGGAACCAGACAGCAAGCGCAACCACGGGAATGCGCCGCCACGACTACGCTGTCATTCGCTCGTGCCCGGCTCCGTCGGCGGCGGGAAGCGTTTTTGGAACCACGCGTCCCACAGTGGTTGCTCGCGGGCGACGTTGCCGGCCGCCTGATCGCCGTAAAGGTAAAGGTTCAGCGCCACCATGCTCTGGCCGCCGAAGTCGACGGCGCCCAGGGCCGCTACGCCCGGCCCCGGCTTGTCGAGCCGCAGCAGGGCGTCGTACGGATTCTGGGTGAGATACTCCGCCACGCCGCTGAGCGTCGGGACACCCGCGGGCGCCGTGCAACGCTGCCCGACGCTCAAGCCGTTCACTCCCAATGCCGCGGTCAGAGTTTCCCAAGCCTCCGCTTCCGTACCCGCGACGGGCACCATCCACTTCATTATTGCCGAGCGTTGGCCGCGGAAGTGCTTGAGATAGATCCGCAGGATGCTCAAGAAACTAGCCAAACCGGATTTCGCGCTTTCCAACTGGTTATCCCAATCGTCCGTGCTGGCGAAAAGGCTTTGGACAATGCGGAGGACGCAGATGCCTCCTCCGCGGGCTTCAACGCTCCACTCGCTCGCGATGGGCGGCGAGCCAGGGAGCCCAGCCTCGGTGGCGTACATCCGGGGCGGATCCCAGACCGTCACCTCGGAGCCTATCTCCATGCCCGGGCCGAAGCTCAACTTCACCGCGACCGGCTTTCCGTCGCGGACCTCGAACTCAGTCGGCACAAACCAGGACGATATCCCCGGCCCCGTGGCGATCGCCTGCCAGACTTCCTCCGGCGTGCCAGGAACCTCGACTTCGGATTGGACGGAACGGCGTCCGGACGGTTCTTTCTTCACGCTCATAATGGCTCCTTGGAGTCGGATTTCTGAGGTAGAGGGGGGCCAAGACGACCAGACGATGCGCACGGCCGCGGCCTTGTCAGGTGCAATCGCATGTTAGGCGGGGCGCCGTCGACGACGCTGCTTGGCCGCTGCCGAACGAATGAGCACCGACCCGCGGCCGGCGCGCGCGAACGGCACGCGATTGCGAGCGATGGCCTCGTCGATCAAGCGCGCGACCTGGGGACGAGCGAGTGTGGACGCGTTCTCCAGGTGAATCCAGCGCGTCTGGCGGCCGGACCCTTGCAACAATTTCGCAGGATCCGGCAATTCCTTACCACGATTGAAGTACAGCCGATCGCCCTTCTCGCTTGCGCGGATTGCAAGAACGCCCTCATACCCGCGCTCGTTCGGTGAATAACTGATGACGAAGCAGTCGCGATATTCATACACCACCTCATGGGCGGTGGGCAGGCGTTTTCGCAGCCACCGTCGCATTGCGCCTATGATCCGTAGATGCGCGGGCGCGAACTTGGCGATAATCGTACGCACCTGGGCTTCTGCCGATCGTCGCGCCACCGCAGACTGGGTGCTGCCGGGAACCTCGACTTCAACCTGGGCGGAACGGCGTCCAGAGCGTTCTTTCTTCACGCTCATAATAGCTCCTTGGGATCGGATTTCTGCGGCGGGGTGGCATGCCCACGGCTCGGAGTGAGACCGTCTGGGAATTCGGCCGGGTGCCACGGCTGAGACGTTTCGGCTCAGCCGTGCGTTTTCGCCGCAGATATCAAGCTCTCGTCGAAGTCGATGTCGATGTCGCGTTTCGCAAAACACGCTAGCACGTCGCTCGTCGAAGACACGGCTGAGCGAGCTCAGCCGTGGCACCCCCGATTCGCGTCCCGAATTCCCGGACGGTCTCACGGCTCGGCGTGGGCATGCCTTGCTCCAGTTCGCAGGCTCACGCAAATGCCGTGAGCATGGCACCCGGCGTCACTCCCACGGACTACGCTGTCATTCGCTTTTGCTCGGCTCCGTCGGCGTCGGGAAGTGTTTCTGCATCCACATTTCCCACAATGGTGTCTCGCGGGCGACCGTGCCGGTCGCCTGATCGCCGTAGAGGTAGAAGCTGAGCGTCACCATTGCCGCGCCGCCGAAGGTGACGGCGCCCAGCGCGGCCGTGCCTGGCCCTGGCTTGTCAAGCCGCAACAGAGCGTTGCACGGACTCTGGGTAATGTGCTCCACGACGCCGCTGAGCGACGGGACGCCAGCGGGGGCGGTCCAACGCTGCCCCGCGCTTACGCCTTTCAGCCCCAATACCACGGTCAGCTTTTCCCAGGCCTCAGCTTCGGTTCCCACGGCAGGGGCGATCCACTGCATCAGCGCGGAGCGTTCGCCGCGGAAGTGCGTGAGATAGATCTTCAGAATGCGGAAGAAACCAGGCCACCCAGATTCGGTGCCTTCCAACTGGTTGTCCCAGTCGTCAGTGCTAGCGAACAGGCTATGGACAATGCGGACGACGCAGATGCCTCCCGCACGCGCTTCGACGCTCCACTCGTCCGCGATCGGCGGCGAGCCGCCCCAGCCCTCGCCCTGGGCGGTAAACTTCCGCGGCGGATTCCACGCGGTGATCTTCGACTCAGATTCCATGCCCGGGCCGAAGTTCAACTTCACGGCGACAGGCTTTCCGTCCTGTTCGACGAACTCGGTCGGCACGAACCAGGACGAAATTCCCGGCCCGGTGGCAATGGCTTGCCAGACTTCTTCCGGCGTGCCGGGGACCTCGACTTCGACCTGGACGGAACGGCGCCCGGAGGCTTCTTTCTTCACGCTCATGATGGTTCCTTCGGATCGGATTTCTGCGGGAGAGGGTGTGCTACAACCACCAGGCGATGCGCGCGGCCGCCGGGGGCGGATTCATCGTGATACTTCGAGACGAGTTTCGTGATGGCTTCGGTGAGTTCGTTGCTGAAAGCGGCCCGCTCCGTCGGCGACCGGAAGCGAACCTCGGTATCCACGGCCAGAGTCGCCAGACGTTTGCCCGTCTCTTTCGCGCGCCGAACGAGGTCACCCACCTCGCGGACGACCCGGGCGCCCAGCGCGATGAGATAGCTCGCGGACAACCGATCGACTTCCCGATTCGGATCAACGGCAACCGGGCCCAAGGCGCTCGGCGAAACGACGTAAGAGGCAGCCGTCGCCACGAGCAGCCGTTCCGTCAGCCCGCCCCACTTGCGTTCCTGGGCCAAGCGCACCAGCCCGTGCGCCTCCAACGCGTGCAGATGGTAATTGACCTTCTGCCGAGCCAACCCGACCCGCGCAGCCAACGTCGCCGCGGACGCGGGCGCGACCAGCTCGGAGAGAAGCCGACTCCGCATGGGCCCCAAGGCCACCGTCGCCGCCGCCGGATCGTCGATGACTTGGATGTCGAGCATGAGCCGATGGTGCCATTGACAACTATTATTGTCAAGCTTGATCCAAGGCTTTTTCTGCCAAATTCGCGAAGTCGATGGTGGTGCCGCAGAATTGCGAAGTTGCGGTCGGGTGACTTGGGTCGACGTCTTCGCCGCCCCCAGAAGGCGGTTCGAATTAGGCGATGAGGTTCCTCGGTCCCAAGCTCCCGCTGGGACCGCACTTCCTCGAAGGTCCGCTTCGTTCCTGCGAGTCAATCCGCGGCGTCAATCTCGGATTCCGAGAAAACTGAGCTTGGATCAATTTCGATTCCGTGGGTGAATGGAGATAGCCACTTTTTGGGTCCAAGGTCGAAGATCCGCCGGAGGCGGGTCCAAGGTCGTGCCCGCGGGGCGGATTCGGATCGCGCGGTGGCGACGGCGGCCCAGAGCCGGGGCAGTTGACGGAATGTCATCGAAAGGGGGCGTGGTCTGGTCAACTACTTCCTCATGAAGTTGACCACGGAGATTGTTGACCACGGCGGATGCCGCGCCGGCAGACCGGGCTCTCACCACAAAGGCACGAAGGTACCAAGAAACGCTTTAAGCTTTGTGGCTTGGTATCTTTGTGGTGAAATAAACCGTCGATTCAGGTCAGGTCCGGACACTTTCTGACGGGACGGGACACGTTGTTTAGCGAGAAAAGCCGGGAGAAATTGCCCGCACCCCGACCCTCTCCCATCTGAGGCGGACGGGCGAGGGGGAAGACGTGGGACCGGACTCGGGGTCCGGACACTTTGCTAAACCGGCCGATCCGCGCATTTGTTTGTCTCGCCCCGTTGGGGCTCAGGACGGGCGCGGTGTTGGGGGCTCCGGATCCCAGGCCTGCGCTGCGCTCCGACCTGGGCTATAGAATCTCGCCCCTTTGGGGCTCTGTCGGGACGGGACTCAGGTCCGGACACTTTCGGTAGCCGGAACCTGAGGAGAGGGGACTTCTCACCACCAAGGCACGAAGGGCACCAAGAAATGCCTAAGTCTTGTGGCTTGGTGTCCTTGTGCGAAACAATCGCGCTCAAAATCCGCGCGATGGTTGCAATGCCGCCGGGGGTAGGATTTGAATTGAAGCGGCACAAGGTCTGCACGTTCTGACGGAACGCAACAAGGTCCTCAGCCAATGTCGCTGGCATCGGCTGCTCGCCGTAAGGGGGAAATGAGATGGCCAAGCAAGCAAAGAACACGATTTGCCTTTGGTACGACGGTGCTGCCGAGGAAGCGGCACGGTTTTATGCCCAGACTTTTCCCGATTCGTCGGTGGTCGCATCGCATCGCGCGCCGGGAGATTATCCCGCGGGCAAGCAAGGGAATGTGATCACGGTCGAGTTCATCGTGATGGGCATTCCCTGCCTCGGCCTCAACGGTGGGCCGATGTACAAGCACAGCGAAGCGTTCTCGTTTCAGGTCGCGACCGCTGACCAGGCCGAAACGGATCGCTATTGGAACGCCATCATCGGCAACGGCGGGGAAGAGAGCATGTGCGGCTGGTGTAAAGACAAGTGGGGCCTGTCGTGGCAGATTACTCCGGTTGTTTTGACAAAAGCCATCACCGATCCCGATCCCGCAGCCGCCAAGCGCGCCTTCAATGCGATGATGCAGATGAAAAAGATCGACATCGCCACCATCGAGGCGGCACTGCGCGGTTGACTGTTCCAGATCTCGCGCGGCGAATGATTCTCCGGCGCAGCGGGGCGAGAATCCCCAGGAGAACGCCATGACTCAACCGGCAACCCCCAAAATCGTTTCCCGTGAGGAATGGGAGCGGGGCCGTGCTGAACTGCTGGTCCGCGAGAAGGCGCACACGCACGCCGGCGACGAACTGGCCGCCGCGCGACGCCGCCTGCCAATGACGCGGATGGAGCCGGTCACAGTCGTGGGGCCGGACGGCGCCGTCGTCCTGCGCGATGTGTTTGAAGGCCGGCGGATGTTGCTCGTGTATCACTTTATGTGGAACAAGGGCGCGCCTCACCACAAGCAGTGCGAGGGCTGCACTCACAGTCAGACGGCCATGAACTCTGCTGTCCGCGCTTATCTGGCAGCACGCGATGTCAGCTACGCGGTCTTCAGCCGCGGCCCGTGGAACGAGATCATCGCCTACCGAGACTTCATGGGCTGGACGGCGCCGTGGTACTCGACCGCCGAGTCAGGGGACTTGCTGGCGACCCGAGACGGTGGTGACCTTCGCTGCTATCTGCGGGTCGGCGATGAGGTGTTCGAAACCTACGAGACGAAGTGGCGCGGGATCGAGGAGATGTTGCCCACTCTGCATTTGCTCGACCTCACTCCGTACGGCCGCCAGGAGACTTGGGAAGACTCACCGCCCGGCTGGCCGCAGGACAAAGCCGGTTCGTGGTGGCGACGTGAGGGCCGACCCGTGGCTCAATGGACGCGCACCGACGCGCCGGTCAAATAGAAGGCGGTTACGCCGATCTCGACGCTCGGCAAACTGGCGGGCAGGATCGGCTCGCTATTTCGCAAGCAGCCGCGCAATTTCCGCGCGAGAGCGCCCGAGTTGCGCCGCGGTTTTGCCACTTTTGTTGCGGGCGCTCGGATCGGCGCCGTGAGCGAGCAGCCACCTCACCGCCGCTGCGTTTCCCTGACGCGCGAAATGCATCAGCAACGTGCCCTGCATTTCATTTCGCGCATTGACGTCGGCGCCGTTGGCAACCAACAGTTCCATCACTGGAATCGGGTCGGCCTTCGAGCGCGTCTTCGACAGATGTACGAGCGGCGTCAAGCCGTCTTCGTCCAGGGCGTCGACGGGCGCGCCGCGTTCGAGCAGCAATTTGATCAGCGGAAGTTTGCCCCCGCGTACGGCGTAGTGCAGGGCCGTGAGTCCGTACCGTCCGCGGTCGTTGAGGCTCGCACCGTAGTCGAGCAGCACCGTGACACGATGAAGTTCGTTAGTGCTCACGTCGGGCCGGCAGGCGCGTGGCAGCATCCAGGCGGACACTCTTTTGCCATGGGCGATGAGCATGTCGGCGATCGGTCGCTCGGCATCGTCGAGCCGGCCCAGAAACTCCGTGCGCTCGACGTCGGCGCCGTGTTCGATCAGGAGTTTCACCAGATCGACGCGGTTCATCACGATCGCCAGCGTCAACAGCTTTCCACTGTGCCGCTTGACCTCGGCACCGCGTTCCAGCAGCAGCTTCACGGCATCGAGACTCCCACCGCAGACCGCGTGGCACAACACCGACACTTCCTGAAAGTCGTCGGCAGGATCAATGGCGTTGGCGAACTCGGGATTGCGATCGAGGTAACCGCGCAGCGCAGGCAAGTCGCCCAGCCAGGCCGCCGTGAAGACGTCGTCGATGGCACCATACTCCAGCAACGGCGCAACAAGTGCCGGCTGCCATTTCTTTGCGAGGGCCAGGGGAGTGACCGCGAGCGCGGTTCCCATGTGGACAACGTCGCAGGCCATCGTTGCATGCAGTGGATCGCAGGCGGGCGTATTGCAGTCGGCGTCAGCTTTGAGCGCCAGTTCGAGAATTTTCGGTCGGTTGTGGTACGTCGCCACCCAAGCCAGTGTGCGATTCTCAATGCCGCGCCGACTGGCGAGCGTGCGATCTGTTTTCAGCGCTCGGCGGACATTTTCCGTGTGTCCTTTGGCCGCCTGTTGCAAAAGGGCTTCGAAATCAACCTGCACGACATCTTGAATGGCCGCGCAGCTCTTGCAGAGTTTTATGGGTTCCGTCTCAGGACTGTGAATCATGGCCTTTGCGACGCGGGCTAGCGGCCTCAAGATCGGCTCCGCGTCGAGACCGTGGGCAACCAGTGCCTCGCGCAAGCAGCGCAACCACGCGGCGGCCGCTTTGGCGCTGATGTAGCGGTGCTGGTGCCGCCGCAGGAGGCCCCCGGTCAGATCGTCCGAATAGCCCCGGCTCCCTCCGAACCATTGCACGAAAAACGGCACCGCCATTTCGGTGTTGAAGTGCGGAAATACCTCGCGCAGCAATTCGTCCTGTTCGATGCGGCGATAGAGGTCATGGATCAGCGCCGCGACGCCGTCGCTGCCACCTACTGCCTTCCAGAGATCGGCGTCCGGATAAGCGACCAGCGATTCCCCTCGATGCAGCAATTGCTTCTGAATCGAGGGCGACACGGGCGAATCCTCAGACGTTGGCCTGCGGTCACTCGCCCGCTTTCGTCTTATTCTCGGCCTCGTCCGTCCGCGAGTCGTCCGGGGGAGCGGCCAGCTGTCCGCGCGCAGGGCCTTTCGGCTGCAGTCCGTTTGAGAGCCAAAAATAGACGCTTCCCAGCTCTTTGAACTGCTCGTCGGAGCGCAGCACGAGTTGAATACCGATCATTCGACGGCCCAGTTTTGAAAGCAACTGTCCCTTTTGGCCGTCTCGTTTGCCGGCTGTGCCGCTCGCGAGTTTCTTGGCGACCTCCGCGTCGATCGCCGCCGGAGGCGGAAAGGCTCGCTCGATCTCGAATCGCCACTCGTTGACCAGCGACCGGCCGATGGATTGGCCCAACATCCGTCGCCGCGGGCGGAGGGCCGATTGATTGAGAATCCGCGATCGAACGGTGTCGTTGGGGATCGCGTCGATGAGCAGCGTGACAAGAGCTTGCCCGGCCGCTGCCGCTTTGTCGGTATTCCGCAATTGCACCTGCGCGGCACTCAGCACTTGGAGGTGTCGGTCGCGCGCGGCGAGTTGCTCCGGAATTCTCTTCCGCGACTCGGCGTTCAAGAAATGCTCTTCAATGGCTTTCGTGAGCGCGTCGAGATCGCTCGGCTCGAGCATCATCGATTGCCGGCCGATTCCGTCGATCGCAGCGAGCGCCTGACGCTTTTGTTGTTCGTCGCGGATTGTTTTGACCGTTTGGACACGCTCGCCAGGGTCGGTCTTGCTGAGAATTCGTTCCTGATCGAACGGCGAAAGGGTCGACAGCCAGCGGTTGTATCCGGTGAGCAGCTTGAGCAGACGGCCGCTCGTGTCCTGCTTCACTTCGTTATCGAGATCCTCGATCGCCCGGCGCCGCTCCGGAGACAGCTTGCGAAACTCGTCGTAATTCCGCTTGAGCTGTTCGATCTCGGCATGGGCCATGCCCGCGATGCGCTGCCGCCGTTTAACGAGCAGCTGGGCGTCGTCGGAACTCGTGCCACACAAAAGCGTGACAACGAGCAGTGCCGCGAGGGGACGAGCGACCCTCGCCGCGCGGCTACGGCTTGGGGGCAGGCTGGGCATCAAACGATCCAATCTTTTCGTCGAGCTTTCTTAGAAACTCGGGCGTTTCGACGTTGCGGTACAGATCGAGCTTTTCGACGACTTCCAAATTGCGAAGGAGATCTTCGGACGGGTCAGGAATCCAGTTCGAGGTGACGGTGTAGCCGGCAAAGGCGCTAGCTCCCAGCGCCGCCACCCAGACCATCACGATTCCGGCCCGGCGCAGCTGCTGGCTTTTGAGCCGCTCGACCCAGCTTGGTGGCAACAGGGGCTTGGGGGCTTCTTCCCCTTTGACGACCGCCAAGGTGCGGGCCGTAAAGTCCTCACCGCTCGACAGACGCGGCAACTCGTCGAGCAAGTCCCAGGTGCGGGCCAGCATCTCGACGTCGTGGCGCACGGCCGGACTCTTGGAGAGAACCTGGTCGATCTCTTTGGTAGCGGGCTCGGGCAGCTCGCCGTCAAGATAGGCGACCAGGTTCGATCGCTGATCGGTCGTGAGTCGCGGGATCTTCTGCATCGTTCGATCTGGTCGAGGGTGGGGCCGGCTTGGCCGCTACGACTTCAAGTGAGGCTCCAACTGAGTGCGGAGGTTTTCGCGGGCCCGTGCCAACAGCGATTTGACCGCCTCGGTCGACAGCGACATCGATTCCCCGATGTCCTCGTAACTCATCCCTTCGAATTTATGCAGGAGCACGGCCAGCCGTTGCCGCTCATTGAGCGTGTCGAGCGCCGTTTGCACGATTTCACACGTTTCGCGCCGTACCAGTTGTCGCGTCGGCATCAGCGACGAACGATCGCTGATAACTTTCTTTTTTGTTCCGACCGTCGGCACCGATCCGGTTTCATTGACGTTGAGCTGCACCTCTTTGCGACGGCCGATCGTGCGCCGCGCGTTGCTGGCCACATTGTTGGCAATGCGAAACATCCAGGTCGAGAACTTCGCCGTTGCCTGATAGCCGTTGCGGGCTCGGTAGATCCTCAGGAAGACTTCTTGAACCAGATCCTCCGCGGCGGCCTGGTCCCGCAGCAGATGATAAAAGATGCTGAGCAAGCGATCCTGGTAACCGGCTACGAGCTGCCCGAACGCCGCGTCGTCCCCCTCCTTGGCGCGCAACATCAACTGCACGTCCGGATCACGGAGAAAAACGTTGCTCTGCGGGTCGCTGGCAGTCGCGGAACTCAAGGCCCCTACCCCCGGCCCATCGTCCAATGAATTGAACCCCACTGCTCTTCCAAAGTATCTCTTTTTTCGGGCGGGCGAAAGGTGCAGCGGGGAGCATTCCTCTGCCGACAAGTCGTTCTAACCCGTTGCGTCTTCTCGGCGGAACCGTTCGGCGCGCGAATCGAGATACGATTGCAGCATGATTTGGGCGGCAATTTTGTCACGCAGCAGCTTACGTTTCTTGGGGTTAATGTTGGCGGCTGCCAGGTGTTCGTCCGCCATCGAGGTGGTCAATCGTTCGTCCCAGAACGCGAATGGCAACCGGGCGACGCCGGCCGCCCAAGCCCCAAACTGCCGCGCTTCGCCTGCCTTAATCCCCTCCTCACCCCCCATGTGCAGCGGCAAGCCGATGACCAGGGCGCGAATGCGATAGTCGCCGATCACCGCGGTCAGGTGGCGGGCGTCCTGTTCCCGATTGCTGCGGGTATAGGTCTCGAGGGGGACCGAGAGACGCTGTTCCTCATCGGAGACGGCAAATCCGACCCGTCGTGTGCCGAAATCGATACCCAGCAAGCGACCCCGGCGAGGCACGTCGAGCGGATCGGGCGCTGAATTGTGATCGGCGTCCCCCTTAGAGGAATCGCTCATACCCGCGCTCTCGAAGGGTCTGCACGAGGCGGCGGATGCTCTCTTCGTCATCCTTGCGGGCGACGAGCGTGGCATCCGGGGTATGCACGACGATGCAATCCGACATGCCGATGGTGGCGACGAGGTGATCTCGCGTGGTCCGAATAATGCAGTCGCGACTGTCGACGCCGCAGAAGAGTCCCTGAGCACTGTTACCTTCGCCGTCGGGCTGCGACTGCCGACCGAGCGCCTGCCAGCTGCCGACGTCGTCCCAATCGAAGGGCGCTTCGATCATCATCACGTTGTCGGCACGCTCCAACACGCCATAGTCGATCGAGATCGACTTGATCCCTGGGAATTCGGCGGCCAGAGCATGATCCCAGCCCGCGTTTCCCAGATGGGGCCGCAACCGCGACAGCCCGTCAAAAACCGCCGGCTCGAACTGTTTGAGAGCGTCGAGAATGGTCGAGGCCTTCCAGACGAAGATGCCGCTGTTCCAAAAGAAGCGGCCGGCGGCGACGAACTCTTCGGCCTTCGCGCGGTCGGGCTTTTCTCGAAACGAGGCGACGCGAAATGCTCCCTCGGCGCCGGGTAGCGCCGTGCCGCGCTCGAAATAACCGAAGCTCACTGACGGATAACTGGGGCGGATGCCGAACAGCACCAGGGCCGGCTCGCGCTCGACGATCGCCACGGCCCGCTCGACGGCTTGGCGAAACAAATCGGCCCGCTCGATGCGATGGTCAGCCGGCATCACCAGCATGATGCCGTTGGGATCGCGTTGGGCGATCAGCATCGCGGCCAGCCCGATGCAGGGGGCCGTGTTTCGGCCGCACGGTTCGCGGACGATGTTCGACGTGGGCAGAGCGGGCAGTTGGCGACCCGTTTCGCCGGCGTGCGACTGATTGGTCACAACCCAAGTTCGCTGCGAGTCGATCCAATCCGCGACCCGCCGCACGGTGGCTTGAATCAGCGTCTCGTCGCCAAACAGCGGCAAGAACTGTTTCGGATGATTGGAACGACTGGCCGGCCAGAACCGCGTGCCGCTACCTCCGGCCATAATCACTGCGTGCAACATCAGGGCGGGCTCGAACTCTCTAGGCTTGTGTGGGCGAGAAAAATGTCGGTTCGGTCACGCTGGTCCACTGGGTCACTTTGGCGCGCAGCTCGTCCGCGTCGAGTGCAAACAGCGGACTGATCTCGACGGGCGTCTGATCGTCGAGCATCGCGCCAATCGAGTTCAGCCAACCGCGATGCAGGCGCAGCAGGGCGTCCCGCGCCGTTTGGGGCGAGTCGTCTCCCGTCGCGTTCTTCACCGGGTTGAATTCTCGACCGCGATCGGTCTCCATCACGAGCGAGCGCCGGGCTGCGGGCAGCGCGTCGAAGATGAATCGCTCGAACTTGTAGGCGTTCTCTCGCTCGGGCGCGACGTGCGAACCGTGCTCGTCGCAATAAGGAACTTTCTTGTGCGCGATGTGAAAAGGGAGGGCCGTCTCGCTGTGCGCGACTCGATCGAGGAACGAGCGGCTGAAGACGTGGATCGCCGTGCTGCCGGCCCACAGCAACAGTTCGCCGCGCTCGTCGGTTTGGGCCGCTACGTCGGCTGGCAGATCGCTGTATTC
>Ga0210393_10001131_pt1 | contig 22875 bp, 17 predicted proteins | sample IncBWC27OmetaG_FD_160068 | JGI IMG/M metagenome (GOLD analysis project Ga0210393, IMG submission 160068) | Forest soil microbial communities from Barre Woods Harvard Forest LTER site, Petersham, Massachusetts, United States - Inc-BW-C-27-O ... | reverse complement strand
TGCTGCCGCCAGACGTCAAGGTCCGCTTGGCCGTCGAGCAGGCCTCTACCTTCGGATGGGAACGTTATGTGGGCGAGAAGGGTCGTGTTATCGGCATGCATACTTTCGGAGCTTCGGCGCCGCTCAAGGAGTTGCAAAAAAAATTCGGCTTTGAGCCCGATCAAGTTGTCGCGGTAGCGAAGGAACTGTTGGCAGCCAAATAGTCTGTCAGTTGAGGGCCGCTGGAATGCCTATGCAATTACTAGCGGCCGGCCGCCGCGCAGCCTGCAGGCCAGCTGGTGCAAGCCTTCTGCGTTTCGGCCAGCAGCCGGTTCAACTTCCCAACCATCAGGTCCACCACATTGTCGGAATTCTTGGCGTGGATGGGGTTGAGCTCCCAGGTCCAGCGCGCAGCGTCATGATCGAAGATTAGCAAGCCCTCTCCGGCAAGCTCATAAAGAAACTGAACCAGGAAGAACGATTGCCCGCCGTCTTCTCATGGATTAGTTGTGCCAGTGGGGTGGCACGTTCCGGTTCGCAGTGAAGAGCGTCCGTGGTTAACTGTGCCAGGTCTTCACGGGGCAGCGGTGCAATGACGATCTCTTGCACGTACCCGGAGAGCGCGCTGCTGGCCTACCCGCAAAACCTCACCCCGGAGCAGGCCGCAGCGGCCAATACCGGCTGTTCACAGCTTACTTTGCGCTGGTGGACCTCGCCTGCCTCAAACGGATCAACACGTGGCCGTCAGCGAGGTCCTCATCGCCGGCTGTGAGGATGTCCAAGAGGCCATCTTTAAACGCACCGAGGGGTTGGGGGCCGATAACCCTTTAGAGCTAGTAAAAACCAGCGGTTCCTCTCATTGCGGCGAGCATTCCGCTGCGGTAAAGATGGAAGCATGAATCGTTGCATCAATGAAACCGACAAAGTGATTCGATCACCTGAAGGTGATCACCATCGCAAAGCCGGAAACGAGCTTGGAGCAAAAATGAAGCAGCATGATTCCGCCTTGCACGAAGGCATAAGCACATGAACAACGCGCGCAGTTGGCTATTGACCCCGGAGACTAATCCGGGGCGTTTCCTCAAAGCGAAGGAACTATGAAATTAACAGCAACCAACTATTTAATCTCCTCGTTATGATAATTCGTTCAATTAGCAAAAGCATTTACTACCCATTACCGTGGCAAAAGAGCAACCTCCTCCACGGAAACAGGAGAATCCGTTACGTACACGCCGCCCTCCTCGTTCGACCGAAGAACTAGTGCATCGTCTCATAAGTAGGAGGCATACCGTTGGCTGCAAAAGGGTTTGGCTGCTAGGCGCGAGTGAGGAGCGTATCCGCTGCGATACGTAACGAACGAGCAACGACACAGACAAACCCTTTTCAAGCCAACCCGGAGGGCCGATGGCGCTTTGGCCGATTTTCTGCGTTGCTCGCTCCTCACGTACGGATTTAAGTATGCACGTCGCTCGCGCCTTGAAAATCGGCAAAATCGCCGACGGCGGTATGCCTCCTACTTATGAGACGATGCACTAGAACAAAGCCCGCTGGACCGAATAAGCGAATGGCGCGACTCACTAACAGCTCGTTGGTAAAAGTTACTATTAGCAGGCATCCTGGCCAACTGACCTGCGGTGAAACTCAAGGGATTTAGGAACGGTACACTAGGCTTCGCGTTCGCTAAACAATATGGCAGACCATACGTTTCAGCTCGAAGGGAACTCCGTTGGGGACAGACTGCGTGCGAAGCAAAATATTCTGGAGTCAGGTAAAAATGTTCACCGCGCCCGAAACCCAAAGGGTTCCCGATCAAGTAGTTTTTTTGCTGGCCTGTCTTACGATCGCCTAATCTCAGAATCGGTGGAAGACGAGGCAGGAGTAAGGACGATCGTGGACGAGGCCGAGGGACGATTCAACCCCGGCGAAGATGCGCTTCGGCTGGTGATCGATACGACCCCGGCGCTAATTCATACTGGACGGCCCGACGGTTATCTCGATTACTTCAATCAGCGCTGGTTGGAGTTCCTGGGTCTACCCTTGGAAGAGGTATGCGGTTGGCGGTGGACCGGTGCAGTTCACCCCGAAGATGTAGCCGGATTGCTGCGGAAGTGGCACGCAGCTTTGGGGAGTGGAGAGCCGTTAGAGGCCGAGGCGCGGGTGCGGCGTGCGGATGGAGAATATCGGTTGTTGCTCCATCGCAAAGTGCCGCTGCGCAACGAACGAGGCGCTATTCTTAAGTGGTACGGGTCAAGTGTCGACATCGAGGAGCAAAGGCGGGCTCAGGAAAGGACCCTGCAGGACGAAAGGGAGAGACTTAGCGAAGCCTTGCTGGCCGAAGCGCAGCGACTCACTCGAATCGGCACCTTTGTCTTCAGGCTCCCCGACGCCACCGAATATTGGTCGCCGGAGTCGTTCCAGATTTTTGGAGTGGACCCGGCGAAAGGACATCCACGGAATATGTCGGAGTACACGGCTTACGTACACCCGGACGACCGCGAGTGGTTCCTGCGGGAAGCAGAAGAGATCCTCGCGAAAGGTCAAGCCTATGAGCACAACCATCGCATCGTCCGACCCGATGGTGAAATACGGGTAGTCCGAGTGGTTGGCAGTCCAGTCTACGAGAACGGAGTCCTGACTGTTTTCATCGGTGCGTTCGCCGACATCACTGAGCGCGAACAGCTGACTCTGGATCTGCGGCAAAGCGAGTTCTGTCTCAAGGAGGGGCAGCGCCTTGCGCACGCGGGAAGCTGGGCCTTTGATTCTGGCGGGTTCGACTACTGGTCTCCTGAATTGTTTCGGATTCACGGCCTCGATCCGGCCGGCAAAGCACCGACTGTTCAGGAATATCTAGATTTGGTCCACCCGGAGGATCGTGAGTTCATGGCAAGCCTGATCAAGCGAATCCTGGCGGAAGCTTCGCCCTTCGATACCACGAAGCGCATCATGCGACCCGATGGTGAGGTTCGGTACATTCGCTGTGTCGGCGCTCCTGTTGTCGAAAACCAAAGGTTGAAAAAGTTTGTCGGCACCGCCGTCGACGTTACCGAGCATGAGCTTCTGACTAAAAAACTCCGGCGCCGGGAGGCCTATCTAGCCCAGGCGGAGGCCCTCAGCCACACCGGGAGCTTTGGTTGGAACCCATCCTCAGGGCAGCTCTTCTGGTCGGATGAAACATTCTCTATGCTTGACTATGACCAGAGGGTAACTCCGAGCTTGGATTTGGTTTTCCGGCGCGTTCATCCTGACGATGTTGCTCTGTTGCGCGAAACGTTATCGACCGCCTCGAAGAATGAAAAGGGCATCGACTTTGAACACCGACTTTTATTGCCCAATGGCTCGATCAAGTATGTCCATGTGGTTGCGCGCCCTTTCGAGCGCGAGTCTGGAAGCATTGAATTTGTTGGCTCAGTGATGGACGTCACTGCCACTAAGAAAGCATTTGAGAAAATCAAAGCGCTAAAGGAGGAGCTAGACAAAGAGAACATCGCGCTGCGCGAGGAGGTCGATCAGACTTCGATGTTTCAAGAAGTCGTGGGGACCTCTCCGGCTTTGCAAACGGTGCTTGCCCGCGCGGCCAAGGTAGCTCCGACAGATTCCACGGTGCTGATTCTCGGTGAAACCGGGACGGGCAAGGAACTGATTGCTCATGCGATTCACAGGAGGTCGCAGCGTTCCACCCGAGCGTTTGTCAGCGTAAATTGTGCAGCCATTACACCATCCCTGATTACCTCTGAATTGTTTGGTCACGAGAAGGGAGCCTTTACCGGGGCGATTCAGAGGCGGCTTGGCCGCTTCGAACTGGCGGAGGGAGGCACGCTCTTCCTCGATGAGGTTGGCGAACTGCCAATGGAAACCCAAATTGCTCTCCTGCGGGTTTTGCAAGAGCGTGAGTTCGAACGTGTTGGTGGGACTGAGCGTATTTGCGCTAACGTGCGAGTGATCGCCGCCACTAATCGTGACCTGCAAGCCGCCATCGCCGCGGGCACGTTTCGTAGCGACCTTTTTTATCGGTTCAATGTATTTCCGATTACGCTTCCGCCATTGCGCGAAAGAAAAGAAGACATTCCGGCCTTGGTCAGTTACTTCGTTGATCGTTACACGAAGAGAGCCGGGCGGAAAATCCGCGGAATAAGAAAGCGGGCCCTCGATTTGCTCGAATCGTATTCGTGGCCGGGGAACATCCGGGAATTGCAGAATGTAATCGAACGATCGCTCATTGTTTGCGAAACAGACCAGTTCACCATTGATAAGAGTTGGCTATCGAGTGAGCCGATGCCGACTCGTTCCATAGATCAAGCGTCGATGGAAGCGCCGGTGCCCGGCGAAAGAGAATTGATAGAAGTTGCCCTGGCCCAAACCAAGGGCAAGGTGTCTGGATTATCGGGTGCCGCAGTCAAGCTCGGCATTCCGGCCTCTACTTTGGAATCGAAAATTCGATCCCTGAAGATCAACAAATACAGGTTTAAGGAGCGTTAGTGTCCTGTTATCGCTTCTTTCCGCGAATCGCTGTGAATTAGCGACAACTACTGCTCAAATGACAATTTACCAGGCGATGGTTGCCATCGACGGGGTCAGGTCCTATATGTACGTCCGCGCGGATAACATGTCCCAGGCGTTCGACTGCGCCCTGATGCGAACAAACGCTAGAAATCCTCAATCCTATGTGGAGGTCCTTGCAGCCCAGGAGCTACGTGAGCCAGTTGATGTCTACATTCGGCCGGTCGAGGCATCCCCTCGTGTACCGTCCCGCATATAATGGTGATGTCGCCGCAGGTCAGTTGGCTGTTTTTCAAGGCGCGAGCGAAGTGCCCATATCTGATCCATACGGGCCGAGCGAGTCCCGGCGGCCGCCGGATCGGTTACGTATCGATTTAGATATGCGCCCTCTACCGCCAGTCCGGCTCGGACCGCCTTGCCGGCGGCCCATTTTGAACGGAACGACATGACCACTATATGCGAATCCTAAGTCTCTCTCAGCTTTCGTAGAAAGAAGCGATTTATCGACCCTGAAGAAGTCTTGAAAACGTCCAAACTCCAGGGCCCTTCGGGCCGTAAAAACAGATACGAATTAGCGACGAATTCGCGATTTTCCAAGATGTTGTGCTCGTGAGTAAAACAAATGTTTATAAGTTTTTTCCCCCGTGGAAGAGCAATACCGGATGGTCTTGGCATGAACCAAGCTAAGGCTGCTTCCATGCATTCGGAACTCGGACTAACTAGGGAGAGAAAATATCCTATGCCTGACAGCGTCCCTTGGGTGGTGATTATCGGCGGCGGCTTTGCTGGCTTATCAGCCGCCAGGGCCCTCAAAAAGGCGGCGGTGCGAATCATCTTGATTGACCGCACGAATCACCACCTGTTTCAGCCTCTGCTCTATCAAGTGGCGACGGCAGTGCTGACGCCTGGACAAATCAGTTCCCCAATCCGGGAGATTCTGCGCAGGCAGAAGAATACCACCGTGATCATGGGCGAGGTCACTGGCGTGGACAAGGACCAGCGGTGCGTCTTCGTAAAATCTCCCGATCGGGAGAATGTCCCGGTTAAGTATGATTACCTGATCCTGGCCACAGGGGTACGACACAGTTATTTCGGGCACGATCAATTCGAGAAGTTCGCGCCCGGATTGAAAAGCCTGGCCAACGCTGTCGAGATACGAAACAAAGTCCTCCGAGCCTTTGAACAGGCAGAGGCTGAGGAAGATGTCAGTCGTCATCGGGATTTGCTGACATTTGTGCTGATTGGAGGTGGGCCGACTGGAGTGGAGATGGCCGCGGCAATTGCCGTGCTCGTACGCGACTCGCTGCGCTCGGAATTCCGGCGCATTGATCCGACGTCCGCACGTATTATCTTGCTCGACGCAGCACCGCGACTTCTCGGCAGCTTTTCGGAGAGCCTTTCACAGGCAGCGAAGAAACAGCTTGAGTGCTTAGGCGTTGAGGTTCGCCCGGGACATGCCGCGGATCAGATCGATGAGGAGGGCGTGATCGTTGCGGGTGAACGCATCGCAAGCAAAACCGTGATCTGGACTGCAGGTGTGGCGCCTTCGCCAGCCGGGAAGTGGCTGGATGCCGAGACCGATCGTGCGGGGCGAGTCCGAGTCCAAAGAGATCTTAGGGTCCCGGGCCATCCCGAACTCTTCGTGATTGGCGACACTGCATCGCTCGATCAGGATGGCAAGCCTTTACCTGGCGTCGCTCAAGTCGCGATGCAACAGGGACGTTATGTTGGTAAGCTGATTGGCCGGCGGATTGCCGGCAAGAACGGTCAGCGTCCGTTTCGTTACTTTGATAAAGGTAACATGGCGGTAGTGGGGAAGGGCTTTGCGGTGATGCAAAGTGGCAAACTCAAAATGAGCGGTTTCCTGGCCTGGCTCGCATGGGCGGCGGTGCATCTTGAGTTCCTCGCTCAACCCGGCCTGCGGATAAGCGTATTTGTGCAATGGATGTGGACTTTTGTGACCGGGCAACGCGGCTCCCGATTGATTGTGGATCACACCCGGATAGAGCCGAAGAAGTCAATCCCAGCGATGGCAGCTTCAACTGCGGCAGAATCTCAGCCACCCGTCACAGCCGTGGTTTCGAGCAAATGAACTCTCAACACGAAAGGACTCAATGATCTATGTTCATTCGCTTGGTCGGGCCGTTCGCTATTACGGAGAACAAACCGCGCTTTCCATCGGTGGCAACCGGCTGACATTTAGTGAGCTTGACAATCGCGTCGAAAGGATCGCCGCCGCCTTAAGCCGGCGTGGCCTGCGAACGGGTGATCGACTGGCAGTCGTTCTTCCCCATGGCCCCGAGTACATCGAGTTGGTGTACGCCTGCAGCCGGCTCGGAGTGATAGTGGTTCCTCTAAATGCTCGATACTCATCCAGAGAAATCGACCGAGTACTTAAGGACGCCAGTCCACGTGCGCTCGTGCGGCACTCCGGTTCGGCGCCGACCAGGGCGAACCTCCAATGGCAGCTTGCACTCGATAAAGAACCTCTCGATGCCCCAAATGGATGGTGCCCGGAAGTCTACTACTGTCCAGAGGCGATTCTAGCGATCATCTACACCAGCGGCACCACCGGTGAGGCAAAGGGCGTTATGCTCACGCACACGAATGTCCTGTCGAGCGTTTACTGCTTAAACTACTGGATGCGGTACCGACAGGGCGGAGTCTATCTACATGCCGCGCCGATATTTCAGGGCGCCGATTTCCCGGCGATGTTCGCCGCCCCGGCTTTTGGCGCTTTGCAGGTTACAGAGCCACGTTTCAGCCCGCGGGCATTCTGCGAAGCAGTTGAGAAAGAGCGGATCACCCAAGCCGTTTTGGGGCCGACGATGATCAACATGTTGGCAGATTTTGCGGAGGCCACGCGTTTCAATCTCAGCAGTCTTGAGGTATTGGCATACGGCGGATCTCCGCTGCCGGTTGAAGTCTATCAGCGCACTCGCCGAATGCTACCGGGCGTCAAGCTGGTCCAAGTATACGGGATGACCGAGACGGGATTCCTCACCAGTCTGGAAGCCAAGGAAGACACTATGGAGCAACTCTTGACATCTTGTGGGAGGCCTTGTCCTGGGATTGACGTCCAAGTCGTCGACTCATCGTCGGGCAGGCCAGTGGAGGCTGGCCAACCTGGCGAAATCGTGGCTCGCGGGGCGAATGTAATGCTCGGTTACTGGAACCACCCGGATTGCACTGCGCAGGCCTTTCGGAACGACTTTTTCCGAACCGGGGACATCGGTTACCAGGATACCGCCGGCTATCTTTTCATCGTAGATCGCCTGAAGGACAGTCATCGCTAACCCTCACAATGACTTGCTGAGTGAGAATGTGTTTCACCTCAACAAATCGCGCTTCCGAAGACTCCCGGGATGTGCGGCAATTGTCGCGGTTTTCTGGCTTGGGATGCAGAGCGCGTCTGCCCCGAAGGGCTCGTCCCGGAGGGACGGTGTGATCGTAGCCTGGCACGAAGTGCCTGGGAAAGCGTCATCCCAAGAGAGCCGTCCCGTAGGGTACGGTCTGATTCCTGCAGGTGAGCGAACCGATTCGAGTGATTAGAGGATTGGAGTGACGAAATTTCGACATACGAAACTTTAAAAATTTGTGCTGTATTATTTCTATTTAGCCTTCCTTAAGAAACACGGCACACATTTCGACGAGAACTACCTCTGGGATTAGCTGCGCCGATCATACCGTACCCTACGGGACGGTTCTTTCGAGGGACGCTTTTCCAGGCACGTCGTGCCAGGCTACGATCGGTGTCGTCCCTACGGGACGCCGCCCCTTCGGCTTCGGGGCGAAAATTTCCCGACGTGACCTTCTGTAAATGTCCAAACTCTCGGGCCCTTCGGGCTACATGACCGACGCTAAACAGACACCAAACCTAGGCTAAGCTTTCTTGACATAGGGTGTGCGCGTGCGAGGCAGCCTTATCCGATGTTGACCAACCCTCGTTCGGCCGCCAGTGCCACGGCCTCCGTGCGCCCAACGGCGTTGAGCTTTTCCAAAATAGCCGTCACGTGATTTTTCACGGTATGCTCACTGATGTAGAGTACCTGCCCGATTTCCTTATTGCTTTTACCAAGGGCCAATTGCTTCAACACCTGAAGTTCGCGTTGGGATAGCTCCGGCTGCGCCATGGACTCAGCCAACTGCGCGGCCACTTCGTGCGGGAGCGACGATTTGCCGGCGTAAACCTCGCGAATCGTCTGCCGAACTTCTTGAGATTGGGCGCCCTTCAAGAGGTAACCTTTAGCACCCGCGGAGAGCGCGCGCCGAAGGTCTTCGGCTTTCGGCGAATTGGTCAGCACAATGATCCGCGGTCGCGGCCTTTGGGCCATGAGCTCGGTCACCACCTCCAGGCCATCCTTCTTGGGCATCCGCAGGTCGAGGATCAGAATGTCGGGGCGAAGTTGCTCGTAAAGCCGGCAAGCTTCCTCCCCGTCGCAAGCTTGGCCTACCACCTCCAGGTCCTCTTGCAACGACAGAATGGTCACTAACCCTTCACGGACGACCGGGTGATCATCAGCGATCAGGATTCGTAGGGGAGCTGCTTTGCCGGAACCTGTCGCAGAGGGGCTCATAAAGCGGACGCTAGGCGCTACTGCTAAAGAAAACGCCGCACATGGTCGCACGCGGGAACGGACCTGTCGAGTGTGGACCATCATCGCAAAGCCCTGCCACCTCAAAAGTGGCTGCGAATGCTCCTCAAAAGGGCTTTTTCAGCGAACGCAGCAGTCCCCCTCAAGGGAGCGGTAAGCGCACCACGATGCTGGTGCCGTGACCTGGCGCCGTTCGAACGTCGAATCGGGCGCCCAGGTTTTCTGCCCGGGCCCGCATACTGGAAAGCCCAAAACCACCCCCGCTGGCCAACTGCGGCTCGGCAATGCCCGAGCCGTTGTCGGTGACCTCGAGGACCAGGTTGGACGGCTCGCCCCGAACGCTGACGTTAATGACGGTCGGCTTGGCATGGCGCACCGCGTTGCTGATGGCTTCCTGCGCAATTCGGAGCAGCTCGTGCCGGGCCGTGCGCGGCAAGCGTTCTTCGGGTACACCGCCGGCATGAAAATTGCCCCGCAACCGGCCGGGAATATTGGAACGCTCGACCAGCTTTTGCAGAGCCTCGGCTAGTCCCAATCCCTCGGTCAGCGACGGTTGGAGGCTGTAGACGGACCGACGCGCCTCCGCCAGGCCAAATTTGGCCAACTCGGCTGCCCGTTCCAGGTAGATCAGGCCCTTGTGGTCCCCCTTTTTGAGCACCTCCTTAGCCGCATCCAGCTGCATCGAGATGCCGGTGAAAAATTGGGCCAGCGAATCATGGATCTCGCCCGCCATCCGATTTCGCTCTTCCAGAACGGCAGATTGCCTGGCGGTTTCCGCGAATAGAGTGAGTTGAATTGCCAGGCTGGCTTGAGTCGCTAAGGCTCTGGCAATTTCGAGCTTTTCCGGGTCAAAAGCACGCTCCTCCTTGAAACGAAAGTCTAGCCGGCCGTTGATCTGACCGCCCGAGCTCAAAGGAATGATCAATAAGGTCTTTATACCCAGTCCAAGTAGATAGGAACGCTGCTCTTCAGTAACTTGCGAATGCGGATCGAGGATATGGATCACGGTCGTTGGCTGATCCAAAAAAGCGGCGGCCCGTTGTTCGTCCGGCGACAGGGATCGCGCGGATTCTGGATAGTTCGCTTCGGCAGGCGACATGACTAGGCCATCCTGTAAGATCAGCTTCAGCTCCAATGTGTTTTGTTCAAGGTTAAGCACTCTCAACGATGAAGAGACGGCATCCAATTGCCGGGTGATGGCTGCCATCACTTGCCCAAGGAAGTCCAGTTCAGGGACCGAGGCGAGCGCATCCAGAGATCCCCGAAGAACCTCGTTTGCTTTTGCCAACTCGGTGGCGCGCTGCTGCGCGAACAACTCCCGCTCGTGTGCCAGGGCCGCCTGCATTTCCTCCGCGCGCTTCAACGCCGTGATGTCCGTCGCGATACCACATACCGCATACGGTTTGCCCGTGTGGTCGCGCAGCAGAAATTTTGCCGCGACATACAAATGTTCGCCCCCCTCGGTTGGCAGGGTTTCCTCGAACTGGATCGGCACGCCAGCCTCGATGACTTGCCGATCATTGTCACGAACCGCTTCGGCGACATCATGGGGCAGAACATCGAAGTCGGTTTTGCCCCTGATCTGATCGCGTTGCACCTGATAGCGGCGTTCGTATTCGCGGTTAATCAAGACATAACGCAGGTCGAGGTCCTTGACGAAAATGACGGCCGTGGTGTGGTCGACAATATCCTGCAAGCGCTGCTCGCTTGCACGGAGCGCTTCTTCGGCTTGCTTTCGATCGCGGTTTTCCCGTGTCACCTCGGCATAGAGTCGGGCGTTTTCTAAAGAGATGGCGGCCTGGGAGCCCAGGAGTTCGAGCACTGCCAGCCGGGCCGGCGTGAACACTCGCGGCGCCAAGGCGTTCTCTAGGTAGAGCACGCCAATGAGCTTGGCTTGCTTTACCAGGGGCATGCAGAGCACGGACCGAGGCCGCCGCTGCTGCACGTACGCGTCCTCGGAAAAGAGGTTCCCGACCACGGCGTCATCCAGGAGCACGCTTTCCTGCGTCCGGATCACGTACTGAAGCGCGGACTGGGGAAGCTCAGAAGGCGTGACGGCTGCCCGTCGAAGGACAACTGCGACGCTGCCCGGGCCGGTTGTGGCCTCCGCCTCGATCTGCGGCTGGCCGCCCCATAGAAGGATCAGCAGACCCCGCTGGGCCCCCGCGTGCTCAATCGCGGTGTGCATGAGCGTATCGATCAGTTTCTCCAAGACGATCTCGCCCGACACGGCCTGCGAGACCTTGATAACGGTGGCGAGATCCAATTGTTCGACCGGTGCCCCAATCATGCTCGGCGGACCGGGCGTTGGCCCTTCCTCCCGGAGGCGCGGATAGAGCTCGTCGAGTTGCTGTACTTTACCCGCGGCTTCCCAACGCAGGTAGCCGTACCGGGCATCCCGTAAGTACGCGTGCGCGATTTTCTCGAAACCACGCGCCGCGTAAAAGCGTGCGGCAAGCTCGTTCGCGAGCGCCTCATTGTGAACGAAGCCGTTTTCCCGCGCGGACCGGATCGCCTGTTCGTAGAGGCGCATGGCGTCCATCTCGCGGCCATCTAAGCGTGCAATCTCGGCGCCGACCAGCGAGGCGCGGTTCTCGAAATTCTCGGGACAGTTTTCTTTCCAGATCGCGAGCTGCCTGTAATGGGTCGCCACTGCCTCTAGATACCGGGCCCGCTCATCCGCAGATGCCGAGTTACACAGCGCAGCGTGTGCTAAGGCGCTATAGAAAGGGTACTCCGCAACTTCAAAAAATGACTGTCTCCTGTGAACCAGATGCGCTTTCGCTGCCGCTGCGACGGCGGACGCGTAGTCCTCTGCATAAAAGCACGCTTGTAGTTTCCGGATCCAATAACGACAGGCGACCGGGGCTAAGCCGGGATTCTCCAGATGTTGCTCGAACCGGCTCTCATCGAACTCCGCGTCGTTAAAAGAGCCAAACTTTGGAGTCAAGCCGCGAAGAGTTCGAATCAATCTGAGAGCCACGATAATGCAGTCGGAAACTAGTTCAAACCGCATCTTTCGACTGAACTTGAGCCCGTCTTCGGCCTCTCGCTGAACCTCCTCGAGCGGATCTCCGCCCGCGAGAAGGTTCGCAATCATGTTACTACAGCTGAAAGCCGCATAGGTGAGATCGCCGCTTTCTTTGGCGGCGTTGAAAGCACGCCGGTTCCAGATACGGCCCTCGTGCAAATGCCGAGCCCAGGGAGTAATGTGATGGCCAAAGGCGTTGTAGACGCGGGCTTTAAACCGGTGCAGTCCGCGTTTCTCGACGAGATCGACGGCGAGCTTGCCAAACCGAAAACCCGCTTGGTATTGCCCTAAATTCGAACCCAGGATCGTGCCAAGCAGGGCGTAGGCGTGACACGATCCGTCACTGTTACCGTGTTCCAGGCTAAGGTTTGCCATATGGGCGCCGACAAGGTCGTGTAGATTTTCATCGGCGTACCAGGCTGGCGTCGCAAATACCGAAAGGACGTCCAGCGTCGCTCGGCAATCGGAATCAGTCATCAACGGCAAATCAACAAGCTGCTCAATCGCCCGTGCGCCGAGCTGTCGCCAGATCCTCGTGTATTCTCGTTCTACCTGGTCCTTCGTCGGGTGCGGCGACCAGTCGACGCCAATGCGCCGGAGATATTGGAGGCACACCTCGACAGCACGGTTTCTCTGATCCAAGGTCAGGTAAAGTTCGGCGAGCAGGCACGTAATGGCGGCACTGTCGACGAGGTTCTTGGCGCGCTCCGACAATATCGACAGCCGTTCTTCCGCCGCCGCGAAATCGTCCGTAAGGAACTCGCACTCGGCCCGCTCGAACTCCAGCGCGAACGTGAGCGCGTACCGTCGCTCCCAACTGTCCTCTGTCAGCAGCGCGCAGCCGGCCACAAGGTATTCCAGCGCCGACGCGTAGGCCGTTGAAATCTTGGCGCGCTTGCCGGCGATGAGGTTTAGCTCGGCGACGCGCTCGCGCTCCTGCGGCACTGTGATCAGCGAGACGCCGCGGTTGAGTTGGTTAGCGATCTCGAAGATCTTTTCCTCGATCTCGGTTGCCGTCGCCCTAGACGCGAGCAACACTCGGCCAATTCGAAGGTGGGCCTCCGCGCCGCCGCCCTCGGGGATCAAGGCATAAGCCGCTTCCCGGACGCGGTCGTGGACAAACTCGTAGGAACCCTCCAAACGCACAATGAACTCCAAACTCACCGCCGCCCACAGATCCGAGTGGACCGCCGCCTCCGATGTCCCGTGAACGATGGAAAGCGTGGCTATCTCGGCACGGCTTCCCAGGCAGGCAAACTCCTGGAGCGCCTTCTGAGTTTCGAGGGGCAGACGATTCAACTTGCCGACCATTAGCTCCACCACGTTGTCGGTATAAGCCTTGGCGTGGATGCGATTCAGATCCCAGGACCATCGCCCATCGTCATAATCGAATGTGAGTAAACCCTCCTCGACCAGTGCGGAAATAAACTGAATGGCGAAAAATGGATTGCCCGCCGTCTTCTCATGGATCAGCTCTGCCAGTGCGGTGACACGTTCGGGTTCGTAGTGAAGAGCGTCCGTGATTAACTGTGCCAGGTCTTCGCCCGTCAGCGGCGCAAGAATGATCTCTTGCACGGGCGCCCCGCCTTTCCGGATCGCGTGCAGCTTGCGCATCAGCGGATGGGAAGAATTAACTTCGTTGTCTCGGTAGGCGCCGATCAACATCAAGTGCCGCACATCCGATTGGGTCAGAAGATCCTCGAGCAAATCGAGAGTTGCCGAATCCAGCCATTGTAAATCGTCGAGGAACAAGGCAAGCGGATGCTCCGGTCTCGCGAACACTCCGAAAAATCGCCGAAAGACGAACTGGAATCGGCGTTGGGCATCTTGTAGCGAAAGTTCGGAGACTGGCGGCGGTTCTCCAGTGATGAGCTGCAATTCGGGAACAAGGTTCACCATGAGCTTTCCGTTCGGACCTAGCGCATCGTGAAGGGCGTCGCGCCAACCCGCCAGCTCCGCTTCGCCTTTTCCGAGGAGCCCGCGGATCAGCCTCTGAAAGGCTTGTGCCAGCGTCGAATAGGGGATGTCACGCTTGTACTGATCGAACTTGCCAGAGACAAAGAGGCCGCGCGGCGGCACCAGTACCTTATGTAGCTCGTTGACAACGGAGGATTTGCCAACACCCGAGTAGCCGGAGACCAGAATCAACTCCGGCCTGCCGGTGGTTACGACCCGGTCAAACGCGGCGAGCAACGTCTCGATCTCTGGTGCGCGCCCGTACAACTTCTCGGGAATCAGGAGCCGATCTGGCATGTCGTGATGCCCAAGCACGAATTCATCCATCCGGTGCTGATTTTCCCAATCAGCAAGACACCTGCTGAGGTCCGCCTCAAGACCGCTCGCAGTCTGATAGCGCTCTTCCGCGGTCTTGGTCAGCAGTTTCATGATAATCGCCGAGACGGCTTCCGGAATGTTTTCCACGCGTTGTGCGGGTGGCTTCGGCTGCTTCGCGATATGGCAGTGCAGCCACTCCATGGGGTCGATGGCAGCAAAGGGAAGACTGCCAGTAACCATTTGGTAGAGGGTCACACCAAGTGAATAAAGATCGCTCCGGGTGTCAATGGACCGATTCATTCGTCCGGTCTGCTCCGGCGCCATGTAGGCCAGCGTTCCGGCGATGAACTCGGGAGGCTCGGGCGACTGGCGCTCGCGCGGAAGCCGTGAAGCAATACCAAAACCCACCAGCCAGGTCTCGCTGGTCGCCGAGTCAACCAGAACATTGGCCGGCTTGATGTCCTTGTGCACGATGCCGCGCTGATGCAAATGGCCGATCGCGGTCGAGAGGCCGATGGCCAGACGCAACCATAACGCTAAGTCCAAGGGGCGATCGAGCAATTGATCGAGGGGCACCCCACCGGGGTCCTCTAACACAAGGACCGGACGGTCCCCGTGGCGAGCCATGGCCATCGGTCGGGCAGCCCACCTGGGATCCAGCACTTCTCGAAGCGAATATTCGTGCTCGAGCCGCTTCAGGCTTTGCGGTGGGGGATGCTCTGTCGCCGGCGAAAGCACCAGAACTTGCGGTGCATCGTCCTCGCTGCGCCCGCGATAAAGGATAAACTCGTTATCCTTACGCAGCACCTCGAAGACATACGTTGACAGCTCAATCACAGGGTAGGCTCCAGGCGTCGCACTTTACACCCTTCTTTGCCTGGTCAGCCAGCAAAAGGCGATTGGCGCGCGTTGGCCTCATAAAGGGAGCGATAGGCGCTGCTGCTAAAGCAAACGGCGCACCCAGTCGCACAGGCATAATAGTCCTTTAGAGCTAACCAAAATGACCGGTTCGTCTCATCGCCACAGGCATTCGTCCGAGGTAAGATATCCACCTGGGCAGACGGTCCAAACCCCGGCATCGATGAAAACCACCAAAGTGATTCGCTTCTATCAAACGGGCGGCCCGGAGGTGCTAAGGGTCGAGGACCTTCGCTGGCCCCAGCCGCTGGGAAACGAGGTGCTCATCCGGGTGCAGGCGCTCGCTTTGAGCCGGCTCGATCTGCTGTGGCGCGAGGGCTTTTACTGCGAAGAGCCGCAGTTTCCTGCCCAGATCGGTTACGAGGCCGCCGGCGTCGTCGAGTCGGTCGGCCCTGAAGTCATATCCCTCAAGGTGGGGGACCCGGTTTCGACGTTTCCCGCCGTGTCGTTAACCGACTACGCCGCCCACGGCGAGACTATCCTCTACCCGGAGAGCGCGCTGCTGGCCTACCCGCAAAACCTCACCCCGGAACAGGCCGCAGCGGCCAATACCGGGCTGTTCACAGCGTACTTTGCGCTGGTGGAACTCGCCTGCCTCAAACCGGATCAACACGTGGTCGTCAGCGCGGCCGGTTCTTCGATGGGCGTGGCCGCCCTTCAAATGGTCAAAGCCGTTGGGGCCAAAAGCATCGCCGTGACACGCTCAGAGGCCAAACAAGAAGGTCTGCTGGCTGCCGGAGCCGACCAGGTCCTCATCGCCGGCTGTGAGGATGTCCAAGTGGCCATCTTTAAACGCACCGAGGGGCTTGGGGCCGAAGTGATCTACGACGCGGTGGGCGGCCCGGGCCTCGAAGAGCTCATCTGGGCGACCAAACGATTCGGCTGGGTCATCGTCTATGGTCAGCTTGGCGCCATGGAGAACGGGACACCGTTTCCCCTTGGCGCGTGCGCCTTGCGCGGGCTCAAAGTGCACGCTAGTTTCCGGGTTTTCGATTTTACGGGACACCCTAAGCTGGGCCTTCCGCCAAGGGCCGAGGCGGTTGAGCGCGCCAAGCGCTTCATTTCGGATGGTTTGGCGGCGGGCCGCTTTTCGCCGAAGATCGATCGGGTCTTTGTCGGATTGGATGAATACGCCGCGGCACACCGCTACATGGAAAAGGATGCGCGGATCGGTAAGGTCGTGATTTCGTTGGGCGGACTGCAAAGCAATGCAGACCGTTGATCAACTAAACATTGGCCGCCGCGCGTCCTGACCGGTGATAGGCCGTTAGAGCTAGTAAAAACCAGCGGTTCCTCTCATTGCGGCGAGCATTCCGCTGCGGTAAAGATGAAAACAGCGAATCCTTGCCTCAATGAAACCGATAAAGTGATTCAATCACCTGAAGGTGATCAGCAATCAACTAATTAATCGCTTCGTTATGATAATTCGTTCAAACCAAGGTTTTAATCTGGCCTCACGTCGAGTCAACTCCACCAGTGGTAACCTCTACCGACCTAAATATCTATCCATATTCTCCGATGCACCGCCAGTCGCAGGCACATCCTATCTGGTGTACCGCGTTCTATCGTTGCCCCGGCGCGTGTCGCTGGTGATTTGTTAGGCGAACCAGTTTTCAAATTTTTCCCTCGTGGAAGAGCGACAACGGCTGGTGTTGGCACGAATCAAGCTAAAGCCCCTCCTAGGCGCCTGGAACTCGCATCCTAAAGCGAAAGGTGCTCCGAACAACGTTATGAATCCAAATATCTACCTCGACGCCATCGTGTTTTACCGGTTGGCCCAACGTGATCAAAGGCAGAAGTCCGTTCCTGAGCCGAAGTTCAGGCGGTTCGATCCCACTTACCTCGCGGGTGCGCCCGGGAAGCGCGATCATTTGCAAAACACAAGCCGAACTGCATCGTCAAACTATTGCTCAAATGAGAATTTACCAGGCCATTTTGAGCGAATGGCTGTGAATTCGCGACGGATTCGCGATTTCTAGGATGTTGTGACTTGTTAGGCGAACACCTGCTTCAAGTATGTTCTCCTCGTGGAAGAGCAACATCGGATCGTGCTGGCACGAACCAAGCTAAGATGGGCTTGGAACTTGCATTGGAAAATGATCGGATCGCTAAAAGAACTGTCATGAAAGCTGACTGCTGCCACCGGTTTCTTCCCGCCGTTTCCCTTTGCGCTCTGCTTTCCGGATGTGCGTATCCAGTCAAGATTTCCTGTCCTGCAGAAGCGAGCATTCACCCGGCTCTCCGTACCAGCAGCCCTATCTGATCTGGACAGCATTATTCTACGCCGGTGTCGGTACTTGGCTCACGGTCAATATCGGTCGGCCGTTGGTGCCGTTGAATGTTGACCGGCAGCCACGGAGTTCTTGGCCCGCGGCAAACAAGGCAGACGACGATGGTCAAACCGGCGCTGCTCTGGGGGAATAAAGGCAGACGCAAAACGGTACTTAACTATGGAGTCATCGAATGAAAATGAACAAATACATAACTTTCGAAGCGCTTAAGTGAAGGCGCGTCGATCGCAAGAGGAGAACTTTTAATATCATGCACTCACTTAGTTTCTTGATCGTAGAGCTGGAGACCGCTCGGACAAGACTCCTGGATGTTTTTGAAGCCTCACACGGTACACCAAAATGGACTTGGCACGCAGCCATTTCCGGATGCGAACTGGGAGTTTTTCGATATCAGCGGGGTCAGCCGGGCCCGGACTGCGAGGGCTAATACTTCAACACCAATGATCTTTCCGATGAAAAGGAAATCCGCTATTGAAACCGTGTCGCCGGAGGCGCAGAATTTTACCGGGGCTGATCCTGCAAAGCCACAATCACCAGAGTTAGTACCGCAGACGTTTCGGCTACCACAGCGGCTTATTGAGGACCTGGTGCGGGCCGGAGAACTCCGAGCGTTGTCGTGGATGGATCGAGAAGGGAATACCTGGCTGCCGAGTGAGTCGGGAGCTCGCTGACGAATGCGAATTTAGCTTGGAACTGTGGAACTTCCTGGGCTCTAGCGCATCGTCTCATAAGTAGGAGGCATACCGCCGTCGGCGATTTTGCTACGCCTGGCACCCTACAATAAAACATACCGGCTTTCGTTGAAGTTTATTCCTCAGTCCCGTTTTTTTCTCGCGGCAGGAATAATTTCTGATCTCAACCGGTAGGTACCTGATGATGGGTGCGCTCCGGCACGCCCAATCCCTACCGAAACGAATCATACGCTGGCGGTAGTGGACTCGACACTGGGATTAGCCCAGGGTTTCAACCCTGGGAACGGAACACCCGTGGCGACGCGCCCTGTAAGGGCGCAAGATAGAGAGTAACGGTAACATAAATGTATGGTGTATTGACAATATGGCTCAATCCCTCGCCCTAGTCTTGGTCCACATTATTTTCTCTACCAAAAATCGAAGTCCATTTTTGCAGTCGACGGAAGTCCGATCGCAGGCACACGCTTATCTGACCGGAACTTTGCGAGCTTTGGACTGCATTCCGCTTGAGGTCGGAGGAGTGGCGGATCATGTCCATATTCTCTGCGGTCTCTCGAGAAAGATCTCTCTCGCCGTATTGGTCAAGAATCTCAAAACCAGCTCGAGCAAGATCCGAAAAAGGCAAAGTCCACGCTGGTTTCAGCTGGCAAAACGGCTACGGTGCGTTTTCTGTTAGCCAATCCGCCAGGGAATCGGCTTTTTCATAGATATCGGACGCTCCCGACGGCGGCCTTCACGCGCTGACGGCGACCACTGTGCCGCTATGGGCCCCCGGGGGGGAACGTGTCTCCAAACATTGGGTTTCCGCTCTTGGACTGTTCCTTGGTAGCCTCGTCCTGAATGACATCCCAGTGCTCGATCAGGATTTCGTCTTTCATGCGGATAATATCCGCCGCAATCCAGTTGAGGGGGAGCCCGAAACCCGAGAAACGGCCGTGGATGATGACGAGGTCTCCCTCCGCTACGATTACTCCCGGCTCATACCTGAGGGTGGGCGGAATGCTCTTGATCAGGTTGAAGAGACCGTCACGGCCCGGTTCAATGTGCGCACTGTGCTGAATGTAGTTGGGAGACCAGAAGCGCTCCGCTGCGGTATAATCTCTCTTGTTGAACAGAGTGTCGAAGGCTTCCAGGACAATCGCCTTATTGTTTTCTGCTTTTGAATCGTTCACTGTAATTTTTGCCTTTCCAAGAACACGACTCGGCTGGGTAGCAAGAGGTCACCGAGCGTGGCTGCAGCATTGGTTGCGGGATCTCGTTTAACATAGATAAAGAACCAATCGGTTCACTACGGATGGACCAGGCCCGGTGATTGGTCAAGAAATATTTTGTACCAATCGGTTCTTTAATCGATAGTGGCGCAATGGGACGGCCGAAAAAATTTAGCCGCAAAGGTGTCTTAGAGAAGGCGCTGCCAGTTTTTTGGAGGCGCGGGTTTGCTGACGCCAGTCTTCACGAATTGGAGGTGGCTACCGGAGTCAATAAGTCCGGCCTCTACTCCGAGTTCAAAGATAAAGAGGATTTATTTACACAGAGCCTTCGGTACTACCTCGAGGGTCTCGAGCAGAAGGGACTGCTGACCGCCGAGCCCTTGGGCTGGAATAACATCGAGCGATTCCTCAAGATGGGACCATGCACCATGGAGGGACAAAAGGGATGTTTTGCTGTCAGCTCCATGCGTGAGTTTGCGATATTGCCGCCGGAAGCTGTTGCCATAATCACTCGAAGCAGAAGCAAACTAAAGCTGCTCATCGCCAGGAATATTCAGGTCGAGCGCCCAAAGGTGAATGCGGACTCCCTGGCGGAACTGGTCCTGACCTTTTTTACAGGACTTAGCTTGGAGCACAACCTGAGTTCGACCCGACCCTCCATCGACCGCAAAATTGACGATCTGATGAACATCGTCCGGGCATTGTGACGAACGACCGGTCTCAGCGTTCATCTGGCCTTTCGTTGGGAGTGCGGGCGATTTTACTTCACCTAGAAGCCTAAATTCAGCGGCGCGAATTTTGGGCACCGTAAGTAGTAAGGATCGCGGTAAGCATGTCGCCGAAACGTTCCTGGAGTTCCGCGCAACGGGTCGTGTTGTGCATTTCGACGCCCTTGCGTTCGCTACGGATCAGGCCGGCTTCGCGCAGGATTTTAAAATGCTGGGAAAGGGTCGCCTTGGGCAAGGTGCGGTTGTCGACTTGGCGGAAGTTGGAGCAATTGAGGGGGCATTCCGAGATGGCCATTTCCGCGTAGATTTGGGCGCGCACTGGATCGGACAAGGCATAAAGGAGGCCCTCGACAGTGATTTCGCTGACAGCGGGATGAAAGAGCGGCCTCATAGAGGCTTTTATAACACGGACTTGACAAATAGTCCAATAGTTCGTAAGTACGGAACTAACGATCTATACTCCATGAACATCAAAACCATTCTGATCACTGGCGGTACGACCGGCATCGGCCTGGCCACCGCCCAACTGTTACGCACCCAGGGCGCCAAGGTCATCGTCACCGGACGCAATCCCGAAACGCTTGCTTCCGCCAAAAAGACTCTCAGCGGCGCGGTCGTCCTTCCCTCGGATTCCGGTGATCTGGCTGCCGCCCAGGCGCTGGGTGACGCAATCAAACCATTCGCGGATCATCTCGACGGAGTTTTCTTGAATGCGGGCATAGCGTCCTTCGGACCGTTCGACGCCGCAACGCCCAAGAACTATGACGACACGTTCAATGTGAATGTGCGAGGTCTCTATTTCCAGCTGCAATCGCTGCTTCCTTTGTTAGGCAATCCGAGCTCGGTCGTGTTCACATCCTCCATCGCTGGTTCTGTCGCCTTTGCCGGCACGTCGATCTATTCGGCGACGAAGGCTGCGGTCATTTCCCTCGGCAAGACGTTAGCGGTGGAGCTAGCCCCGCGCGGCGTGCGGGTGAATGTGTTGAGCCCCGGACCGATTGACACGCCGATAATAAAGAAAGTCGGCCTTCCCGCTGACCAGCAGAAAGCGTTTGAGGAAACCATTGTCGCCAAGTCGCTCTTGAAGCGATTCGGCACATCCGACGAAGTGGCCCGAGCAGCAAGATTCCTGCTGTCGGAGGATTCGAGCAACATTACCGGCACGGAGCTGATCATCGATGGCGGCGTTCGACTGAACTGACCGTGCCCGAATGATTGGCTTCTGGTGTCGTAAATGAGTTGGAGGAATCGTCCGTGTTGGATTACCTTTTTTTTCACGATGCCTCCTACGACACTTGCGGTCACAGTGCTTGGTACGACCGCCCTTATGGGGGGCTAAAAGTACACCCGCGGCCTGAGCGCCACTGCAAGTAATGATGACGACTACGGAAAGCACGTCCGCGGAGGCTTTCAATCAGTATCTCCCTGGCAAATTGATCGCCGCAAGTAATGGGTGGAAGAATCTGCTGGTTCGGATCTACTCTGAGCCGAGCGCTGAGGAGAGCGTCATTTACCCCGCGGTCGCCGAGCCGCGTATCGTACGAATTCTCTCTGGAGCCGCCGTGGTCGAAGAACGCGAGCTCGGCGCCCCCTGGCTCAAGACCCGCGTCCAAGCAGGAGATTTTTTCCTGACGGCATCCCAATCGCCGACCGAAGTGCGTTGGAGAGCAATCGGACCGGAACATCTTGAGACAATGCATGTTTATCTGGGATTGCCAGTCTTCCACCGCGCCATCGAAGAGGCATTCCAAAAAGATCAGGGAGCAACGTATCTTCGGGATCTCTCCGGCTTCAAGGACAATTTTCTGTCGGCGCTTTTGGACGGGCTCCATAAAGAGCTATCGTCACGCTATCGAGGCAGTTCTCTATTTGTGGAAGGAATCGCCCAAAGTCTTGCCGGGCATTTGGTGCGAACCTATGCCGAGGAAACCACCCAAGAGTCCAAAGGCGGATTACCGGGGTTTAGGTTGCGCAAAGTCACGGACCTGATGGTAACTCACTTGGAAGATGAGTTTAGTCTAATCCGCCTGGCTCGAGAGGCAGAGATGAGCGAATTCCATTTTAGCCGCGCTTTCAAGCGGACGACCGGGCTCACACCCTCCCAGTACTTTATTCATCTAAGACTGGAGAAAGCCCGCCGCTTGCTGAGGGAGACCAACAGGAGCGTAATCGAGATAGGACTCGATGTCGGTTACACTAGCCCGAGCCATTTCGCTCAAATCTTCCGCCGAGAAGTAGGTATCTCTCCAAGCGAATACCGCCGGCTGACTTAGCGTTGACCGTAGCCTACGTTGCTCGTCCGCCGCGTATCTGTGTCGCGTCGTGTCTTCGGCCGAATTGAGCACTCGGCTTATTTGGATTTGACCGGCCTCGAAAAATCCGAGACGGGGACGAGGACGATTTTAGGAACGATTGCGAGGAAAGAGCCTGCCCTCGATTTCTTTTCGGGCGTAGTCACTTGCTTAGCGCTTATGCTAGCCCCTACGGGGCATGGCCTTTCGGGCCGTAAAACCGACGCTAAACACCTTCTCCGCCGCGGCGGATGAGATTGGTGAACAATCCAGGCTGCCGACTGGCAGTGCAGCTTGCGCAAAAGTCCGACAGGATGAGCAAGAGCCCGCGAGATGATTTTCTCCTTCCCCGGTAAGCTCGACTCATG
>Ga0210393_10001127_pt1 | contig 22892 bp, 18 predicted proteins | sample IncBWC27OmetaG_FD_160068 | JGI IMG/M metagenome (GOLD analysis project Ga0210393, IMG submission 160068) | Forest soil microbial communities from Barre Woods Harvard Forest LTER site, Petersham, Massachusetts, United States - Inc-BW-C-27-O ... | reverse complement strand
GCCAAAATCGAGGGGAACTGTCACGCACTGGTCTCTCGTCTAGTCCCCTAAAACGCTTCATCCAGCCTCGCCAGCCGAATCGCTCACGTGAACGCCCTGTCAAGCTTCACCAACCGGTCGCTCACCCGAACGCTTCGTCCAGCCTCGCCAATACAGGCGTCCTTCCCCCTCAACACTTTGGGCGAGCGAAGCGAAGCCCAAAGCATACTTTCACTCTATAAGACGCCCGAAAGGCGTCGAAGGTTTTAGTCGGATTTCTCGCCCGGGGTTCCCGCCACCGCGTGCGTTTTCCCAGACAAATCGTCCGCACTCCACGTGTAGTTACCAAACGTCATTGTGGAGTCATTGTCGCCAGCGTCAAAGATGACAGTGACGGTCTTGAGCGCCGACTTATGCTGGTAATGCGCGACCGCATACTCGGCGACGTGCCGAGCGAGCGACCCTGGATCCGTCGTATCGCGCTGAACCGAATCGGGCTTGGTGGTATCGACCGCGGCCGGCGGAATGACGAGAATCAGGTGGCTCCTCCGGTCGACCGAGACCATGATGGGCCGCCCAAACTCATGCGCGATATCCTTGCCGAGCGCCGACACCTGCTTGACGGGCCGGCAAGCAGCGAGCGCTAGCGTCACGCCAGAAATGGCGTTTATGGCGTTTCGAAAAGAGGATCTCCGCATACATTGGTGAGACGCTCACCCGGTGCAGCGGCAACCGGGGAACATTTGTATTCTTTAGAAAAAAATACGCCGCCGAGGCTGCTCTTTGATTATCTTGTTCGCACTTGATGTCCGGCCATTTCGTAGCCGGCACACCACTTAACCGGGTCCCGAATAGTGAAGCATGCCAAGGCGACGGCCGGACACCTCACGCAACCGGCCGCCGGCGGGGACGTTCCAGGAGCGGACATCCTCGACTTGTACATTGAGGAATTACGTCGTACCCCCGTTATCTCCGCACAAGCCCAGAAGGATCTCGCCCGTCGTATGCGCAATCCGCGCGTCTCGACCGGCGATCGCGCGCGCGCGCGCGAGGAGTTGATCACCGCGAATCTCCGATTCGCGTTTTCTGTCGCGAAGAAATACCAGAACCGCGGTCTCCCGCTCGATGATCTGATCAGCGAGGCGAACGCGGGCTTGTGCCGCGCCGCGGATAAGTATGATCCCGACGTCGGCGTGAATTTCATCAGCTACGCCGTGTGGTGGATCAAGCAAGCGATCCTGTCGTCCATCACCACCACGGGTCGCTCGGTCCGCCTCCCCCTGGGGCGCGCGGCCGATGTGGCACGTCTCGGCAAGGCACAAACCGCTCTTCGTCAGGCGCTCAATCGCGAGCCCACCGTCGACGAGGTCGCGCGAGTCTGTGGTCTGTCGGTCGAAATGGTGCAGAGCCTTTCGGCCCTCGCGTATCCCGAGCGGTCGCTGGATGAGCCGGTGTCGCGCAATGGTTCGGAAGATGGCGGCGCCACGCTGGCGAATTTCGTGGCCAGCGAAGATGACGATGGGCTGCCGCCCGGGTTCGATGAACGGGCGCGCCGCGAGGCACTCTGGAGCGCACTCGAAGAGTTGCCGCCGCGCGATCGCCGCATCTTGGCGCTGTACTATGGCCTCGAGACCGGCGAGCCCCTGACGCTCGAAGAGATTGGTCAGATCTTCGGCGTGAGCCGCGAGCGGGTGCGTCAGCTCCGCGACCGCGCGCTTGCCCGCGTGCGCCGCGGTGTAGCGGCGTCTACGCTCCGGGACTGGGCCGCGTAGGTACCGCGTAGACGGAGATCTCTCCGACGCTGTAAGCCACCTGCGTGTGCGCGCTGACTTCCTGGCGCACACGCGGGTCTGGCCCGGCGACAATCACATAATCGTACTGCGCCAGGATCCGCTCCCAGTCGAGCGGCTCTCGGCCTTCTACACGCCCGCCATCCCACCCCTGCGGGTCGTACAGACTCCCCGTCTCCTCGAAGTACGGCATGAAGCTCTCTTTCGGCCACCCGAACAACCCGGGCTCACGGCCGCCGCGTTCGATCTGGTACCAGAATGCGAAATGCCGATATGGAAGCACGCGCGGTCCCCATCGCAGGTCGTCGGCCACGAGCGGCAGCACGTTCTTCGCCGGGGGGAGCTGGTTGAGCGCGGCCGCGTAGTCATCGAGCTCGTGATCGATCGCGTGGTCCGATCGAGCGAGAATCACGGTGTTGACGAGACACGCGACGAGAAGTGCCATGACGGCACTGAGGCTCGGCGCTTTCGCCTCCCGTCCGGCTAGAACAAACGGCAATAACAGCGCGGGCACGAGCCACCGCATGTCGAGATAGCCGGCGCCGGGCAGGTTTGCCGGGAAGATGAGGTACAGCGCCAGGAACGCGAGAACCGACAGCCCCCACGTCGTCTTGAGCGAGGGCCGAGGATTCGTGCGCAGAAAGAGCCCGAGCGCGAGCACATAGGTTGCCGTCGCGACTATCGCCTGACCATATCCGAACACATAGAACGGCGTGAAGAGATTCCGGATCTTGGACCACGCGTCGCCGAAATGGGTGAACTTGTGTGTCCCCGGCGCGACGATCGGTGTCAGCGCGGCCTGCACGAGGAAAAACGCCACGAGCACCAGCGTGATGCCGAGGACACCCTTCCAGCGTCCATCGCGCCAGTGGAGCAGCATGTCGAGCCAGATGACGACGAGGACGATGAGCGGCGCCGAGAGGTGGAAGAGATACGCGACGACAATCCCGAGGGAGAGGCCGGCGAAGCGCGCTGGTGACAGCGCGGCCCGATGCGGCCACCACGCCGCGAGCCACGCCAGCGCGATCCCGATGCCGATCGTGTAATTCATGAAGCCCACGTGGGCGAAGAATCCGAAGCCCACCAGCACGCCCACGAGTGCCCAGCCCGTGTTCTCCCGATTCACTGCCCGCAGCAGCAGGTAGAACCCGATCGGGATCGCCGTGACCACGAGCACGGCCGTCACACGCAGCGTCATCTCGGGCGAGAGCACGGTCGCCAGCGCGGCGCCGACGAGATCGAGGCCGAGGTACGGACTGGGGATCGCGTGCAGCCGCACGTACGGCGCGCCATGGCCGGTCCACGCGTGGGCCATGAGCACCCACCGCGTGAGGTGATTGACCGAGTCCTCGAAGGGGAAATTGTTACGAAGCGAAAGGGCCACGCCGACGTTCGCGGCGAGGCCGACCAAGAACGCGCCAACAATCAAACGGCGCTTCGCTTCGCTGGCGCTCAACACCGCGGTGGCTTTGCCGGCGCCGATCACAGTCGTGCTCGTTGGTCCAGGGTCGCTGGTCTCGATGCCTGGTGCGCGCGAAGCGCGCCCAGCAGTGTGCATTTCTCTGTGGTTAATCATACGGCGCGGGAACAGTTGCAAGAGTCGAGCTTATTCGTCCCAAAACAGATGACCTCCGACTATAGCGGGCTCAAGCGCTCGCGATCGATCGCCGAGAGACTCTGGATCGGGTTCGCAGGTCTCCTCGTACTCTTGCTCGCGGCGGGCGCTATCGGTTGGTCAGCGCTCCATTACCTCTCCATTGCCGTCAAAGACTCGGTGTCGGGCGCCCAGAGCGATGCCCAGCTCGCGTCGCGCCTTTCCAGCGATGTCGCGCGCGAAGTCGATGCCGCCGGCCGGCTGCTCGACACCCAAGGTGACTCGGTTGCGGCTGAGTACCGGTCGCTGAGCGAGAACGCGCACGCGATACAGCACGAGATGACGACGCGCCACGATCAGACCGCGGTCGAAGTGGCGCTCCTGGCCGATGTCGACGCCAAGCTTTCCCAGCTCGAGGTGCGATTTTCCCTCGCCCACGTCCTCCACGCGCTCGGCCGCGCCGATGCGGCGGTCACCGAGCGCTCAGCCGCCCGGCCGCTCGTCCGCGCCGTTCTCGATGACCTGGATCGCCTCGCCCAACTCAAGGCCGCACGCGAGCGCGAGCAATCGGTCCGCTTGAGCGATGACGCCGCTCGCCGCGCTTTTCTTTTCGTGCTCGTCATTCTCGCCGCCGTGGCGCTCTCGATCCTGGTCGTCCGCGGCACGGTGCGCGGCATAGCGGGTCCGCTCCAGCAGCTCCTCACGCACGCACAGCATCTGACCGATGGCGACCTGACCTCACGCACCACCGCCGCGCTGCCCGGCGAGTTCGAGACGCTGGCTGCAGCCCTCAACCAGTCGGCCGAGTCGCTGGCAAAGGTCGTCGGCGTCGCCAGCGCGACGGCCGAGAGTGTCGCCAAGTCCGCGCATGATCTCACCACCGTGGCCGAGCAGATCTCGAATGCGGCGTCGCAGACGGCCGACTCCATGGGCGAAGTCACCTCGGGCGCCACGAGTCAGGTCGAGGCGCTGCATCGCATCGACGCGCTGCTCAAGGGCGTCACCGAGCGCACGACCGGCGTCCGTTCCGGCGTCGAGGAAGTCACTCAGCTCGCGGCCGACGTCGCGAACTCCGCCAGCGCCAAACGCGAAGAAGTCGAGCGCGCGCTCGGCATCCTCAAAGACGTGCGCGACACCGTCCAGCAAGCGGCCTCCGAGGTCTCGGCCCTCACGGCGAGCACCGATGACGTCAACCGATTCGCTGGTCTCGTTCGAGGCATCGCCGATCAAACAAATTTGTTGGCGCTGAACGCGGCGATCGAAGCGGCCCGGGCCGGAGATGCCGGCCGAGGGTTCCGAGTCGTCGCGGACGAAGTCCGTGCGCTGGCCACGCAAGCCCGCCAGGCAGCCGAAGACATCGCCCGCACGACCGGCGACGTCAGCGCGCGCGTCGTCGGCGTGTCCCGCGCGATGGAAGTCGGCGTGCAGCGCGTGGCCGAGATCGCGAAAGTCACGCGCGATATCGACGCGGCCCTCGCGACGGTCGGTGAGTTCGCCGGCCGCACCCGCGCCGCCGCCAACGGCGTCACCGAGGCCGCCGGCCAGAGCATGGCCGCGGTCCAGGAAGCCGCACTCGGCCTGGGCTCGATCGCCCGCACGGCCGAGGGTTACGCCGCGGCGGCCCAAGAAGTCAGTGCCTCGACCCAAGAACAGAGCGCCGCCTGCGAGCAAATGACCTCGGCCTCGGCCGAGTTGCTCGATGGCAGCACACAACTCCGCCAGATCGTTCGCACACTCCGCGTCGCATGATGATCGTAGTGCTGCAGGACACCCCCGTGAACGCCGCCGCGCGTGTGCATGAGATACTCGGGACGGCCGTCCCGAATGTGTGGGTGACGGCAGGTATCACGGTGGCGTTGCTTGCTCTGGTGAGCTACCTGCTGCGCGTGCCGCACCAGTATCCACTGCGGGGCGCGGTCATGGCGCTCACGACACTCGCATTCCTCGGCTGCGGCATCGTCCTCGGCATGCAGATCTGGGGCATCGTGCAGCCGAAGTTGCCCGACGTGCAGAACGTGAAGGCACTGAAAGCCGACATCAAAGCGGTTGAGCAGCACCAGATTGACAAGCAACCCGTGGGCGCGCTCAGCACATATGTGCCGTCCATGCCGGGCACTGACTCCGCGACGAGTCACCTGCAGCCATCGATGAATGGCTTGCCGTCGGGTACCGTCTGGGATCAGTACACGAATCAGTCGGTCGCCGAGGTCGTGAAGTACTACGCCGACGACGAGAACCACGCCGGGTGGCAGATCGAGTTCTCAGCCCCAAACGGTATGGTCTTGCGCCGCACCATCACCGCGATGGGTCAGCCCGAGGACGAGCGTCTGCGCGTGCTCGCGCGGCCGAATATCGATCGGCACGGCAAGAGGACCGAGATCGAGTTCGAGCTGACGAGGCGATTGAAGTGAGAAAAACATGGCCGTGCCGCGCACCGTCGCTCCATGTATCCCGTCAGCGTTGTAATTATACTTGGCCCACATGCGAATCCTTTCGATGTGGGCCCTCGCCGCTTGGGCGTGTGTGGCACAAGCGCAACCAAGAATGCAGTGGCGCCTCGTGGGTCCGTTCCGGGGCGGACGTGCGCTCGCCATAGAGGGCATCGCGGGTGATCCCGCGACGTTCTACTTCGGCGGCGTTGCCGGCGGTGTCTGGCGAAGTGGAAACGCCGGGCGCACCTGGGACGCAATCACCGACGGGCAAACATTCGCATCGGTAGGCGCGCTCGCGCTCGCCCCGTCGGACCCACAGGTCATCTATGTCGGCGCTGGCGAAGCCGACATGCGTTCAGATATCACGTACGGCAACGGGATGTGGAAGTCGACCGATGGCGGGCATGGATGGACGCACATCGGGCTCGACTCGACGCGCCAGATCGCGCGCATTCTCGTCGATCCGCACGATCCTCGGACGCTCTTGGTCGCCGCACTCGGCCACGCGTACGGGCCGAATGCTGATCGCGGGGTGTATCGCTCGACGGACGGCGGGCAAACGTGGCAGAAAGTGTTGTATCGGAACGAGCGCACCGGCGCGATTGATCTCGCGTGGGACCCGAAAGACCCGCACACCGTGTACGCCGCGCTCTGGGAGACGCACCGGCCACCGTGGAGCCAGTATCCACCGATCGAAGGTCCCGGCGGTGGCGTCTTCAAGTCGACCGACGAAGGGCTCACGTGGACCGAGCTCTCGGGGTTGCCCAAGGACGGAGGACGCATTGGGCTAGCGACGGTGAAGGGCGTGGTCTACGCCATCTGCGAGGGCAAGGGGCTCTTCCGGTCCGACGATGGCGGGAGCACGTGGCACCAGACGAGTACAGACCCGCGCCTGGGCCGCGGATGGTACTTCGGCCAGGTGTTCGTCGATCCGTCGAATCCGGACGTCGTCTACGCGCCGAACGTCGCGATCCTCCGGTCGACCGACGGCGGCAAGACGTTCACGGCCATCAAGGGCAATCCGGGTGGCGATGACTATCACTATATGTGGATCGACCCCACGAACTCACGGCATGTGGCGTTCGCCAGCGACCAGGGCGTGGGGGTGAGCTTCGACTACGGCGCGACCTGGAGCGAGTGGTTCAACCAGCCGACCGCGCAGTTCTATCACGTGATCACCGACAATCGGTGGCCGTACTGGATCTACGGCGCCCAGCAGGACGCGGGCAGCATGGGCGTCGTGAGCCGAAGCGACTACGGCGCCATCACGTACCGCGACTGGATGCTGCCGGGCGCGGGCGAGAGCGGCATGATCGCGCTCGACCCGCTGGACTCGAACATCATCTATGGCGGCAACACCTACGGCGGGTTGCTGCGATTCGACCGCACGACGAACGTGACCCAGGACATCCAACCGTGGCCGCGCGACGCGTTCGACGTGCCGATCGACAAGCGCCGCTATCGGTTCACCTGGACCTCGCCGCTCGTGTTCGATCCGATCGACAAGCGCACGCTGTATTTCGGTTCGCAGCGTCTCTTGAAGACGACCGACGGGGGGCTCTCCTGGCAGCTCGCGAGCCCCGCGCTGACCCGCTCCGACTCCGGTGTGATCTATGCCGTCGCCCCATCGCCCAAGCATGAGGGCATTGTGTGGGCGGGCGCCGACGACGGAAGGATTCAAGTCACGCTGGACAGAGGACTCCACTGGCGCAATGTCACACCGCCGGACTTGGCACCTTGGAGCAAGGCCAGCAACATCGACGCTTCCTCGCTCGATTCCGCGACCGCGTACGTCGCGATCGATCGCCACCGCGTCGATGACATCGCGCCCTACATCTATCGGACGCACGATCTCGGCGCGCACTGGAGTCGTGCCGATCAGGGCATCCCGTTCGGCGCCTACGTGCGCGCCGTGCGCGCGGATCCCGTGCGCAAGGGCCTGCTCTACGCCGGCACGGAGCTCGGCGTCTACGTCTCGTCCGACGACGGCGACCACTGGCAGTCGCTCCAACTGAACCTGCCGACATCGCCGATCCACGATCTCGTCGTGCACGATGGCGATCTCATCGTTGCGACGCACGGGCGTTCGTTCTGGGTGCTCGACGACCTCTCACCGTTCCGGGACAACACGCGCGGCGACGTGCACCTCTTCGCCCCTGCCCGCGCCATTCGCGTGCGGCGCAGCGTGAACATGGATACGCCGCTGCCACCCGAGACGCCGCACGGAGACAATCCCCCGGCCGGCGCGATCATCGACTATTACCTCGGCTCGCATCCGAGCGCACCCATCGCGCTCGACATTCTCGACGCGCAGGGCACCCTCGTGCGCCACTTCGCGAGCGATCAGCTGGGCGATGACTCCACGGTCAGCTCGCCGAAGCGGCCGCCGTCCTTCACGAGCGACTGGCTCCCGCGTCCCGTGATCCTGCCGGCCGACTCGGGGATCAACCGGTTCGTGTGGGACCTGCGTTACCCTCGCCCACCCGCGTCCGATCACGAATACAGCATCTCGGCCATCCCCGGCGCCGGCACCGTGGCCGACCCCGAAGGCCCCTTCGTCGTGCCCGGTACCTATCAAGTGCGCCTGACAGTCAATGGCGTCCCACACACGCAGCCCCTACGCGTAATCCTCGACCCACGCCTGCGCGTCACGCCAACGCAGCTCGCCGCGCAACTCGCGGTCGCCAAGCGCATTTGGAACGCGATGGCCGAAGCCGACGCGCTGTCTCACGCGGTCAGCGACAGCGCCATGCAGTCCGTGCACGCCGAGGGGATCGCAGGCAGCCTCGCCAAGCTCATGACGATGGTCGAGAGCGCCGACCGGCCAACACCAACGCCGGTACTCGAAGCGCTGACCGACTTCCAAGCCCAGCTTACCGCAGCGCGCGCCAAGCTTCACGCACAGATCAAAGCGCCGAAGCTGCAATGATCGTCGCCCAGCTCTTGGTGGCTCTCACCCTGCAAACCACGCCGCAGACGTTCGTGCAGAGCTTCTATGACTGGTACACGCGGAAGGGGTCCAACATGGACTCGGTCGTGGCGCACCGATCGTCGGTCTTGAGCCCGCCGCTGCTCGCCGTGTTGCGCAAGGATAGAGTGGAGCAAGCCAAAAACCCTGGGGAGATCACCGGTCTGGACTTCGACCCGTTCGTGAACAGTCAGGATCCCTGTGAGCACTACGTCGCCGGGACGCCGGTCGCGAGTGGCCAGCACTATCGAGTTCCGGTGTTCGGCGTCTGCGAAGGAAAGAAGAGCACAACGCCGGACGTCATCGTGGAGCTCGAACCAAAGGGCGACGGCTGGTCGTTCGTGAACTTCTGGTACCCGGAGATCAAGACCGACCTCCTCACGGTGCTCGCGCAATACGCGGCTGACCGCAAGAAGAAGCCGTAGGACTGTGCTCTTGACATCGCGCCAAGAAATGAGATAACTAGGCGTGGTAACGTGACGCAGAGTTGAGATGTCGGCGGGCGGGCGCACCGGGGTGCCCGCCCGCCGCTTCTTGTCCGCTCTGCATACTCGATAGTATCGTGGGGGGCTATGACACAGCCCTCTTACGATGTTGCCATTATCGGCGCCGGCCACAACGCCCTGGTCACCGCTGCCTATCTCTCGCGCGCTGGCCTGCGTGTGATCGTGCTCGAGCGCCGCGATGTGATTGGTGGCGCGTGCGTCTCCGAAGAAATCTGGCCGGGATACAAAGTCTCGACAGCATCCTACGTCAACAGTTTGTTGCGCCCCGAGATCATTCGCGATCTCGATCTCAAATCGCACGGATTCGAGATGATCCCGCGCAATCCGTCGTCCTTCTCCCCGTTCCCCGACGGTCGCTACCTCATGCTCGGCCCCGACAAGGCCGCGACATACAACGAGATCGCGAAATTCTCGGCCAAGGACGCCGAGGCGTTGCCGAAATACGAAGCGATGCTCGAACGGGTCGCGGACTTTATCGAGCCGACGCTCATGATGACGCCACCGGATCCCTGGTCGTTCGCGCCCGAGAATCTCTTCAAGCTCGCCAAGCTTGGCTGGGGGTTCGCCAAGCTCGGCACTCACGGCGTGGAAGCAGTGGACGTCCTCACTGGCGCCGCACGCCCCATTCTCGACCGGTGGTTCGAATCCGAGCAGCTCAAGGTTACGCTGGCCACCGATGCCGTCATCGGGGCCAAGGCCTCGCCCTCGATGCCCGGGACCGCGTACGTGCTGTTCCATCACGTCATGGGCGAGACCAATGGCGTGCGGGGTGTCTGGGGGTATGTGCGCGGTGGCATGGGTGGCATATCGAATAGCATCGCCTCGGCGGCCCGCGCGGCGGGCGCCGAGATCCGGACCAACGCCAAGGTCGCGCAAATCGTCATTCGCGAGAATCGCGTGCAAGGCGTTCTGCTCGAAGACGGCACCGAGATCACGGCGACGCGCGTGGCGTCAGGCGCAGACGCACATGTGACCTTCGAGCGTCTGGTCGATCGCAAAGACCTGCCAGACGATTTCGCGAGCGCCGTCTCCAACATCGACTACTCGAGCGCGAGCCTCAAGATCAACGTGGCGCTGAGCGAGCTGCCGGACTTTACGGCCTGCCGCGGAACCGCGCCTGGCCCGCAGCATCGCGGCACCATCCATATCTGCCCGACGCTCGACTACATCGAAGAGGCGTACGACGACGTCAAGTATGACCGGCCGTCGCGGAGCCCCATTCTCGAATGCACGATCCCCTCGGTGCTCGACAACACCGTCGCGCCGCCGGGCCAGCACCTCATGTCGATGTTTATTCAGTACTTCCCGTACAAGCTTCGCAACGGCCAGTCCGTCGATCAGGCGAAGAATGCATTCGCCGATCGGTGCTTCGACATCCTGAGCGAGTATGCGCCCAACTTCAAGCGCGCCGTCATCGACCGGCAGGTGCTGGCGCCGGTCGACATCGAGCAACGCTATGGGTTGACCGGGGGGAACATCATGCAAGGCGCCATGGCGCTCAATTCCCTGTTTTTCATGCGCCCCGTGGGCGGATACGCCAACTATCGCACGCCGGTCAAGAATCTCTATCTCTGTGGCGCGGCCACCCATCCGGGCGGCGGCGTCATGGGAGCGTGCGGATATAACGCCGCGCGCGAGATCCTCAAGGACGCGCGGCGGTGACGCTGGAACGCACGCTCGACCGCTCGTGCTACCTCTCGGCGGAATTGTATGCCCGCGAGCGCGAGGGGATCTTTTCTCGCGAATGGGTCTACGTCGGCCGTGCGCCTGAGGAGCGTGGCTCGTATTGCGTCGTCGACGTCGCCGGGGAAAGCATACTCGTTGTTCGTGGCGACGATGGGCTGCACGGTTTTTATAACTTGTGCCGCCATCGCGGCTGCCAGCTCGTCCTGGGCGATGGCGAGTCCAACGGCCAGTTTGGGACGGCAATCCGATGTCCGTATCACTCGTGGACGTATGCGTTCGACGGGACGCTGAAAAACGCGCCGTTCCTCGATGAACCAGTCGACCTGCCCTTGCATCGCGTCTCGGTCGACAGCTGGGGCGGTTTTCTGTTCGTCAGCTTGGAGCCGCGCCAGACGTTGGCCGAGCAGCTTGGGGAGATTCCGGAACGGCTGCGGCGATATCCGTTGGCCGCGCTCCGGGTAGCGAGGAGCATCGAGTACGACGTCGCCGCCAACTGGAAGGTGATCCTCGAGAACTACAACGAGTGCTACCACTGCGCTGGCGTGCACCCGGAGCTCTGCGCCATCGTCCCGGCGTTCAAGTACCGCGGCGGCTCCGATCTCGACTGGGACCGCGGCATCCCTCACGCGCCGGGCGCGTGGACGTTCACCAAGACCGGGACGACCAACAGGGTCCCGTTCGCCGGTCTCGACGCGGACGAGCAGACGCGCCACAAGGGTGAGCTGATCTACCCGAACTTCATGTGCAGCCTGTCGGCCGAGCACGTGGCGACGTTCCGGCTGCAGCCAAAGGGCCCCGAACGCACGGTCATCACGTTCGACTGCCTGTTCCACCCCGATGCGATCGCCGCTCCCGACTTCGACCCCAGCGACGCGGTCGACTTCTGGCACATCGTGAACGTCCAGGATTGGACGATCTGCGAAGGCGTCCAACGCGGAATGCACGCCCGGCCGTTCGAGAGCGGGTTCTATGCGCCTATGGAAAGCATGAGCCTCGATATTCGGCGCTATATACGCGAACGACTCGGGCCGGCGTGATGCGGAGAACCTCGTATGAGTATATAGTGCTCGGACTCGGCGGCCTCGGCTCCGGCGCCGCATACTGGCTCAGCAAACGCGCCGGCGCCGACGTGCTCGGCATCGAGCAGTTCGAGCTCGGACACGTGAGAGGCGAGTCGCAAGATCACTCGCGGATTATTCGCCTTTCGTACCACCTACCGGTGTACGTGGAGTTGGCGAAACGCGCGTATGAGTCGTGGGACCTGCTCGCCGCCGACGCCGGTGAGCGGTTGGTTCTGAAGACGGGCGGCCTGGACCTGGGACCACGATCGGGAGCGATTCCACTGCAAGGCTATGCGGATAGTATGAGCAAAGCCGGTGTCGCCTACGAGTGGCTCGACGCCCGAGAGATCATGCGGCGGTGGCCGCAATGGACGTTGCCCGACGACGTGCACGGGTTGTTTCAGGCCCACGCGGGGATCGCGATGGCGGCTCGCGCGAACGCTGCGCATCAAAGAATGGCGCGCGCCTTCGGCGCTACGCTGCTCGAGAACACTCCGGTCACCGCCGTTGGGTCTCGCCATGGAGAGGTACAGGTACACTCTGGCGGCGTGACGTATAGCGGGCGACAACTGATTGTCGCGGCTGGACCTTGGTCCTCGGCTGTTCTTGGGTGCCTAGGGGTGCACATTCCACTCGAAGTCACCCAAGAGCAGGTGACGTATTTCGCGTCACCCCGACCCGATCAGTTTGCGCCCGACCGATTCCCGGTGTGGATCTGGATGGACGATCCGTCCTACTACGGCTTTCCGATCTTTGGAGAAAGCGGACCGAAAGTCGCAAGAGATGCCGGCGGCAAGTCCGTCACGGCCGAGTCGAGGACGTTCGAGGCCGACAGCCAAGCGATTGAGCGAGTCAGAGAGTTTCTCGCGAAGTTCTTGCCCGATGCCGCCGGACCAGAGATCTACACGAAGACGTGCCTCTACACGCTGACCCCTGATCGCGACTTCGTGATCGACCGCGTCCCAGGCACCGACAACGTGTGGATCGCGATCGGCGCGGGCCACGCGTTCAAGTTCGCGTCCGTTATCGGCCGAATCCTGTCGGAGCTGGCAATCGACGCGCGGACGCCGTCGGACCTCCACCCATTTGGGATCGAACGGCCGGTCCTGAAGATGGCGAATCCGCCGAAACACTATATGCAATGAGAGCGGCGCTCGTAGGACTATTGAGTATGGCGACTGTCTTGTCAGCTCAGCAGCCGTCGACGGATTCCATTGTTGACGAAGGCGTCCGCCGGCTCTCCGAGTATATCCAAGTCAACACGACGAACCCGCCGGGCAACGAGCTCGCGGCCGCGCGATGGCTCCAGCAGGTCCTCGCCGCCGACGGTATTGAAGGCCAGATCCTCGACACCACTGAGCTCGGCCCTGGCCGCGCGAACTTCTACGCGCGCCTCCCGGCTACCGTCCCAGGGAATCGCTCGGCGATCGCACTCGTCAGCCACATGGATGTCGTGCCGGTTACACGCGAGGGATGGTCGGTTGATCCGTTCTTAGGGCTAGTAAAGGACGGATACGTATGGGGCCGCGGTGCGCTCGATATGAAAGGCCACGCGGTCATCCAACTCATGTCGCTCATTGCCTTGAAGCGATCCGGCATTCCGCGCACGCGCGATATCGTGTTCATCGGGAATGCCGATGAGGAGTCGGATGGTTCAGGTGCCATTACGTTCGTGGCCAAGCACAAAGATCTCTTATCGGGTGTGCAATTCTTGCTGACCGAGGGCGCCGATACCCGGGTCGAGAACGGCAAGGTGAAATGGTGGTCAATCGACGTCGGCGAGAAGAGGCCCTACTGGCAGCGCTTAACCGTGCACGGAACGACATCGCACGGTTCGATACCAACGCCCGATAATCCCGTGCCGAGGCTCGCCCGGGCGCTCGCCCGAATCGCGGACTGGCAGACACCGGTCCGCGTGCTACCCTCCGTCGAGCGATTCTTCCAGGCGCAGGCTCGCTATGAGACCGGCGAGCACCGAAAATGGCTATCGGCCGCCGCCACCTGGATTCACGACCCGCGCGCCCGCGCGTGGATCCTGTCCGAGCCCGAACGCAACGCGCTCCTGCGCAATACGGTCTCGATTACCGTACTCAAAGGGTCGAACAAGACGAACACCATTCCGGCCGAAGCCTCCGCCGAATTAGATATACGGCTGCTGCCGGATGAGGATACGTTGGCATTCCGTCAACAACTGATCCGCGTGATCAACGACCCAAAGGTCGACGTCCACACGATCGACGGCGTCGAGCCCAAATTCAACGCGCCACTCGGCACCGAAATGTTCGTCGCCATCGAGCGAGTCGTGAAAGAGATGCTCCCGGGAGTCCCGATCGCGACGCCGATCTCGGTCGGCGCCTCCGACCGGCCCACGTACGCCCAGGCCGGCATCGTCTGCTACGGACTCGACCCCTGGCTCGTCGACATTGAGGACAACCGCCGTGGGGTACATGGGAATGACGAACGCCTATCGATCGACAATGTCGGGTTCGGGATTCGATTCTATCGGCGTCTCCTGACGATCCTGCAATGAGCGAAATCGCGTTCTCAGACGAGGTGCTGTCGAACGTTTTCGAGTACGCCGGGATCGGCATGGCGATCACGTCGCTCGACAAGCGCTTTCTCCGTGTGAACGACGGCCTCTCGGAGCTCCTCGGCTGGCCGGTCGACGCGCTCATTGGGCAGTCGGTGCACGACGTGTCGCACCCCGACGATGCGCCCGAGGACCTCCAGCTCCGCGATCAGTTGCTCGCCGGAACCATTCGCCGGTACACGCGCGAAAAACGCTATCGGCACGCGTCCGGACGCTACATCTGGGTTCAGGTACACGTCGCCATCGTGCGCGACACGATGGGACAGCCGTCGTACTTCGTGGGGCAGATCCACGACATCAGCGCCCGCAAGCGCGCCGAGGCGCTGCTCCAGGAGTCCGAGGAACGATATCGCACGCTGATCGAGAATATCCCGATCGGCCTCTATCGCATGACGCCCGACGGACATTTCCTCGATGTCAACGCCGCCCTCATGCAAATGCTCGGGTACACCGATCGCGCCGAGCTGCTGGCCACCGATACTCATGCCTTCTTCGTCGATCCGGACGACCGCGAACGGTTCGTCAAGGCGATGATCGACAACGACCCCGCGCCCGCATCGATCGTCGTGCAGAAACGCCGTCGCGATGGCGGCCAGATCTGGTCGCGCATGACCGCGCGCATCGTGCGCGGCGACGACGGACAGCTGCTGTACTACGAGGGCGCGACCGAGGACATCACGGCGCTTCGTCAGAACGAAGAGCAGCTCCGGCAGTCCCAGAAAATGGAAGCCATGGGGCGGCTCGCCGGCGGCATCGCCCATGATTTCAACAATCTGTTGACGGCCATCAAAGGCAACGCAGCCATGGTGCTCGACTCGTTGCCGCAAGGTTCTCCGGACGCCCTCTGTCTCCAGGAGCTCGATGCCGCCGCAACCCGGGCCGCAGGACTCACGCGTCAGTTGCTCGCGTTCAGCCGCCGCCAGGTCCTGCAAACTCAAGTCCTGGACCTGAACGCGATCATCGCCGAATCTCGCCCGCTCCTGGGCCGCCTGATCCGCGAAGATATCGAGGTGATTGTCACCCCTGACGCCACGGCAACTTACGTCCGCGGCGATCGGAGCCAGATCGACCAGGTCCTGCTCAATCTCGCCGTCAATGCGCGCGATGCCATGCCACATGGTGGCGTGTTGTCGCTGCGCACGATGAACGTCCTGTTCGACTCCGCCCGCTCGACGATCACTGGACTATCGCAGGGCCGCTATGTACTGCTGTCGGTCACCGACAACGGCTGCGGGATGGACGCCGAAACCCGCGCGAGAATCTTCGAGCCCTTCTTCACGACGAAGGAGCGCGGGAAGGGCACGGGACTCGGCCTCGCCATCGTGTACGGGATCGTGAGACAAAGTGGCGGAGCAATCGAGGTCGACACCGCGCCAGGCGCGGGCGCGACGTTCAACATCTATCTGCCCGTGTGCGAGACCTGCGCGGCCGAGGCGCAGCAGCCGCCGGCCGGACGGCCGAAGCCGGCGAACGGCAAGAGCGTGCTGGTGGTCGAAGACGAGGAGGCCGTACGCCGGTATGCGGCTCGGGTCCTCGCGAACGAGGGCTACACCGTCGTCGAGGCGGGAGACGGAGTCGAAGCGCTCGATCGTTGGCAGACCCAGGGCGGCGTCGACGTGGTGCTGACCGACGTCATCATGCCCCGCATGGGAGGACGGATACTCGTCGAGCGCCTGCGCGCGATGCGCCCGGATCTCCCCGTCGTTTTTATGTCCGGTTACGCCGAGGACTCGATGCCTTCCGTGCTTTTTTTGGAGAAGCCTTTCGGCGCGGACGCGATGGCGCGGGTCGTCGCGACGGCTTTGCGTGCTCCAAGCTCCGCCACAGGTACCAAGCCGCAATAGTCCCGTACGGCTCCCAGCGGGCGCCGATCTCCTGCACCTTGGCGGGCGTCGGAAGCTTACGCAGGCCGTACGCGCGCTGCACCGCTTTGCGAATCCCGAGATCGAGCTCGGGAATGATGTTCGGCCGACCGAGCCGGAACATCAGGAACATCTGCGCGGACCACCGGCCGATCCCTTTCACCTGCACGAGCGCCGCCATCACGTGCTCGTCATCGAGCTCGTGCAGACGATCGATGGGCAGCCGACCGTCGAGCGCATGCGCCGAGAGATCTTTCACATACTTGATCTTTGCCCACGAGAGCCCGGCGCCGCGCAGCGTCGCATCATCGGTCGCCAGGAGCTCCGCCGGCGTCGGTGGTCGATCACCGTAGAGCGCGTGCACGCGGGAGTGGATCGTCGAGGCAGCCTTCCCGGAGAGCTGCTGATAGACAATCGCGCGCACGATATGATCGAAGTGCGTGCCCTCGGCGCGGACCGCAAAACGACACGGGCCCACGAGGTCGATCACCTGGGCCATGGCCGGGTCGGATTTCTTGAGATGACTGACAGCGTTGCGGTGCATCTAGCAAATTAAGGCAATGCACATCTTCGGCACGCATCCGCCCGACACTGGCGGAATGGACATGGCCGTACGACGCTCGGCGAACGCTGGCATGACCGCCGTCCAGATCTTTACCGCAATTCCGAAATTCTACGGCGATAAGAGCAATATCAATCCCGACCGGATTACTCGCTTCAACGCGGCCCTCGCCGAGACTGGCATGTTGCCCAAGCATGTCATGGCGCACGGCGCGTATGTCCTGAACGTGTCCACGAACAATGACGAGCAATATGCCCGCGCCAGTGGGGGCCTCAAGAAAGAGTTGGAGCGCTCCACGACGTTGGGATTGGGGCAATTTTGCTTTCACCCCGGCGCGGCGGTCTCCGGTGATCCCGAAGCAGCCTACGCGCGAGTGGCCCGAGCCATTACCGCCGCGATAGAGACCGTCCCGGGAACGACGCGCGTGCTGGTCGAGAATACGGCGGGTGCCGGACGCACGGTGGGCCGAACACCGGCTGAGATTGGAACGATTCTCGCCGAAGTGCCCAAGGCACTGAGATATCGCACCGGCTACGGTCTCGATACGTGCCACCTCTTCGCGGCGGGATTCGATATCGCGAAATCAGAGAAGATCCTGACGGAAACCCTCGATGCCTTCGAGGAGGCCACCGGAGAGCCGCCGTCGTTCTTTCACCTGAACGACAGCGAGGGCGCACTCGGCTCGAATCGCGACCGTCACATGCTCATCGGTGAGGGACAGATCGGCGTCGAGCCGTTCCGTTGGCTCCTCCGGGACCGTCGAACCGTGGGAATCCCCCTGATCCTCGAGACCCCGCAGCTCTACGCAGAGCCGGCCAAGGACGACGCGACGGCTGATCCCTACGACATCAAGATGCTAGGTTTGTTGAAGAGTCTGGAGTAGTGATATGAATCAGCCGTCGCCATCGTTAGCGATTCGAATGTTGGCCCGCGTCAGTGGGGCGGCGGCGGTTTTGGTGGCGCTAGCTGGTCTGCTCGATCTAGTACTCTGGCGGCTCGGAAGTGCGCCGCTCGTCGAGTCGACAACGCAACTGAGCCTACCGCTCCCCACCACGGCCGTGGGGATCGCGGCGATCGGTATCTCGCTCTGGCTCGGCCGATCCGACGACGTCCCGCGATGGTCGATCATTGCCTCACGCATCGTCGCGGCGCTCGCCGTGGCGTGGGCCGTGGTGTTCCTCGTCGAGTGGATCGCCACGATCGACCTGGGCGCCGACAAGCTGCTCTTCGCCGACCGGCTTCGCCCGGCCGCGGGGCGTCCGCCGGGACGGCCGTCGGTCTCGGTCGCGGTAACCCTCGTGCTGCTCGGGTCGGCGCTCATCGCGCTCCACGCCGATTCGCCGATCGCGCATATGACCACGCGCGTCGGGACGGCGCTGGCGCTCCTCATCACGTTCACGATCCTCGTGAGCCACGTGAACGGCGCGCGAGATTATTATCACGTGTACCCGGTTGGCGACATGGCCCTGGTCTCAGCGCTCACGCTGGGATTCGCCGCGCTGGGAGTGCTGCTCGTCAGACCCGCGGCCCGAGGTGGCCTCTCCTCGATCCTCATCGACGAAGCCGCCGGCGGTGTCCTCGCGCGTCGGTTGCTGCCCGTCGCCATTCTGGTCCCGATGGTCTTGGGCCGCCTATGGCTGTCGGGTGCGGTTGCTGGGTGGTACGACCCGAAAGGAGGCGCCTCGCTGTTCGTCGTCGCCAGCACGGTCGTGCTCGTCTGGGCCGTCGCGCGTAGTGCCCATGTCGTGCACGCGACCGACGTCCAGCGCTCACGCCTTCTGGTCCGCGAGCAGATGGCCCGCGAAGAAGCCGAGCGGGCGAATCAGGCGAAGGGCAATTTCTTGGCGGTCATGTCGCACGAATTGCGCACCCCGCTCTCGGCCATCATCGGATATGAGGAATTGCTCGCGGACGAGATCACCGGCCCGATCAACGATGGCCAGCGTCAGCAACTCTCGCGCATCAAGGCGAGCGCCCGCCATCTCTTGCAACTGATCGACGAGATCCTCACGTACTCGAGGGTCGAGGTGGGGCGCGAAGCCGTTGATATCGAGACGGTGCCGCTGCAAGCAGTGATCGATGACGCCGTCGCGTTGGTGGCGCCCATGGCGGACGACAAGGGCGTGGCCTTGACGTGCTCGAAGCTCGATGGCGTGACGCCGATTCGCACCGATGCGCAGAAAGTGCGGCAGATCGTCGTGAATCTCTTGTCCAATGCCGTGAAGTTCACCGCGGCCGGCGGCTCAATATCCGTGACGCTCACGACCACGGAACGGCGCGTGACGATCACGATCCGGGATTCCGGGATCGGCATCGCCGGCGAGTTTCTCGACCGGATCTTCGAGCCGTTCTGGCAAGTCGAGCAGAAGGCCACGCGCACGGCCGGTGGCACTGGCCTGGGCCTCAGTGTCTCGCGCCGCCTCGCGCGGATGCTCGGCGGGGAGATCGAAGTCGAAAGTACGGTTGGTGAGGGGAGCACGTTTATCGTGACGCTCCCGCTCGATGCCCTCAATCTCGCTCAGTCACACCCGCGCGTGCCGACGCCGACGGCGCCGCGTCCCAGCCTGTCTGATGCGCAGGCGAGTCCCCGTCGGGCGCCCGCGTCCGTCGAGTCGAGCGCCAGCGCCCGCACGTAGAACCGCCGCGCCATCTCGTAGTGCGCGGTCGCATACTCGTGATCCGCGATCGTGCGCATCGCCGACGCCGTCCGTGGCACGCGCGGCATCGCCTGGGCATGCTGCCGGACCAAGCCGAGTGCGACGACTGACGCCGCCACCAGCGCGAGGCCCGACCCCGCGAACGCGAGCACACGACTCTTTTTTTTCTTCGGTTTGACCGGCGGGCGCCGTATCGCGGTCGCTGGTTTCGCCGGCGGGCGCGGAGGCTGCGCGGGTGGCGTGATCGGCAGCGGTGTCAACGGCAGCGGCGTGGTTGGAGCCGAGGCGGCTTTCGCAGTCTTGGCCGAAACGCGACGCGACGCTGACGAAGGTCGTGGTGTGCGCGCCGGCGGTGTTGGCTCCGGGGCGGGCGTGGCGGTGGGCGTGCCTGCCGCTGGGGTAGCCCCCGAGACCCGGGCGCCGGAGGTCCGCGGACGGGGCGCCGTGCCGCGAACCATCGAGCGCAGCAACGTCTCGCCGGCCGCGCGATCAGCGTCCGTCTGCCGGATCGCGTCGAGCGTCGCCACGAGCTCCTGCGTGCTCCCGAAGCGCTTCGCCGGATCTTTTTCGAGCAGGCGCAGGACCGCCACGGTGAGCGCCGCGGGCGTGTCGGGCCGCATCAGCGAGTAGTCGGCCACCGGCGTGAACCAATGGTGCTGGATGATCTCCGGCAGCGAGTCCCCGTCGAAGGGCACGCTTCCCGTGAGCATCTGGTACGCCACGATGCCGAGCGAATACTGGTCGGACTGGGGACCAACGGGCTTCCCGGCGCACTGTTCTGGACTCATGAAATGCGGAGTCCCGATCATGGCGCCCGTCGCGGTCAGCGTGCCGGATTCGACGGCGCGGGCGATGCCGAAGTCGGACACGACGACTTTGGCGTCGCGATCGACCAGGATGTTCGCGCCCTTGATGTCCCGGTGGATGATCCCGTGCTCGTGGGCGAACGCCAACGCCGCGGCGGCCGAACGGAGCACGATGAGTATGACGGGGAGCGGCAGCGCACCGTAGGCATCGAGAACGGCATCCAGCGGCTTCCCGTCGATGAACTTCATCGCCATGTACATGATCCCGCCCGCCTGGCCAACGCGGTATACCGGGATCACGTTCGGATGATCGAGCGACGCCGCGAGGCGTGCTTCGCGCTTGAATCGGTCGGCTACGGAGCCGACGGGTCCCAGCTCGGGCGGGAGCACCTTGAGGGCGACCGGCCGGTCGAGCTCGATCTCACGCGCTTTGTACACGATCGCCATGCCGCCGCGGCCGAGCTCGCGCTCAACGTCGTATTCGGCGGCCAGGCCTCGCTTCAGGGTATTGAGGAGCCGCTCGGACTCAGTCCCGCCCAGGGCAAGCGTCGACCCTTCGGCGTTCGTCACGGGCTGGCCGCAGGCGACGCAGAACTTCGAGTTTGCCGAGACGAGAGTGCCGCATTGCGCGCAGAACATGGCTACTGATGAGACTAGGGTCTTCCGTATGGCGTCACGGAGTTAGGCGTCGTTAAGCGCCAGCGTGCGCAGGGTTTCGTCGTCCAACCGGTGACCCCCCTCGAACTCGATTGCCGTAAACGACTCATCCGCGGCCTTGAGCGCGGCCGTTTGCCGCGCCACCCGTTCCGGCGTGGCGTACTCGTCACGCGACCCGATCACCATGACCAACTCCGCGCGGCGGAGCGCCGTGTCGGCGCCGAGCGGCACGTCCTCGGGGATGGATCCAGCCCAGAATATGGCGCGATCGACCGGGAGGCGGGTGTGCGACAGCCAGCGGGCTACGGTCGCCGCGCCTTGCGAGAATCCCAGCACGGTGACGCGGACCGCGTCGCGGGCGACGTCGCGGAAGATCGTGGCGTAGAGCGTGTCGAGATACGTGATCTGGTCGGTGATCTCGCTGGCCCGGTCTTCTTTCGTCATCCACGTCGCCCCGACGCCGGAGGTCTGGGATGCACCCGGTCGGGTGTCGTGGTAGTACCGGTTCAGCGCTTCAGGCGCGACGATGAGATGCGCGCCGTCGTCGACCGGCGCGAACCGGGCGATGAACTCGCCGGCCAGGTTCCCGTACCCGTGGCAGACGATCCAGACCGCTCGCGACGCGGCCCCGCTCGCGCCAAGCGTGTAGTAGCGCGCCGTGCGCGGCACGGTTACGTGGTGCTCGTGCGGTGTTCCCATTCGGGCACGAAGTTGAACCCTTTGAGCACGAGGGCGCCCCTGCGTCCCCGATGTGGATCCAGGACGTACGTCGTGAGGGAGCCATTCGCGACTTCTTCGCCCTGGTCGAGTGCGAGCAGCTCGCTCTCGGTCATGTGCTCCAGGATGTAGCGAAAGCAAAGCACGACGACCGAGTGTGCGACGATGAGCAGTCGCTCGCCGGGATACTCGTGCGAGATCGTGTCGATCAGAGTCCGTAAGCGCAAAATGACATCGGTCCAACTCTCGCCGCCGGGCGGCCGATGATAGAACTTGCCGAGGAAGCGGCGCAACGTGGCTTGCTCGGGCTGGCGCGCGACGATGCCATCCCCGGTGAGGCCATCCAGCACGCCGAACTCCTTCTCGCGTAGGCGCTCGTCGATCCAGATGGGCACGTGGTCGAAGCCCGCGGCCGACACCAGGATGGTCGCCGTTCGGTGCGCCCGCTCGTAGGGCGAGGTGAGCAGCATGGTCGGCTGCTCGTCTGGCGGTTGCGCGCGGAGCCAGAGGCCGAGTGCGGCGGCTTGTTGCTCGCCGCGTGGTGAGAGGGGGACGTCGACGTCGCGAATGTCGATCCCCGTGGAGAGTCGCCGCGCCGCGAGCGCGGCTTCGCGCGCGATGTTGCCCGCGCTTTCGCCATGCCGGACGATCCAGAGGATGGTCGGCCAGATCTCGCTAGGGTCGTGGAGCGGACTCACCGCCGAAGCATAACCCGCCGTTCCGCGATGATCACGCGGGTCACCGTGAGCGCCGCCCGGATGGTGAGCACGAGTCCCAAGACCGCGGCCACGTCCGCGAGGTTGAACACGACCTCGCGCCCGTTGCCCGGGCTCCATGCGACGAAGTCGATGACTCCGCGGGGCGACGTGATCAAGCTGTACAAGTTGCCGGCCGCGGCGCCCGCGATGAGGCCGAGCATGACCGGCGACAGCTTGTCGATAACCGCCAGCGGTCGACACAGGACGCCTGCCAGGACGAGGGCGATCAGCGTCAGCGCGACGTTGATCTGCCAGGTGTACGGGCCG
>Ga0210393_10001126_pt1 | contig 22897 bp, 24 predicted proteins | sample IncBWC27OmetaG_FD_160068 | JGI IMG/M metagenome (GOLD analysis project Ga0210393, IMG submission 160068) | Forest soil microbial communities from Barre Woods Harvard Forest LTER site, Petersham, Massachusetts, United States - Inc-BW-C-27-O ... | reverse complement strand
TCCGACGAAGACGCCGAGAAGATCCGCACCGTCAAGGACGTCGTCACCTATATCGAGGGTCACAAGAGCTGAAGCTCTGCGACGTAAAACTCGCTCGTCACCAATCGCCTATTCTGCGGCGACCCGGTTGGCGCACCCGGAGCTAGACCATGCGGTGCCCGTTCTGCCGCAATCGCAAAAATCGCGTCGTCGATTCGAGGATGTCGAACGACGGCTTGATGATTCGGCGCCGTCGCGCGTGCTCCTCGTGCAAGAAGCGCTTCACGACCTATGAGCGGGTCGAAGAAGCGGCGCCGATGGTCGTGAAGAAGGACAATCGCCGCGAGCCGTTCGACCGCGCCAAGATAATCGCCGGGCTCAAGCGCGCGTGCGAAAAACGGCCGGTGTCGATGGAAATGATCGAGCAGATAGCCAATCGCATCGAGAGCACGATGGCGGAGCAGGGCGATCGCGAGGTCCCCAGCAATGCGATCGGCGAGGCGGTTATGAACGAGCTGCACAAGATCGACCAGGTCGCATATGTGCGATTTGCGTCGGTCTATCGGTCGTTCAAAGACATCGACGAGTTCATGCACGAGCTCGAAGACCTCATCAATCAACGCAAGCTTGCGCCCACTTCACGCACCGGTGAAAAGAAAGGCGGCATCGCCTCCTGATTCTGCCGCGGCTCGGGACCAGCGCTTCATGCGCGAGGCGCTCGCGCTGGCGCAAGATCGGCTGGGGCTGACCACTCCGAATCCGAGCGTCGGATGTGTAATCGTGCGCGGCGACCGGGTCGTCGGTCGCGGCGTCACCGGAATCGGAGGCCGTCCGCACGGCGAAACGCAGGCGCTCGCCGACGCAGGCTCGCGGGCGCGCGGCGCGACGGCGTACGTATCGTTCGAGCCGTGCGCTCATTTCGGGCAGACGCCGCCGTGCGCGAACGCGCTGGTAGCAGCGGGCGTCAAGCGGGTCGTCATCGGATGCGTCGATCCCGATCCGCGCGTGAGCGGAGAGGGCATCGCGATCCTCAAGCGCGTGAAGGTCAAAGTTACGACCGGCGTGCTCGAAGACGAAGCACTTCGGCTCAACGAGGGTTTCATCACGCGGCTGACACTTGGGCGACCGCTGGGGCTGCTCAAGCTCGCGATGTCGGTCGACGGACGAATCGCAGCGGCCAGCGGCGATTCGCAATGGATCAGCTCGCGCGAGTCGCGCGAACTGGTACATCGATGGCGTCGCGAATGCGACGCCGTCATGGTCGGTGCAGGCACCGTGATAGCAGACAATCCGCGCCTCACTTGCAGAATCGAAGGCGGCCGCGATCCGATACGCGTCGTCGTCGACGCGCAGCTTCGCACCGCACCGAGCGCGCGCGTCTATCGGCAGCGGTCTAAAGCATCGACGATCCTCGTCACCACGCCTGCGAATCTCGCGGTCGCACGCGAAAGATATGAACGTCGAGGCGTCGAGGTGATTTCGGTCGCTACCCGCGCCGGTGTGATCGAGCTGGATCGCTTGATGCTCGAGTTTGGGCATCGCGGATGGTGCCGCGTGCTGATCGAAGGCGGCGCGAATCTCGCAGGCTCGGCGCTAAGCGCGGGCATCGTCGACCGCGTCGCATTCTTCGTGGCGCCGAAAATCCTGGGCGCGGGAGTCTCGGCAATTGACGGACTTAAATCGCGCCGCGTCATCGATGCACTCGCGCTTGAAGATCTGTCGGCGCGTCCGGTCGGCGACGACTTGCTGCTCGAAGCTCGCGTCAAGCGGAGTCGCTCGGCTCGCGCACTGGTTAGCTCGCCAAGCCGGTGATAATATCGCCATCGTTGAACTGAATCAGATGGCAGCAGCTTCTTTAGAAGAAATCTTCTCCACATTGCGCGACGGCAAGATGGTCGTGATGATTGCGGAGGAGCGCGAGGACGCCGAGGGCGACCTCGTGATGGCCGCCGAGAAAATCACGCCCGACGACATCAACTTCATGGCCCGCGAAGCCCGCGGCGTCATCTCCGTCGCGATTCCCGACAAGCGCTTCCGCGAACTTGGAATTCCGCTGCAACCTTCGACCGACAACGGCGATTCGAGCGAACAGGCTGGCGTGCTGATCGATGCGCGCGAGGGCGCCACCACCGGCATCTCGGCGGGCGACCGCGCGCGAGTGATCTCGGTGGTCGCGTTCGACGAGTCCCGCGCGAGCGACATCGTCATGCCTGGCCACATCTTGCCGCTGATGGCGCTGGGCGGCGGCGTGATGGTGCGAATTGGACGCGCTGAGGGCGCGGTCGATCTGATGCGATCGGCGGGCATGGGCTCGGTTGCGGCGTTGTGCACGATTCTGCGCGAGGACGGTGAGGCGGCGCGCTTGAGCGAACTGCGCGAATTCGCGGCGAAGCATTCGATCCCGATCGTTAACGTCAAGGAACTCGTTTCGCATCGCCTGACCAATGAAGTCCTAGTCAAGCGGGTCTCCGAGCAGCCGTTTCCGGTCGAGGGCGGCGTGCTGCAGGCCGTCGTTTTTCGCAACGTCGTTGACGGCCGCGAGCATCTCGCTCTAATCAAGGGGCAAGTCGGCGGCGGGCGCCCGGCGCTGGTGCGGCTCCATTCGGAGTGCCTGACTGGCGACGTGTTCGCGTCGGCGCGATGCGACTGCGGTGAGCAACTGCAGGAGGCGCTCGAGCGAATCATGGCGTCGGATCGCGGCGTCGTGATTTATCTCCACCAGGAAGGTCGCGGCATCGGGCTTGGCAACAAGATTCGCGCCTACGCGTTGCAGGATAATGGGATGGACACCGTCGAAGCGAACCTGCATCTCGGCTTCGACGAAGACTTGCGCGACTACGGGATCGGCGCGCAGATACTGCGCGATCTCGGAGTCGGCGAGGTGCAGTTGCTGACCAACAATCCGCACAAGATAGAAAGTTTGCGCCGTTATGGAGTAAACGTTTCGCGGGTGCCAATCGAGGTCACGCCGCATGCGGGAAATATCGGATACCTGAAAACCAAAAAAGAAAAACTCGGCCATCTATTCTCGGAGCTGAAGCTGATCACTTGAGAGAGTCGGCCGCTGCGCGCGACCGTTGAATTGCCATGGGACTTAGACATCAGGGCCGCGAGCTCGCGCTCAAGGCGCTCTATCGAATCGACATTTGCGGGGGAGCCAGCAGCGACGACCTCGCCGCGCTGTTCGAAAGCTTTCCGGTCGAGGACGACGCTCGCCGATTTGCCGTCCAGTTGATGGAGGGCGTACGGCGCGAGCAGCCTGCGCTCGACAAGCATCTGGCGGACGCACTGGAACATTGGTCAGTGAAGCGGCTGTCGCGCGTCGATCACAACGTGATGCGTATCGCGCTCTTCGAACTGATCAAGATGGAGGATATCCCCGCGCGCGTTACGATTGACGAGGCGATCGAACTGGCGAAATGCTACGGCGATATCGAGTCGGGGCGCTTCGTCAACGGCGTGCTGGACGAAATTGCAGGACGGCTTGGGCTGAAGCAGAAGGGTGAAGAAGTCACGCTATCCAAGGCCGAGTAGCCTGCTCGGCTTCGTGATCGTCGCGAGCTTCGCCATTGCGGGGTGCGGTTATCACTTTGCGGCTTCGGGCGACATGCTGCCGTCGAACGCACAGACGATTTACGTCGAGCGATTCGGCAATGCTACCCGCGAGACCGGCGTCAACGACGAGCTGATGCGCTACATCAAGGATGAGATTGCGATGCATCGCAGGCTGACGATCGTCGACAGCCCGGACGGCGCCGATCTCGAGTTGTCGGGCGAGGTCAAGCGTGCGTACCAGACGCCGATCAACTTCAATTCGGTGCTCGAGCCGACCAGTTATCGCAATGCCATGTATGTATCGGCGTCGCTGAAGGACCTGCGCACCAAAAAAGTAATCTGGAGCGCCGCCAGGATCGGCTCTGCGCCGAATGGTCCCATCGTGGCGCAAACGATCGTGACCACTACGCCCGGCTTTTTGCAGCAGAATCTGCGCGGCGGCGATATCGGGCAGATGACCGATCTCGAGACTGCGCAATCGCAAACGGCGGTCGCCCAGGACACGATGATGTCGCGGCTCGCGCACACCATGTACGTCGATATGGCCGAAGGCTTCTAGCCCGGACGCCGACCCATGCCGCTTGAAACCGCGCTCGCGTACTTGCGAGGAACGGCCGCAAATCATCGAATCCCGCCGGTAGTCGTCATATTCGGCCCGCATGCGTTCATGCGCGAATACGTGCTCGATTCGATCGCGCGCAAGCTCGTGGCCGAGGGATATCAATATCGAAGCTTTCAGATCGGCGCGGGTGATGATTATGCCGAGGTGCTGAACGAGCTGCTGGCGCCCGACTTGTTCGCACCGAGGCGCGCAATTGCTTGCCGCGTACTGCGCTCGCGCCGGGATCGCGCGGAAACGCCCGCCGACGACGACGCCGGCGATGCGCGCGCGTCGGGCAGCAGCGGTTCGGAAGGGGCGCTCGTCGCGGCAATCGAAGACGCGCGCGGTCCCGGCCACCTCATATTGCTCTACGAAAAAGACAGCGCTCCCGCGAAAGTCCGTCGCGCCGCGGAAAAATCTGCGCTGCTCGTAAATTGCATGCGTCCGTTTGACAATCAGATCGAGCAGTACGTGAATGCGTTCGCGCAAGCGCTCGGGCTAAAATTGTCGCCCGCCGCGCTCGACCTGATCATCTCGCGTCACGGCGGAGATTTGGCCGCGGTCGCCAACACGTTGAGCAAAGTGACAATCTTCGCCGAGCCCGGCGTCCCGGTTCAGCCGCGAGATTTGGATGAGGGCGCGCGGCGGATGCCGGAGGCATTCGAGCTGGCGGAGAGCGTTGCGCGGGGGCGGGCGTCGGCCGCGCTGGCGCAGTTAGGCCGGGCGCTCGCGCTCGGGCGCGACGTCTTCGAGATTCTCGCCGTCGAGATCATTCCGATGATGCGCCGGATGATGGTCGCAGCCTCCTTGATGGCTGCACGCAGAAGCGCCGGCGATGTCGCGGCTGCGCTTGGGCTGCCGCCGCAAAGCGGACTGGCGACGCGCGCAATCGAAGGAGCGCGGCGCTTCGGGTTGGCGCGCCTCGAGCGCGCTTATTGGCGCGCGTGTGCGATGGATGCGGGATTCAAGGACGGCACCATCAAGGGGCGCGACGAAGCGCTCGCCGGATTGCTCCTCGAGCTTATGACCGCGCCTGATTGACGAACTAGGCTTTCTTGCTGAACTTGCGATGCAAGCTGGCGGACAGCCGCGCAACTTTGCGGCGCACGGTGTTGCGATGCAAGGTGCCGCTGCTGATCGCCTTGTACAGCACCTTGGTCGCCTGCTTGAGCGCCTCGCGCGCCTTCGCTTCGTCGGAGCTCGTCGCGATCGTTTCCGCCGCGGTCTTGGCCAGGCTACGGGCACGCGTCCTGACGACGCGGTTGCGCTCGGCGCGTTTGAGACTTTGCCGATGACGCTTCTCGGCCGATGGATGAACTGGAATATGAGGCATAACCAGCCGAATATAACGGTGCAGGCCCGCCGGAGCAATAGAGCAGTCAATTCATCGCGGAGGGATGACGCGCGTCGCAACCTTCGCTTCGTTCCATAGTGCGTCGATTTCGGCCGGCGTCATCGATTTGAGATCGAGGCCGCGCGCGGCTGCGATTCGTGCAACTTGGTCGAAGCGGACGACGAATTTGTCGCAGGCGGCGCGCAGCGTCTGCTCGGCGTCTCTGCCGATGAAGCGGGGCGCGTTGGCGACCGCCAGCATCAGGTCGCCCAGCTCCTCGGCGGCGTGCGCCGTGTCATTGCGATCGAGCGCATGTTCGACCTCGTCGATTTCTTCGCGCGCCTTCGCCAGCACCTCGCGAATGTTCGCCCAGTCCATGCCGGCGCTGCGCGCTTTTTCGCCGAGCTTCTCCGCGCGCATGGCAGCCGGCAGTCCGCGGCCAACGTGCGCGAGGCTCTTGGCGCCGTCCGGGTTCTTGCGCTCGCGTTCCTCGAGTTTTATCCGGTCCCAATTTTCAAGCACTTTCTCTGTCGTTTCCGCACGCGTATCGCCGTAGACGTGGGGGTGGCGCCGGATGAGTTTCTCGGCGGCGCTGCGCAAGCCAGACGCGACATCGAACTCGGATTGCTCGCCGAGAATGAGCGCGACGAACAGGCATTGCACCGTCAGATCGCCGAGTTCCTCAGCGATGTCGGGCGGGTTGCCGCGCGCGATGGCGTCTGCCACTTCGTACGCTTCCTCGATCAGATGACGTGGCGTGTCGGCGAGCTTCTGTTCGCGATCCCATGCGCATCGCTCGCGCAGCTCGGTGACGACTGCGAGCAGTTTCGCGAACGCTTGCGCTGTCGAGTCGTCGGCCATCGCTTTGTTTTACGATCTGGATGATGCGCACGCCAGTCGGTTAGAATTCGGCGCATGAAGATTATCGATATCGGGGTGCCGCTTGACGCCGCGCCGTATCCGCCCTGGAACTACCGCTTCAAGCGCGTCAGCCATGACGAAGGCGCGCGCGCGATGCTGCGGCTGTTCAAGGGATCCGACGTGGGCGACTATCCCGACTCGATGGCGCTGGGATGGGAGACGATCACGCTGACGGGCCATGCCGGCAATCATATCGACGCGCCGTGGCATTTCGGGCCGCTGTGCGAGGGCAAACCGGCGCGTACCATCGATCAGATTCCGCTGGAATGGTGTTACGGCGACGGCGTCCGGCTGGACTTTCGGCATCGGCAGGGCGAGGACATCAGCGCCGACGACATCATCGGCGAGCTGTCGCGAATCGACTACGCGCTCAAGCCGCTCAATATCGTGCTGCTGTGGACTGGCAGCGACCAATACCTAGACAACGTCGACGACTACGTGCGGCGGGCGGCCGGTCTTTCACTCGCGGGGCAGAATTATATTCTCGACCAGGGCGTGAAGCTGATAGGAATCGACGCGATGGCGATGGATGTGTCGCTCAGCACGATGGTGCGCGGGCTGCGCGAAGGCAAGCAGGACGCGCTGTTCCCCGCGCATTTCGTCGGCCGCGAGCGCGAGCATATCCACATGGAGAAGCTCGCCAACCTGGGTGCGATTCCGCGCGCGCACGGATTCAAGGTGAGCGCACTGCCGATCAAGATCACCGGCGGGAGTGCCGGATGGGTGAGGCCGGTCGCGATCGTCGAGGATTAGAAAATCACGGCTTGACGATTGGATCGAGCACTTTTTCGGTCAGGAAGTTTGACAGGTCCTGCAGAACTTCGGCGGTTATTTCGTGGCCGCAGTCGTATTCGCGAAAGGTTAGCGGGACATTGAGGGCGCGGAGCGATTCGACCGAGGCTCGCGCGCGGGTGATTTCGATCATTTCGTCGGCGCGGCCGTGTTGGACGAGAGTCGGCAGCGCTTCGAGGGCAGCCGGATCGCGGACCTCGTCTTTCAAGTCGGGCGGAAAGAAGGTCGAGAGCGCGACTAGTGCGGCGAACTTCGACGGATTTCGGATGGCGAGCCGATAGGCCATCATGCCGCCCTGGCTGAAACCGAGCACCACCAGTTTTTTTCGATCGACCGGGTATTTTTGCAGCGCCTCGTTGAGAAACTCGGTGACCATCTTGTTGGCGTCGTCGATTGCGGTGCGATCGGGCGACGCGCCCATGCGAATCGGGAACCATGCGTATCCGCGCGTCGGGCCGATCGGCACTTCCATCGGACCCTGCGGGCAAATCACCATGAAGCGGCCGTCGGCGATGTACGGCGCGAGTCCGAGCAGGTCGAGCGCGTTGGCGCCGAATCCATGCATCGCAATCAGCGTAGGATGAGGTCCTTCGCCCGTGGGCTCATAGATGGTGTGGATCAGTCGCATCGAGGCGTTCTCCTTGGCGGCAATGCCGCATAATAGACTGGGCGCGAGCGCGCTCGCCAGCCGCGAGCGTTGGAGCAGGGGGCCGCGAGACTGTTCATCGTGGGGCCAATAACCGCTATCTTTATCGGCTGCGCAATGTGGGCAATAGCAGGATGAGCGAGCGTTGAAGGTCGCGGGGGACAGGCCTCGGTGGAGGATTGCGCGGGCGCCATTTTCGCGATGGGGCGCTGTCACGCTGGCGGTGTTTTCGATCGCGGCCGCATCCGATCCGGGAACGTCCAGCGGTAAATTTTCGGGATTCGTCGCCGGCGCAATTCTGATCGCGCTGGTCGCCTATGCTTTCGTCGAATACCTCCGTCCTCTGTTCGGCCAGGGCGACTCTCAACTTACGATCGCGCTGCTCGTGCTCGGTGGCCTGGCTGCGGCGAAGCTCGCCGTGATGCCTTATTTCCCGGGCTTCGGTGCCGACGTCGGCGACTACCAGGCGTGGGCGAGCCAAATCTACACGTTCGGTCCCGCGCATACCTATCAGAAGGAGTTCTTTCTCGATTACCCGCCCGGCTACCTGTACGCGCTGTGGTTCGTGGGATTTCTCGGGCATGTGGTCGGCGCGACGGGAGATTTCTACCGGATCATAATCGAGAGCCCTTCGATCGTCGCCGACTTCGCGCTCTCGATCCTCGTCTACGCGTTGGTGCGGCGCGGCAGCCGGCCCGAGATGGCCTTTGTCGCGATGCTAATGGTCGCGCTGAATCCAGCGATGCTGTTCGACACTGTCGTCTGGGGCCAGAGCGATTCGGTGATGACCTTCGTCACGCTGCTCAGCATCGTGTCGATTCTCGGCGAGCAATATGAAATCGCGTGGGGGCTCGCGGCGATCGCCGTGCTGGTCAAGCCGCAGGGACTGATGATGCTCCCCGTGCTCGGCTTCTGGACGATGCTCCAGACCAACTTTGCAACGTGGATCAGATCGGGACTCGCGCTGATCGCCGTGTTCGTCATCGGCATCGCGCCGTTCCAAATTGGCCACGAATGGAACTGGATCATCAAGCTGTACACGTCGACCGCGGCCTATTACCACGAGACCTCGGTAAACGCCTTCAACTTCATGGCGCTGATTGGAGGATTGCGCAACTCGGATTCGGACACGCTGGCCGGGATTCCGTTCTTCTGGCTGGGCATGAGCCTGCTGTTCCCGCTGTACGGATTCGTCGCGTGGGTTTTGTGGCGCGGACGCACACCGACGCGGCTGATGTTCGTGTCGTTCATCGGGATTTTCGGATTCTTCATGGTCGCGCCCCGGATGCACGAGCGGTACATCTATCCCGCAATCGTGCTGGCGGTGCCGTTGGCCCTGGAAGCGCCCGAGATGATGGCAGTCTTCGTGATTGTCTCGCTCACGGCGCTGATCAATCTTGCTTACATTCTGCACACGCTCAACACCGTGGTGTTCCTCAACGGACGCGACGGGCTTGCGATGGCGACCTCGGCGCTCAACGTGGTCGCGCTGGGGACGGCGATCTATTACGGAATCACGCGCTTGCAAGACGGGAGCGGAGCGGTCTCGGCGGTAGGTGCGTTCTTCGAAAAATTCGCGATGCCCCGGCAGGTTGAGGATTTCGTCGAACCGGATGCGGTGGCGCCGCCGTGGATTGCCACCGACACCATCATCATATCGGCGCTGCTGATCGTCGCCGCGTGCACGCGCTTCTACCATCTGGGGCATCCCGCCGAGATTGTTTTCGACGAAGTTCATTTCGTCGCGCAGGGACGGCATTACCTGCACGGCGAATCGTTCCTCGATCCTCATCCGCCCCTGGCCAAGCTGATTATCGCGGCGGGTATTCTGTTCTTCGGCGACCATCCGTGGGGGTGGAGGGTCGGCAACGCGACTCTTGGCACTGCGATAGTGGGAATCACCTACCTGCTCGGGCGCCGGATGTCAGGCTCGCGGCTGACGGGGGCGCTGGCGGGCGGGATCATCCTGTTCGACGGGATGTACCTGGTGGATTCGCACTACGCCGTTATCGACATCGTTTATCTCACCTGCGCGGCAGTTTCGTATTTGCTGTTTTTCAAATTCGTACAGACACCTGACTCGGGTGCACGCCGGCGAATTCTGCCGTGGATTGGTCTGACACTGGGTTTGACGCTGGCCAGCAAGCTCTACATCCCGGCGATCACGTTTTTGCTGGTGGTGGGATTCATTCTTTACGTGCTGCTGAAGGAGCGCCCGGTTCCGGTGCCAGTCGTCGCGCCGCCGCCCGAGCCGAAGGAGACGAAGGCACCACCGCCCCCTGCCGCCAAGTCGAAGAAGTCCAAGCAGCAGGGACTGACGCCGGCGGCGATTCAGCCGGTGGGAATCGATCTCTACGACGCGACATCGACGATCTCGATCGCGCTGATCTGCATCGTGGTCGGTGCGCTGCTTTTCTTCAGCGGCGCGACCGCCGGGTATATCGTGCTGACCATTGTGGCCGTGCTGGCTTTGCGGGTTGGAGAGATTCTCTGGCGCCGCGGAACATTGATCGCGGTGAAGGCGGCGGAGATGCCTTTGAGGTTCGCCGATCTGCTCGAGCCGAGGACAGTCGGCGCGTTCGTGCTGATCGGAGCGGTCGCCTCGATCACCTACATTGCCGTGTGGATTCCGCACTACTACCTCGGATGGTGGGGCGGGATCTCCGATCTCTTTTCCTATTACAAGGATGTCGTCTGGTACGAGAAGAGCGTTTCGAGCGCCACCCATCCATACGCGTCGCCGTGGTGGAGCTGGCCGCTGATGCTGCGTCCTATCGCGTACTGGCAAAACTTTCCGAAGACGGGAAGCGTGCAGACGGTCTGGGGCGGCGGCAATCCTGTTCTGTGGTGGGGCGCGCTTACTGCGATCACGATCACCGCGGTCCAGGCTATCGAGCGGCCGAATGTGACCCGCGCGTTCCTGGTGACCGGTTACCTCAGCTACCTTTTGATCTGGGCGTGGATCGGCCGCACGCTGTTCCTCTACCACTACATGGCGTCGGTTTATTTCGGATACCTGGCGCTGGCGATTCTGCTGTCGGAATGTTTCAAGGATCGCGCCGAGCCGTGGGAGCACCTGGCGCTGCTGCTGACGATGACGCCGGTGTTTTTTCTCGGCCTGCCGCCGACGTGGGCGTGGCTGGCGTTTATCGCGGTCGTCGCCGCGTATGTATTTCTACTGCTGAGCACGCCGTATGCGGGGCGCTACGTTGCCAGCGTGTACGTAACGGTCGCGCTGATTCTGTTCGTGTACTACTTCCCGATCTGGGTCGGGATACCTATCAGCCGGGACGGTTACTACGCGCGGATGTGGCTGCAGGCGGGGGGTCTGCGCAACTGGATATGATCGCGCATCGGCATCGCAGACGCAGCGCGCTCATCGTCTGCGCAGTTTTCATTTGCGCGGCGCTTGCGGTGGGTACGTCGGCATCATGCTTTGCCGACGAGCAGAAAAATCTGCTGCTCAACGCCGATTTCGCCAAGGGCTCCGAGGATCAGCCCGACTCGTGGCGCACCGAGGCGTGGATCAACAGCCCCGAAGCGTTCCAGACGCATTGGCATCAGTACAGCGACAAGCCGAGCGAGATGGAAGTCGACAACCTTCAAGCCAACGACGGGCGCTGGATGCAGCCGCTCACGTTGGCGCCGGGATGGTATGAGCTGAGCGTCGATATCCGCACTGAAAATGTTGGCGCCAACCTCTCCGGCGCAACGATATCGATCATGGAAGACGGCATCATGTCGCCCGAGCTCCACGGCACCAGCGACTGGAAACGCGAGACGCTGTATCTCAAAGTCGGAGGGCAGGGTGCCGACGTCGACGTGGCGCTGCGAATCGGGGGATTCGGCAGCCTGAACACCGGCAAGGCGTTCTTCAGAAACGCGTCGCTGGTGAAGATAGACGCGCCGCCGCCGGGCGCAACGCCGACTTACGATTTGCAGTCGATTCGAAAATCGGCGGAGCCTGTGCCCATCGGCTCACCGATTTCGCTGCTGCTGACGTTCGCGGCGCTGATTGGGATTGCATGGGCGGGCTGGCGCATTTACGGCGACGACGATTTTCGCATCTTCAACCGGTTTCGCACCGCGATGGCGGGGCGCCCGAACAAGCGATGACGTCCGGCGCCGCGAATTCCAGCCGCGCTATCGCGCCCGCGGATCGCATCCGGCAAATCGAGGCCGCGATTTTCCTGATCCCATTCGTCACCTATTCGTACTTCTACCAGGGCGCCGATCAGAGCGTCGCGTGCCGCTTCGACCTGATGCGCTCGATGCTCGAGAAGCACGCCCTGTGGATCAACGATTTTTGCGGCTACAACACCGCCGACATCGTCACGTTTCACGGGAAAATTTATTCAGTCAAAGCGCCCGGCACGTCCTACACGTCGCTGCCTGCGTGGCTGATCTTCAGCAACGTGCTGCTGCCGTTCTATGCGAATCACGAGGCGCTGTACTGGGCGCTCGCAACTTATCTGACCACGGTCTTCACGACCGGGCTGCTGACCGCGGCGCTGTGCGTCGTGATGTTCCGCTTCGCACGATTTCTCGGCGCGTCGGAGGGGCGCGCCACGGGAGTCGCGCTGATTCTCGGGATCGCGACAATCGCGTTCCCGTACGCAACCGAACTCACGGGCGAACCGGTCGCAGGATTTTGCGTCTTCACCGCGTTTTATCTGCTGGCGACGTTCGACGAGCATCCGTCGTCGTGGCGCGCATTTTGGGCCGGGCTTCTGGCGGGATGGGCAGTGCTCAACGATTACCCGGTCTTGCTAGTCTCGGCGGCGATTGGAATCTACGCGCTGTTCAAGCTGCCGAAGTTCAATTTTCTGGCTGCGTTTTCGGTTGGCGCGGCGATCACAGTCGCACTCATGCTCGGATACAACTGGGGCGCCTTCGGGCATCCGCTGTTTTTCAGCTATCAGGCCTTCAAGGCCGCACCGGAAGAGAACCATCAATTCCCCGAGCAGGCGGTCGGCTTCGTCGGGCTGACTCACCCGAAGATACGGGTGCTGTGGGACATCCTGCTCGATCCGCAGCGCGGATTGTTTTACTGCAATCCGGTGCTGCTGTTGTCGATCGTCGGCGTCGGATTTTTCGCGCACGCGAAACGATGGCGCGCCGAATGGATCGTTACCGTTTATTCGTTCGTCGCGCTGATCCTGTTCAACGCGTCGTACGGCGAATCGCTCGTGTCGTGGGGCGGAGGCACCGCCACCGGCCCGCGGCAAATCATCGCGTCGGTTCCGTTCATGGTGCTGGGGCTGGCGTTCCTTCCCACGGCCTGCAACTGGCTGCTGGGCGCGGTCGCCGCGCTGTCGGCCACCATCATGCTGATCGCGACGTCGACCAATCCGCATTTTCCCTACGAGTACGACAACCCGGTGCGCGACTTCGCGTTGCAGCAGTTCATGCGCGGCGACTTCGCGACCAATCGCGACGCGTTCTTCGGCGGCGGCGATATCGTGGGCGAGTCGGTCGCCTTCAACCTGGGCAAACTCTTGCGGCTGCCGGGACCGTTCCAACTTTGGCCGCTGGCAGCGCTGTGGATGGTCGGCGGGTTTGATTTGTCGGAGAAGCTCGGACTATGGGGCGGCCGCGCGTCGCGACGCCACACGCAATTGGCGCTGACCCTCGGTATCGCGGCCGTTTTCCTGCTCTCGATGAGTCAGCGAGTCATGCAGCCGTTCGCGCAGAGCGGCCAGCATGGATTGCTCGGCAGGTATTATGCGGGCCAGAATTGCGGCGACAGCAAGCCGCATATCGTGCGCGTCGATCGTCAACTGGACTTCGACGAGATTTCGCAGATGGGCGCGATGCCGTTCCCGTCGTGCGATGTCTGGCGCGGGCAGATAGTCGCGCCGGCGACGGGCGACTACCAGTTCAGGATCGAGGTCGACGATTCGGGCTGGGTGACGATCGATGGCACCGAGGTGATTCACGACCCGGGCGCGGTCAACAAGAGCCGCGACGCCGGCACGATACACCTGACCCAGGGACCGCACCGAATCGAAGTCGGCGAGCGCAATATCGAAGGCGGGTCGTATCTGAAACTTTATTGGAGACCTCCCGGCGTCGACGACGAACTGGTGCCGTACACTGCGCTGATACCGGACCGCGCGGGCATCAGCTACTAGTCGCGCGCGGGCAGCAGGCCTGCTCGCGTTACTTCGCGGCGTTCGCTTTTGTCCAGGGCTTCTGCCGCGCGCGAGAGGGGGAAGGTGGCGTCGCACATGCCGCCGTAGGGCAGGCGGTCAATGTTGGCGGCGAGGAAGTCGAGCGACTTCTTCAGATAGTGCGGCGGATAGGTGGCGACGCCGATTATCTCGAGCGACTTGAAGGTGATCACCGACGGCGGCAGCTGCACCGTCAGGCCCGACGAGATGTTGCCGACTTCGATCACGCGGCCGCCTACGCGCACCATCCGGACTGCTTCGCTGAACGCCTCGGCCACGCCGGCGACTTCGAGCACGACGTCTGCCCCCCCGGCGCATAGCTCGCGCACGCGTTTATCGCGAGCCTCGGCGTCGGCGTAGTCGCGCATGTCGATAGTCTCGTCGGCGCCGAATCGACGCGCCTCGCGCAGGCGCAGATCCACGCCGTCGATCGCAATCACGCGTGCGCCGCGCGCCTTCGCAATCGCCATCGCATGCAGCCCCAGGCCGCCGGCGCCGAGTACCACGAGATTCTCGCCGAACCTAAGCCGCGCGCGATCGAGACTCCAGAAGACTTGCGACATCGCGCAATTCGCTGACGAGGCGACCAGGTCGGGCACGTTGTCGGGCACGCGATAGAAATGCTGCTCGGGCTTCACGATGTAGTGCGTGGCGAAGGTCGAGGTGAAATGCGGCGGCTCGTCGGGATGGCGCGCGCCCATCACCTTGGCCGTGCATGCAGCTTGATTCCCGCTGACACAGTTGATGCATCGATTGCAGACGGTGTAGTAAACCGGCGCGATTCGATCGCCTTCCTTGACCGGCACCCCCGCCCAGTCGGTGCGCACGCCCGCGCCGAGCGCCTCGATACACCCGCTCATCTCATGCCCCGGCATCACGCCGCGCTTGCCGAACTCGCCTTTCCACATATGTACTTCGGAACCGCACACGTTGGTCTGCGTGACCGCGGCGACGATCCCACCGGCGGCAGGCGCCGGAACATCGTACTCGTGAAATTCAATCTTGTGGGCGGAAGGGATAAACGCGACGCGACCTTTCATTGCATAACTCCGAGCGCGCGGGTGATGGTCCCGGTTTCATCCCGGACGAAATAAATGTCAAGTCCGCAAGGCGCTCTATACTGGCATGCTTCTGCCGAATCCCTCAAAATTAGTCGGCACATTGACCGCAGTGATCGAAAAGAATTTCGCACTTCTATTCCCGCTGTTCTTCGTCGGGCTATGGCTGACGGTCACCACGATCTTGTCTCTGCTATCAGGCTGGTTTTCCCTGATGGCGCTATATCCAAACCGACCCGACGAACAACCAACGCTACGGCTCCGTTACCAATCCGGAACGATGGGTCTGTGGGTCAACATGAACGGAATCCTGTCTTTCAGTGTTTGTTCTTCAGGGCTCAGGATTGGAATGATGCGGCTTTTCGGACCCTTCTCTCGCGACTTCTTCGTGCCGTGGAGAGAAATCGCGGTCGTCAGGAAGACAATGCTCTTCTGGCCGATGGCGGAACTTCGATTCGGTAACCCCGTGGTCGGAAGGCTCAGCATCCGCGCGCACGTGGCTGATAAGCTTGCGCACGCGGCGGGCGAACGCTGGCAGGAGGCAGGACCATTCCAGGAAGAGAACCGGCTCGGTGCAATCCGGAGACTGCTGACCGAGTGGGCGGTAATGACGGGCGTCGCGGCACTGTTCTTCACCCTCGTCCCCCTGTTCGTTGCGCCCCAGGGGCTCGCCCGCCAATCTTGCTTGCTATCCTCTTCCCGGCGATCGTGTTCGGCTTTGCAGCCATCGTGAGATTCTTGTGGCAGGAGAGCAGTAAAGTCTGATTCTAGTGGCCTGCGCCGCTCCTGTTCGGGCGCAGCACGGTGAGGCCGAGCGGACCGGCGTTGGCGGCGGCGTGAGCCACGGCGTCGTTGACGTCGTCCAGTCCGAACTCGGTCATCTCGAACTGCGCGAGATCGATCAGCCCGGCGCGAATCAGCGCCACCATCGGAGCTACAGCTTTGCGCGGATACATGAACTGGCCGCGCAAAGTGATGTTGTTCTGCATCAGCCAGACATAAGGCAGCGGGACCGCGCCGCCATCGGCCCTGACGCCTCCCATCAGCACGATGCGCCCGCGCGGACGCACTGCGAGCGCGGCCGCGCGCACCTGCGAGCCGGTCGCCTCGCGCGGCAGGAAATCGAGCACGAGGTCGATCGGGCCGCCCGCGACTTCGGCGATTAGGCGGCGATCGTCCGCTTCGACACCGGTCATCCTGGCAGGCCGCACCCGCGGTCCGAAGCGGCGGACCAACTCGTCCAGGGTGCGCAGGTTGCGCCCGGTGGCGACGACTTTTCCTGCGCCCATCGCGATTGCGACTGCGACGCCGGCGCTGCCGAAGCCTCCAGTGGCGCCGCTCACCACAATTGTCTCGCCGGCTTGCAGTTCACCCGCTAGCAGCCCGCCGTACGGCACCAGCAGCCGGCCGATGACTGTCCATCGGCCCGCATCGGCCGTATTGATCTCGCCAATCCGCGTGACGTTCTCGGTCGGGACCAGCATCTGCTCGGCGAAGGAGCCGTTGTGAAAGTGGCGATGCAGCGGCAACGCTGCTTCGCTCCTATAAGTCCAGCCCTGGAGTATCATGTCGGGATTGGCGCCGTCGTCGCGCGAGCGGACCGTCGGGTCGCAGTAGACCCAATCGCCGACCTGGAGCCTGGTCGCGTCCGGTCCCGTCGCGCGCACCCGGCCGATACCGCCCGCACCTGGCACGACTGGCAGCTCCAGCAGATAGCTGCGAGAGCCCGAGAATACGTCGGCGGCATAGCTGGTGATGCCGGCGGCGACGACATCGATGATCACCTCGCCGGTGCCGAGCACCGGGTCGGGTAGCGTCTCGATGGCGAGCGGCGCGCCGAACGCGTTCAGGACAGCGGCTTTCATCAGTACCTTACTGCGGCGGGGGCGCGGGCAGATTGGGCAGACCGGAGTGATCCATGAGTGAGAACCCGTGCGTCGACGGCGACAGGTTGGGTGGCGCGCCGGGTTTATCGATCGAGGTTGCCCTGCGCTCCGGTGCTGGCGTTGGAGCACTCGCCGACGCCGCCTGCTGCGTCTCGGCGCTTGGCTTGGCGAATACCGGGCGATGCGTCTGTTTCGCCTGTACCAGCACTTCGCGCAGGAGGTTCGATTCCTGGATTCCGTGCGACACGCAATCGACGTCGGTCGCCGGATGCAGCGGGACCTTGACCGACGAGTTGAACGTCGCGCGCACCTCGACGATGGTCGCCTCCGGGCCGCGCGGCCGCACCAGGAAGTTATACACCGACGACGAGTCCGGCTCCGGCTCGGCCGTATACGAGCCCGCCACGCTCTTTATCCTCCCGCAATCGGCGTCGTGCAGCGTGAAGCGCGGACCGGCCGCCTCGATAATCCCGTTGGTCATATCCTGCGCCTGCACGTGGAACGAATTTTCGGTGATGACGCCATTCACCGCGTCCCACGCGAGATCGTACGGCAGTGGAATCACCACTTGCTGCTGCTCGTCAGGCGGCGGCTGCGCCTGCGGCGGATAGAGGCATCCAGCGAGCGAGAGCGTCGCAATCATGCCCAAAATTGAAATCCTTGCCCCAAACATTGCGCCATTCACCCCGCGACAGACCAACTTTTCCATACTCGCCCGTCCCGATGCTATCGTCTCCGGGCCACTCTCGCTTCTCGAATCTTTATGGTACTCTCGGCTCGTTCGGGACCTGCACAACAGGCAGTCCCGCGGAAGGTATTTGCCATGTCGGGTCATTCGAAATGGAGTTCGATCAAGCATAAGAAGGCGATCACCGACTCCAAGCGCGGCCGCGTCTTCACCAAGATGATCAAGGAAATCACGATCGCGGCGCGGCTCGGCGGCGGCGACATCAATTCCAATCCGCGCCTGCGCACGGCGGTGACGGTTGCCAAGAAGCAATCGATGCCCAACGACAACATCGATCGGGCGATCAAGAAGGGCACCGGCGAAATCGCAGGCGCGTCGCTCGAGGAAATCACTTACGAAGGCTACGGCCCCGGCGGTGTCGCGATAATGGTCGACGTGCTGTCCGACAATCGCAATCGCACCGTCGCAGAGTTGCGCTTCGTATTCTCGCGGCGCGGCGGGAACCTGGGCGAAGTCGGATGCGTCGGCTGGATGTTCAAAAAACGCGGCGTCATTGGAATTGAAAAATCGGCCATCGACGAGGACAAGCTGCTCGAAATCGCGCTGGACGCCGGCGCCGACGACGTGACGAGCGACGGTGAGACCTTCCAGGTCCTCACCACACCCGACAAGTTCAACCCGGTGCGCGACGCGCTGGAAAAGGCTGGGCTTACGATTGCGCATTCGGAACAAACGCGGATTCCTGAAAATACGGTGGCGGTGTCGGGGCATGTGGCGGAGCAGGTACTCAAGCTGATGGAAGAATTAGAGGATCACGACGACGTGCAGAACGTCGCCGCGAACTTCGACATCAGCGATGAGGAAATGGCGCAGTTCTCGGCGGCTTGAACAATCGCGCGGGCGTTGTAGTGGAGGAGGTGGGGAATGAGGATACTCGGGGTGGATCCGGGGAGTGCGGTGTGCGGTTTCGGCGTCGTCGACCGGGGCGGGCGCTACGTGACCGCGGGGACAATTCAATGTACGTCGCTCGAGCCGGGACCAATGCGATTGCGACGCATCCACGAAGGCCTGCTGGCTATCATCGATGAGTTCTCGCCCGCGGCGCTGAGCCTCGAGCGTCACTTCGTCGCCACTAATGTGCAGAGCGCGTTTCGTCTCGGCGAGGCGCGCGCGATGGCGATGCTGGCGGCCGCGCAGCGCAGCCTGCCGATGTTCGAATATCCGCCGAACGAAGTTAAACTGTGTGTCGCCGGCCACGGACACGCCGACAAGGCGCAAGTGAATTACATGGTGCGCAAGACGCTGAAGCTCGCTGAGGACATCGAACTCGCCGACGATGCGGCCGACGCGCTGGCGCTCGCGCTGTGCCATCTCGGCCGCGGCCGCGTTCCCAACCTGGTCGACGCCGTCGAGCGCTTTCGCCCCGAGGCGGTGCGCAGCAGAAGACCCCGCATGGCGCCGCAATGATCGCAACGCTGTCAGGCGCGCTGATGGTTCGCGACGCCGGGCGCATCGTGATCGAGACCGGCGGCGTCGGCTACGAAGTGCTGATTCCGCTGAGCACCTACTATCGATTGCCGCAACTCGGCGACCGCGTCGCGCTCGAGATTCGCCAGGTCGTGCGCGAAGACGCGCTCATGCTCTACGGATTTTCGAGCGCGACCGAGAAGCGCGCGTTCGACCTGCTGATGAGCGTGCAGCACGTTGGGCCGAAGCTAGCGCTCGCGATTCTGTCGGTGCTCGCGCCGGAAGAACTGGTCGCCGCAATCGGCAAGGGCGACGTCGAGCGAATCGACGCGGTGCCCGGCGTCGGTCCCAAGGTGGCAGAGCGGGTGGTGCGCGAACTGCGCGACAAAGTCGCCGACCTGAAGTTGGCGGCGCCGTCGAGCAGCACGGCCAACGGTCATCTGCGAGCGGTTCCCAACGGAAACGGAACTGGCCAACCGGCCGGCCCGGCAGACGAAGCAGTCTCTGCTCTCGTCAACCTCGGCATGAAACCGATGGAAGCGAAGCGCACGGTTGATGCGGTGATCGCGGCGGACGTCGGCGCGGCGGGAAATCCGGAAATCATGATTCGCAAATCACTGGCGGTGCTGCTTGGCGAAAAGTAAGTCTCAAGAGAACGCCAAACGCGCGACGCGGGTGGATGAGGAACCGCTGACGGCGCGCGTCGTCCACGATGACGATCGCCGGCTCGACCTCGCGCTGCGGCCGCGCGCGCTCGACGAATTCATCGGCCAGGAGCGCAACAAGAAAATTCTCGGCATGTCGATCACTGCCGCCCGCCAACGCGGTGAAGTGCTTGATCACGTGCTCTTCGCAGGGCCGCCCGGCCTCGGCAAAACCTCACTCGCGCATATCATCGCGCGCGAACTCGGGGTCAACGTTCACGTCACCTCGGGTCCGGCGATCGAGCGCGCAGCCGACCTGGCCGCGATCGTCAACAACCTTGAAGAGCACGACGTGTTGTTCATCGACGAGATTCATCGCCTGCAGCGCGTCGTCGAGGAGCGACTTTACTCGGCGATGGAGGATTTCGAGTTTCATATCGTGGTGGGCGAGGGGATGGGCGCGCGAACGATGAAGCTGTCGGTCAATCCGTTCACGCTGGTGGGCGCGACCACACGTTCGGGCCTGCTTAGCTCGCCGCTGCGCGACCGCTTCGGCCAGCACTTCCATCTCGATTTTTACGATCACAAGGAACTCGGCGAGATTGTCCGCCGCTCTGCCGCGCTACTGGATGTGGCAATCGACGAGGGCGGGGCGCATGAGCTCGCTTCGCGCGCGCGCGGCACGCCGCGAATCGTCAACCGCCTTCTGCGCCGCGTGCGCGATTTCGCGCAGGTCAACGAGGCGCCGGTCGTCACGCGCGAGATTGCCCTGGGCGCGCTCGAGCTGCTCGAAATCGACGCGGCGGGCTTCGACAAGATGGACCGTGCGATTCTCGGCGCGATAATCGACAAGTTCGACGGGGGCCCGGTCGGGGTCGAGAGCCTGGCCGCGGCGGTCGGCGAAGAGTCCGACACAATCGAGGAAGTTTACGAACCCTACCTGTTGCAGGAGGGTTTTCTGGCGCGGACTTCGCGCGGCCGCGTCGCCACGCAGCGCGCGTACACGCATCTCGGACGCACGCGCCGCGGCACTTTGCTCTAGATTTTACTTCGATCGCGTCGGAGACTTATTCGATGGCGAAGATTTACGTTTTGCAGCATCACCCGATCGAGAATCTCTGCAATATCGCCGACGCGCTCGAAGGCGCCGCGCTCGCGTGGCAATACATCCACGTGAACGAGGGGCAATCGGTGCCCGCGAGCATGAAAGGCGCGGGCGGCCTGGTCGTGTTGGGCGGACCGATGAGCGTCTATCAAACCGAGCGCTATCCGTGGCTGCGCGACGAGATGCGTCTGATCGAGGACGCGACTGGATCGAATCTGCCGGTGCTCGGCATATGCCTGGGCGCGCAGATTCTCGCGGCCGCGCTCGGCGCCAAGGTCGATCGCAATCCCAACGGCAAGGAAATCGGGTGGCATCCGATTCGGCTCAGCGATGCGGCCAAAGATGATCGCCTGATGCGCGACCTGCCCGAGACGATGACACCGTTTCACTGGCACGGCGACATCTTCGACCTTCCAGCGGGCGCGGTCTCGCTCGCATCGTCAGACAAGACGCCATGCCAGGCGTTCCGTCACGGCGACAAAACCTACGGCTTCCAGTTTCATTTCGAGGTGACGCATCAGAGTATAGCCGCGATGGCGAATGCGTTCGCGAAAGACTTGGCGCGCCAGAATATCGCCGCAGATCAAATGATCGCTCAAACAACGGAGTTCCTGCCGGCGCTGGAAAAGACCTCAGACAAAGTCTTCTCGCGGTGGGCATCGCCAATTCAAGGCATGTCCTGAACAGCCTGTCTCGATCGGGAAGCGGCGCTTCGTTCCATCTGCAACAGCTTGCGCTTGCGTTCCAGACCCCAGCGATAGCCGCCGAGATGACCGGATGCGCGGATTGCGCGATGACATGGGATGATAATCGAGATTGGATTTGCGCCGTTGGCAGTGCCGACGGCGCGGATGGCGCGCGGGCGACCGATGCGTCGCGCGATTTCGGAATACGAGCGCGTTTCGCCCGCCGGAATCGAGCGGAGTTGATCCCACACGGCGAACTGGAACGAGGTGCCGCGGATATCCATTGGCGGCGCGGGCATCTTCGAGCGGCCGGCGAGATAGTCGGCGAGCGCATCGGCCCAACGGGCGATGCGCGAGTCTTCGCGTCGATTCAGGTCGAAGACTCGAATCGACGCGCGCGGGTAGTCGGAGCGCAGCTCCGTGACCAGCGTCGCATCTGCTTCGCCCATCGCGGCGAAGCAGATTCCGCGATCGGTGCCTGCGACCAGCAGGCGGCCGAGGGCGGAATCGACGATAGCGTATGCTATCTGTGCGCCGTCGCCGCCGGGGCCGTAGGACGAATTTGGGGGACTGTCATTTCGTGTGAGCATTGGTGCATCCTCAGAATAATACAACCCCAGCAATCGTCTATTGTGACATGAGACCGAATTTTAAGCCGCTCGCGATCGCTGTTTCGATTGTCGGCGCACTGGTCTTCACCGTCGTGCTTGCGGCCGAAATTGCAGGCCCGCCGGCCACGGACTTGAAACTCGCGCCTGATCTTTCGTTTACCGACGATTCCGGCCCGAATTTTCCGATCGCGGGGAAAAACCTCTCGGACGGCTCAGTTGCCGCCGACCATGCGACTGTTATCTTCTTCGGCACCGCGAATTGCTGGAATACGGCGCGCGAGGCGGAACGGCTGGTGCAACTCTATCCTCGATACAAGGATAAGATTCGCTTCGTCGTCGTCGATCTACGAAATCCGTCGCTCGCGCAAAAGCCTTTGATCGCGCGTTACTTCCAGGGTTACATTCCGACCATCGCCGTGATCGACAGCCGCGGGAATCTGCTCTACGACCGCGCAGGCGAGACCGCGAGCGAACGCGGCGATACGAGCAATCTGCAGAAGCTGCTCGATTCCGCGCGCTAGCCCTTTGGCAGTTTGAGCACTCGCTCGCCGATAATGTTATGTTGAATCTCGCTGGAGCCGGCCGCGATCGTCAGTCCGCGCGCAGCGAGCGTCCGATGCATCCAGCGGCCGCCTTCGACCGCGCCGACGCTGCCGCCTTCGACGTTTGCGAATGCGCCGAGCAGCTCGTCGGCGAACATCGCCACGTGCAGGTTCAGCTCGGTCGCGAAAAGTTTGCCGAATGAACTCTCT
>Ga0210393_10001125_pt1 | contig 22912 bp, 22 predicted proteins | sample IncBWC27OmetaG_FD_160068 | JGI IMG/M metagenome (GOLD analysis project Ga0210393, IMG submission 160068) | Forest soil microbial communities from Barre Woods Harvard Forest LTER site, Petersham, Massachusetts, United States - Inc-BW-C-27-O ... | reverse complement strand
CGCAAGCTGCGCTCGCCCTAGCAGCAGGTAGTCAGCGGTACCCGATGGCAGTCAGGTTCTGAGGTCGGCTAGCACGGGTCGCACTCCGACGAACCTTCGAGTGGCACAGAGGAGGCACCGTTGATCTTCATCATCGCTCGATTCGAAACGAAGCCGGATTACAGCGAACGCTGGCCCGAGCTGGTCGCGCCACTCACCGCCGCCACCCGCGCGGAGCCGGGCAACCTCTGGTTCGACTGGTCGCGCAGCCTCGATAACCCCGCCGAGTACGTCCTCGTCGAGGCGTTCCGCGACGGCGACGCAGGCGCAGCACACGTCAACAGCGATCACTTCAAGGCCGCGGTGCGCGACCTCCCGCAGGCGCTGGCGTCCACGCCGCGCATCATCAGCCAGACCATCGATGCGACTGGCTGGTCCGAGACGGCGGCGATGAAGGTCAACTAACCGGCTTCGACAGGAGCTAGCCGCATCCGCAGCGGTGATCGAGCTCGTCACCTTCGATGGGCGCAGCCGAGGGGCTTCAAGTCACGCCATCGCCCGTCAGCCAACGCATCAAGGCTTTGCTGCTCCGTGCCGGCCCCGATGACAGGCGCGGAGCCATCACGGTTGGCTGTTGGGCAGATCAGTCAAGCCGGGCCTGGGCCCGGATTCGGTTTCCTCGACCTCGAACACGCGATGGTCGTGCGCGCAGCGCAGCTCCACTTGCACCGGCTGGCCGCACTCGCGGTGCCTGACCACCACGGGCCCTCCCTGGGGGCCGGCTTCCCATCTGTCCCCCCAGTGCATCAATACGACCAAGGCCGCGAACAAGTCATGACCTTTTTCGGTGAGCAGGTATTGATGGCGTTCACGCTGCCCAGCTTCGCGATACGGCTCGCGTTGCAGCACGCCGTGCTCGACGAGCGTGGCGAGTCGTTCGCTGAGCAGGGTCCGCGCGCAGCCGACGTTGGCGAGGAACTGCTCGAAGCGGCGCGCGCCGTAAAACGCCTCGCGGAGCACCAGCAGCGTCCACTTCTCCCCGACGACGTCGAGGGTGCGCTTGATCGAGCAGTCCCGCACCCGCAGTTCCTCAAAGCTGGCCGGCCCGGCCTCCTCGAGATCAACAGAACTCCTGGTCATGAGCCCATAGTAGCAGAGTTTGACAATGCTACCCAGCCTCGTCTACCCTGAGTCTTGAAACCAGATTCAGGAAGGAGGGTGCCAGCGTGACTGCGTCAACAAGCGATCAGGAAACGGTGCTAGTCATCGGAGCGACGGGCCGCCATGGCGGCACCGGAGCCCGGGTAGTCGAGCGGCTGCAAGCGGCGGGGCGGCTCGTGCGGGCGTTGGTGCGCTCCAACGACGACCGCGCCCAGCGGCTGCGCGAATCCGGCGTGCAAACCCTGGTCGGCGACCTGCACGACCGCCGGACTTTGCTCCCCGCGCTGGATGGGGCGGGTTCCGTATATGTGGCGTATCCGGTCGCCGCGGGCGTCGCGATCGCGCTGGCGAATGTGGCCTCGGTGATCCGCGAGCTAGGCTCCTCGCCACGCGTCGTGATCAATTCGCACGGCACAGTCGATCACAACAGCCCGAGCGGAATCTCTCGAGAGTTTGCCCTTGGGGAAGAGCTGATGCTCGAACTCGGGGTGAATGTCACGGTGCTGCGAATCAGCGCGTTCTTTTACGAGAACGTGCTGCTGGCGCACTCGGGCGCGATCCAAGAGACCGGCGTGTTTGCCAATTGCTTCGGCGATGCCCGCCCGGCCTGGATCAGCGGCACGGACGCCGGCGACTTGTGCGCGACCGCCCTGCTCGAACCGCGGACTTACGCCAAGAGCCCAATCGTCTACCCGCCGGGCCATGAGCGGCTCTCCCAGCAACAGATCGCCGACATCATCAGCGAGGAGACGGGGCGCGAAGTCCGCTACCAGTACATCACCCAGGAGGAGTGGATCCGTCAACTGAAGGCCGCGGCCGTCCACTCGGGAGGCCTGGTCAAGGACGCTATGATTCAGCACCTCCCGACCCACGCCAGGATGATGGAGGACAACACCACTATCGCGCGGATGGACATCGACCCCCCGGCCCTCGCAGCGGCCAGCGGCCGCCCCCCGCTGACCTTCCGAAACTTCGTGCGGCAACACCGCTCAGCATTCGGAGCCGTCACCGCCAACGCATGAGCCGCGCCATCGAGCTTTTGGCTTGAGCCGCAACCACATTCAGCGCAAACATCGAACATACGAGGGTGTGATGGAACTACAGGACCAAAGGGTGCTGGTGACCGGCGCGACCGCCGGAATAGGGCAGGAGGTCGCCAAGCAGTTCGCCCGCCGCGGCGCCAGCGTGGTCATCACCGGGCGCTACACCGAGCGGGGCGCGCGGACCGTCGCGGCGATCGAGGCAGAGGGTGGACGTGCCGAGTTCATCGCCGCCGACCTGAACGACATCAAATCCGTGCAACGCCTGGCCGAACACGCCGGTGAGGTCGACGTGCTGATCAACAACGCGGCCGCGACGCGCACACGTTTCGCTCCGACACTGGAGCAGGACGTCGAGTCGTTCGACACGATATTCGACGTCAACGTGCGCGCGCCGTTCTTTCTGACCGCAGCGCTGCTGCCAAAGATGATCGCCCGGGGATCGGGTACCATCGTCAACATCTCCACGATGTACGCGTCGGTCGGCGTCGCCGGCGCGCCGGTCGTCGCGGCCGCTAAGGCGGCACTCGAATCTTTCACCCGGTCCTGGGCGGCGGCGTTCGGCGCCAACGGGATTCGCGTCAACACTGTCGCGCCCGGGCCCACCCGCACCGACGGTGCCGTCGGCGCGCTCGGCGACGGGTTGGAGCAGCTGGGCTCCGCGACGCCGTTGGGCCGGACCGCGGACCCGAGCGAGATCGCCGAGGCGATCGTTTTCCTCGCGTCGCCGCAAGCGAGCTACCTCACCGGTACGACCATGGCGGTGGACGGCGGCTATACCGCGATCTGACCAGACACGCATCCGACAGACGTGGTGGGCGCCCTGCCGTATGCCCGCTCCGCCAGCGCGCCGAACAAAACCGCGCAGCCACAACTAACCGCCGTCCGTCAGCGAAAAAAATCAACCGCTGGCTGGCCGCCGCCGAACGTACCCTCATGAGGTGCCGAATCATCGTCGACGTCCTTGATCCCAGTAGCGAAACCTCCTCACCCCGCCTGTAGGTGAGCTGTAGGTGAGTTTGAGGGCTGTCGGCGATCTCGCGAAGCGGCTTGACAGTTCAAGGACCCTGATGCCGCCGACACGGCCCGAGTTAATCCGGCTATCCTGCGGACTGTTCTCCGAGAACAACTCTCACGAGCACTGGACCAGTTAACGGGGTCCCGTCACCGTGGCACGCCCGAGTGGACGATATCGGAGAACTGGGCGGTGAAATCACCGAAGTTGTCGTTGACATAAACCAGGTCGACGTCCTCGGATTCACGCGCGCGACGCACCAGATCGGTCAGCGGCTCGATGATCTTGTCGACATTGCCTATCAGTTCTTCGGCGTCCAGATGAGATAAATGTTCATCGTCTCGACCACCAAGACAGCAGTGTCGCTCATGCTGAGGTGATACCCGGCGGCTCCGGGTTGACACTGCTCGCGCGACAATGGAAGGGCGATGGACTTCTACAACAGCTACAGCCAGGGCTTCGTCCGGGTCGCCGCATGCACGCACCACTCCACAATCGGCGATCCGGCGGCCAACGCCGCGTCGGTCTTGCGGTTGGCCCGCGAGTGCCACGACGAGGGCGTCGCGCTGGCCATCTTCCCGGAGCTGACGCTGTCCGGGTACTCCATCGAGGACATCGTGCTGCAAGACCTCTTGCTCGACGACGTCGAAGCCGCCGTCCTCGAGATCGTCACCGCATCCACCGACCTACTACCGGTTCTGGTCGTCGGCGCACCGCTGCGCTACCTGCATCGCATTTACAACACCGCAGTGGTCATCCACCGCGGTGTGGTACTCGGCGTTGCGCCCAAGTCCTACCTACCGACCTACCGCGAGTTCTACGAGCGCCGTCAACTCGCGCCCGGAGATGACGAGCGCGGCGTGATCCGCATCGGCGACATCGAGGCCCCGTTCGGCCCCGACTTGCTATTCGCCGCATCCGACCTGCCCGATTTCGTGCTGCACGTCGAAATCTGCGAGGACATGTTCGTGCCGGTGCCGCCCAGCGCCGAGGCAGCGTTGGCGGGCGCGACGGTGCTGGCCAACCTGTCCGGCAGCCCGATCACCATCGGTCGCGCCGAAGACCGTCGGCTGCTGGCCCGCTCGGCGTCGTCGCGGTGCCTGGCCGCCTACGTCTACGCCGCCGCCGGGGAGGGCGAATCGACAACCGACCTGGCCTGGGACGGCCAGACCATGATCTGGGAGAACGGCGCGCTGCTCGCGCAATCCGAGCGCTTCCCCAAGGGGGAGCGACGCTCAGTCGCCGACGTCGACACCGAATTGCTTCGCTCAGAACGGCTGCGGATGGGGACATTCGACGATAACCGGCGTCACCACCGGACGTTGGCGGAGTCGTTCCGGCGCATCGAGTTTGAGCTGGATCCACCGTCCGGTGACATCGGACTGCTGCGCGAGGTTGAGCGTTTTCCGTTCGTGCCCGCCGATCCACAACGGCTGCAACAGGATTGCTATGAGGCTTACAACATCCAACTCGCCGGGCTGGAACAGCGGCTGCGTGCGCTGAATTACCCGAAGGTCGTCATTGGGATTTCCGGTGGGCTGGACTCGACACATGCGCTGATCGTCGCCGCGCGCGCGATGGACCGCGAAGAGCGGCCGCGTAGAGACATTCTGGCGTTCACGCTGCCCGGCTTCGCCACCGGAGACCGCACCAAGCGCAATGCGATCGAGCTGTGCCGTGCGCTTGGTGTCACCTTCTCCGAAATCGACATCCGCGACACCGCACGGCTGATGCTGAAGGAGATCGATCATCCGTTCTCCCGTGGCGAGAAGGTCTACGACGTCACCTTCGAGAACGTTCAGGCCGGATTGCGCACCGACTACCTCTTCCGGCTGGCCAACCAGCGCGGCGGCATCGTGCTGGGCACTGGTGATCTCTCCGAGCTTGGGCTGGGCTGGTCGACATACGGTGTCGGCGACCAGATGTCGCATTACAACGTCAATGCCGGCGTGCCCAAGACGCTGGTCCAGCATCTGATCCGCTGGGTCATCTCGTCAGGACAGTTCGAGTCGCAGGTCGACGAGGTGCTGCAGTCGGTGCTCGACACCGAGATCACCCCGGAACTCATTCCCAGCGGTGGGGAGGAACAACTGCAGAGCAGTGAGGCGAAGGTCGGGCCGTTTGCCCTGCAGGATTTTTCACTGTTCCATGTCCTGCGCTACGGATTCCGACCCTCGAAAATTGCGTTCCTGGCCTGGCATGCGTGGAGCGACCCTGAACACGGCAATTGGCCGGCGGGATTTCCCGAGGACAAACGACCGTCGTATTCGCTCAAGGAGATCCGGCACTGGCTGCAAATCTTCGTGCAACGGTTCTACTCGTTCAGCCAGTTCAAACGCTCGGCATTGCCCAACGGCCCCAAGGTGTCTCACGGCGGTTCGCTGTCGCCGCGCGGAGACTGGCGTGCGCCGTCGGACATGTCCGCGCGCATCTGGCTCGATGAGATCGAGCGCGAAGTGCCCGAGGACTAGTCGGTCCTAGCGTTCGTACGTGCCGGTCAGCACGCCCCGGGCCAGCACGTGTCCGGTCATTGCGGCCAGCAGAGCCTTGCTCGAGGTGACGCTGTCGGCAATGGGCTCGTCGATCGCGAACACGTGAAAGCGGTAGTGGTGCGGCCCGTGGCCCGGAATCGGGCGTGGTCCGGCGTAGCCGCGGTGACCCAAATCCGCCCGGATGAATCGCATTCCCGTCGTTCCCGGCTGTAGAGAACCCGCAGCGACGCCCTCAACGGTCGGTTCGATCACCGCGACGCTGTGCAGCAGCGGTCGTGGCAGTGGAACGTCGACGTCATCGATGATGAGCACCACCTGCCGGGTATCGGGGGGCAGCCCGTCCCAACGCAACGGTGGTGAGGTGTTGTCGCCCACTCCCTTTCCGGCGCTGGACTGCGGCATCGCGCCGCCGGCGGTGAAGGCCGAGCTGGTCACCGTGATGGATTCCGGCGCGGCAAAGCCGCTGCCGGCCAGCGGGCTGCGATGCGCGCCGGCCCGAACGCGACGGAAAAGGTTGCCCAGCAGCGCCATCACGCGCCGCTCCCGGCGCCGCGCATGGCGACCGCGCTCGAGCGCAGCAGGTCCCCGAGTTCGGCCGGCAGATAACCCTGTGCCGCCAGGCGGGGCATGACGCCGCCGCTTTCGATGATGTCGAGGATCAGGTCGGGCAGCTTGGGGACCGAGCCGGAGGCTTCGGTGGTGTCGTTGCGCCAAGTTCCGGCAGTCAGATCGAACGTTCCGGTGTCGCCCTCACTGAAGATGGTGGTGGCGTCGGGCACGGTCATCGCCGGCAACCCGGCGTTCACGGCGTTGCGGAAAAACAGCGAGTTGAATTCCTCGGCGACGAGTCCGGCGACGCCGAGCTCGGTGAACAATGAGGCGACCGGGCGTGACGATCCGAGCCCGAAGTTCTTGCCGGCCACCACGACGTCACCCGAGGACACCTGATCGGTCCAACCCGGGCGGACTTCATAGAAGATGTGCTTGGCCGCCTCGGGCGGATCCATTTTCATTGCGAACGCCGGGTACATCGCGTCGGTGTTGAGGTTGTCGCCGAACACCCATACCTTGCCGCTAAAGGTAACCGTCACGCCATCACGCTCCTTGGGTCGGTGATGTATCCGGTGATCGCGGACGCCGCGACGGTTGCCGGTGAGGCCATGAAGATCTCGGCTTCAGTGCTGCCCATGCGTCCGGTGAAGTTACGGGTGCTGGACGTGATGCACACCTCGCCGGGTCCGACCACACCCATGTGGTAACCGAAACAGGCCCCACAGGTGGAGTTGGTGATGACGCCGCCCGCGTCGGCGATGTCCTGCAGGTAGCCCAGTCGCATGGCGTCCCGGTACACCGCCTGCGAAGCGGGAGTGACCAGCAGCCGCACACCCGGAGCTACGGTCTTGCCCCGCAGCACCTGTGCGGCGATCTCGAGGTCCTCGAGTTGTCCATTCGCGCACGACCCGATGAACGCCTGGTCCACCTTCTGCCTGCCCAACCCCGAGACGGGCAGCCCGTTGCGGCTGACGGTCCCGGGCCGCGCCACATAGGGCTCCAGCTTCGCGAGGTCGATGTGCCGGACATCGTGATAGCTGGCGTCGGGATCCGGTGTGGCGGCGGTGTACCCGGTGACACCGGCGTGGTCCAGGAAATGGGTCAACATGCCGTCGGCTTCGAAAGTGCTGAAATCGGCTGATACTTCGGCGCCCTGGGTTGCTATGGTGCGCCGATCGTGCATCGGGATGCCGGCCAAGCCAGGTCCGCCGAATTCCAGGTTCAGATTGGCCGCGTCGCCGTATTCGTTGGCGATGTGCAGGAAGATATCCTTGCCGCTCACCGTGTCTGGTTTGACACCGCCGAGTTCATATCGGACGGTCGGTGCGATTTGGAACCACGTGGTGCCGGTGCACATGATCGAATACACTTCGGCGGGCCCCAGCCCGCGGGCGGCGGTGTTGTAGGCCCCGGCGGCGCAGGTGTGAGAGTCGGTGCAGGCCAGTATTTCTCCCGGCCGGGCCAGCCCATTCTCGGCGATCACCTGGTGGCAGATGCCGTGCCGGCCGACGTCATAGAAGCGTTCGATGCCGAAGTCTTTGACGAATTTGCGGGCATGCCCACCGCCGGCGGCGTCTTTGATCGTCGGTGCGGGTACGGCGTGGTCCATGATGACCGCCAGCTTGTCGGGGTCGTGTATCCGGTTGGGCTGAATCCACATCGTGGCGAACTGCAGATCAATCAAGACGGTCATATCGACGTCCACCACCACGGTGTCACCCGGCGACACGGAATCCAAGCCGGCTTTGCGCGCAAAGATCTTTTCGATGATTGTCATGCCCATGATGGATCCTCGGTGCGTGCGTACTTGGCGTCGAGTTCAAGCCATTCCGCCATGCCGACCAGATTGAAGAAATCGGCCGGCGAGGTGGGTAGGTGGGTTGCGAGGTCGCTTCCGTTGAGTTCGCAAAGGCTCTGCAACATCCCGAATGTCGCCTGCATCAACAGATTGCTCGGGTGGATCGCGATGGAGTAACCCAGCTCCTGCAGTCGCGACGCCGACTCGAGCGGCGTCAATCCGCCGAGCACCAGATTGATCAGCAGGGGAGCGTCGACTTCGCGTGCGATGCGCTCGATTTCGCCGGAGTCCTGCGGGGCCTCGACAAAGATTACGTCCGCGCCCGCTTCGGCGTACCTGTTGGCCCGCTCGATTGCCGCGTCCAGCCCCAGCGGGGCGCGAGCGTCGGTGCGGGCCACCACGAGCAGGCTGTCATCGGACCTGGCGTCCAGCGCGGCGGCGAGCGTCTGTTCGAACACCGCCGCATCGACGACCTGCTTGTCCGGCAGATGCCCACAACGCTTGGGGAACACCTGGTCCTCCAACTGGATCGCGGCCACTCCCGCCGCGTCGTAGGAACGCACGGTGCGCGCCACGTTCATGGGTGCCCCGTACCCTGTGTCGGCGTCGGCGATCAGCGGAACATCGCCCAATGCGCCGGCGATCATCCGGACCCGGTCGGCCATTTCGGTCGCCGTGACCAGCCCGATGTCCGGCAACCCGAAGCCCGAGGCCGCCACGCCGGCGCCGGTCATGTACGCCGCGACGTGACCGGTTCGTTTGGTCAACTGCGCGGAGATGCCGTCGAAAACGCCTGGCGCGATGATGAGTTCGCGCTTGTCCAGCAGGTCTCTCAGTCGCTGGCGGGCCGGTGTGGTAGCCATGTCAGTCCTCTCAGTCCAGTGCGCCCGCGACGGGGTCGGCGAGCAGATCTATCAGGTTGTCGGTGTCGTCGAGGTCGTCAAGACCGACGACTGCCCGTTCGATCGCTTCGGCGCGCCCGCGGCTGGTGACCCGGTCGGCGAGCGCGTGGAACTTCGTGACGAGTTCGGCGTTGGTAACCGGGTCGGTGGGCGCGCCGTGCGGCTGGGGGACGCGGGCGTGGTGTTGGGTGCCGTCCCGGGTGGTCACGGTCACGTCGGTGCGGAACTTCTCGGCGATATCGGCGTGGGTGAGTGATTCGTCGAGGTGAACCGTCGTCTTCGCTATCAGCGACCAGATGTCGTCGGCATCGAGGCGGGCCTGCGTGAACTGCTCGGGCAACACATTGCCGTCGAGCAGCGCCGCCGCAGTCGCATACCCGATGTTCATCTGCGCGCCGATCGGCGTGAGCGGGCGCTGTGGCAGCCACCAACCATGTTTGTAAATGGTCTCGCCGACGGTGATGTCGACCTTCGAAATATCTTCGGGGACAACCGAACTACGCAGTTGTCTGGCGGCGTCGATCGCTCCGTGCAGACCGCCCATCGCGGCGTAGGACTTGACCATGATGATCATGGTCTCCCATCGCTGGCCGAGTTGGCCGGTCAGCGGCGAGGCGTCGGGATTATGGCCCTCGCCGAAAACGCTGAGAAATCCGCCATATTCACGCTCGAACACCCGCTTGATGCCGGTATACCCGGCCGCCGCAAGCCCCGCGGCGTAGAAGCCGTTGCGTGCTGCCAGGCCGTGGTGCATGCGTTTGCTCATGGCCTCGTACTGCGCGGCCATCAGCCCCGCCGATTGGGTGCCCGCCAAACCGAGGGCATCCTCCAACTGCGCCGGCGGCAATCCGCGCAGCTTGCCGGACGCCATCGCCGCCGAGTGGGTGCCGAACACCGATCCCGAGTGCCAGCCGCGATCGAGCATTTGCGTGCCGTGGAGTGTGTAGCCGACCCGTGGACCCACCTCGAAGCCGGCGATCGCCGCGAGCAAGAGTTCGGCACCGGTGCTGACTACGTTCCGCACCGACGCGGTCGACAGCAATGCCGGGATGAGCAGCGAGCAGCTGTGCAGCGGGGCCAGGGGATGGAAGTCGTCGAGCTCGAAGCCCTGGATGTAGGTGCCGTTGAGCACCGCGGCCGCCGGTGCGCTAGTCATCTGTCCGGTTGCGATGACGACGGTGTCGCCGGGGCTTTCCAGGCCGAGGACGGCGTCGGTGGCCAACCGCGACCACGGCAATTGGGCCCCGACCAGGGCGCACCCCAGGCCATCGAGGAGGAGATATTTCGCTCGCTCGACAACGTGGTGCGGGACATCGTCGAGCGTGAGGTCGGCGACCCAGGTGGCCAGTCGTCCGGTCGGCCCTGCGGGATCGGTGGCGGCCTGCTGCTGCACCGCGGTCATCGGATCTCCCTCACACTCGGTAGTTGTTATATATATATAACAAGTGACCAAGGAGCGCAAGGGAGGCGGTGTGGAAACATTGACCACCGTGCACGAGACCAGCGGTAAGGCGGGACCGGTGTCTGCCGCCGCCGGGGTGCCGTTGCACCGACAGCTCTTCTTGGTGCTGCACGATGAGATCGACCGCGGCGTCATCGCCCCCGGAGAGGCGTTGCCCACCGAGCAGACGCTGTGCGACCAGTTCGGGGTTTCTCGCATCACCGTGCGCCGGGCACTGGCCGACCTGGCCGAGCAGGGATACATCGAGCGCAGACAGGGTGTCGGTTCCTTTGTGCGGCAGCACGGTCCGGCAGACGTATCATCGGCGGGCCGCTCGTACATGGAAGGGCTGCGACAGACCCAATTCGAAACCGAAGTCGACGTGGTGGAACTCGGAACGCGGCGCCCCCCGCGGCGTGTCGCCGAGGCGCTTGAGACGTCCGGTGAGCTGCTTCATATCGTGCGGGTGCGGCGGCAACGACGGACCGGCGAGCCGTTGCTTGTGAGCGACGCTTGGCTGCCGACCGAACTGGCCGACACATTGACCGAGTCGGCGCTGCGACGCGTGCCTCTCTACGAGCTGTTATCGGATGCCGGGGTCGTCACGGATCGGGTCCGACACGAAATCACTGCCGAGATCGCGGGTCCGCGCAACGCACAGCTGCTCGACACCGCGATCGGCGCCGCGCTGTTGCGCATCAACCGCCTGGTATTCGTGGCTGACGCGCCGCATCATCATCTCTCGGTTCTGCTATCACCAAACCGCAGTCGCGTGTTGCTGAGCCAGACTGCGGACGAAATGGAGATGGCCGACGGTCTGACGATCGCCCACGACGTGGGCCGGGGCTCCGGCTAGCGGATCAGTCCGACACCGGGGATGAACCGACCCACGCTGGCGGTATAGGCGCGATAAGCATCGCCGTGTCTCCGCAACAGATATGGCTCCTCGACACGGCGAACCTGGAGCTCGATCGTGGTGACGAGCAGGACAAAACCCACGCAGGCAACGAGATTCGGCGTCGGCAGCGCGATCCCGAGACCAAACGTGAACATCGCGGTATAGATGGGGTTGCGTACCCGCCCGAACACTCCCGTGTGCACCAGCGTGGTCGTTTCCTGCTCATCGACCCCGATGCGCCAGGAATCACCCATCTCGAGTTGGGCGTACACCGTCGCCGCGATACCAATCACTGCGACTGTAATCCCGGCGACCTGTATCCAGGCTGTGGTCAGGATGCTGATCGGCTGAATGACGTTGGCCCGCTGCAGGATCGGAGCACTGACTGCCACCATCAGCGCGACGACAAAGCCAACGCCGGCGATCCATTCGGTCGAACCAATCCGGCCGCTGGTGCCGCGAAATCCGCTAGATCCGGTACGCCGATACTGTAGCCAACTGCGCCAACCGAATCCGAGCACCCCGAAAACGGCAAAGAGCACCAGGGCAATATCAGCCGCGATGGTCGCTTTCATGAGCTTCGCAGCGCGGCGTCGATCGCTTCCGCACCCGGTGCGCAGTCACCGGCACCGGGCACCAGCGTCGAGAGCGCTCCCGCGGCGCAGGCTCGCTGCAACGCGGCCAGTCGCTCGGCCCGCGAACCCGGGTTGCGTGGCCAGTTCGCAGCCAGCACTCCGGCGAAGACGTCGCCGGCACCGGTGGTGTCCACCGCTCTGACTGCCGGGGCGGGTACCCAGAACTCGTCGTCGGGACTGACGCAGCGGGCGCCACGCGCACCAAGGGTGGTTACCAAGTGGGTTGGGCGCCAGGGCCATTCGTCGGCTTCGGCTTCATTGGCGATCACGACGTCGGCGAGGGCCGCCAGTTCGGCCAGTGAGCTTTGGTCCTGGCCGGCCGGTGACGCGTTGACCATGACAACCGCTCCGGCCGACCGGGCTTCGCGTGCGGCGGTCACCGCCGTTGGCACCGGAATCTCCAACTGGGTCAACAACACATCGCAGTCGGCGATCACCGAGCGCACGGCAGCATCGGCCAGCGCCAACTGCCCGTTAGCGCCCGGAGCCACCACGATGGTGTTCTCGGCGCTGGCATCGACCACGATGATCGCCGTACCGCTGGGCCCGGGTATTGCGACGGTCCCGTCCAACCCAACGCCGTTGGCCAACAGGTGAGCCCGCAACTGTTCGGCGGCAGCATCGTCGCCGACCGCGCTGACGAATTGCACCCGCGCGCCCGCGCGAGACGCGGCCACGGCCTGATTGCCGCCCTTGCCGCCGGGTGCGTGGGTCAACGACGACGCCAGGACCGTCTCGCCCGGACCCGGTAGGGTACTCACGTCGAACGTGAGGTCCATGTTCACGCTGCCGACCACGCAGACCCGTGCCATCACGCTGCTGACGTTAGTCGCGTCGGTTCTGCGTTTCGACGTTGCACGCTTCGTGCAAACGCCAATTTCTTGAGTTTCGCGCGCTAGTCTGCTGCGTTAGCGATGCCGAATCCTCTCAGAGAAAGGCGGAAGGCATTGACATCTAGCCAGCTAACGGATGCCGAAGCGGCCTCTGACAATCCCCGGGAATCCGCCACTGCTGAGCAGTCCGCCCATGAAAGCGAGATCCAGAGGGGCCAGAGATCTCGTCGCCGTCGGGTTCTGCGGATAGGCATCCAGTCCAAGCTGCTGCTGACGCTGTTGCTCTGCAGCATCTTGTCAATCGGGGTGATTGGTCTCATCGGAGCGTTAACCGGCCGCGGCGCGTTGCGGGAAGCGGAGTCCGAGCGACTGATCGAATTGCGTGAGTCGCAGAAGCGCCAGGTTGAGGCGCTATTCAGGGAGGTGACGAATTCGCTGATCGTCTACAGCGGCGGATTCAGCATCAACGAGGCTACGGCGGCGCTCACCGCGGGCTTCAACCAATTGGGCAACGCGACGATCACACCCGCCCAGCAGCAGGCCCTCGTCAACTACTACGACAATGAAATGATCACACCGATCAAACGCACGACCGGTGACTCGATCGATATCAACGCCGTTCTGCCGAGTTCGGCCGCGCAGAAATACCTTCAGGCGTACTACACCGCACCGTCCCGGTCGGCCACCGATCCATTGCCCGTTGCGGATGCCGGCGACGGCAGCGCATGGTCGGCGGCTAACGCCCGCTTCGACTTCTACATTCGCGGTATCGTCACCCGCTTCGAATATCGGGATGCACTACTGATCGACATGCAGGGCAATGTCGTCTACAGCGTCATGAAGGGCCCCGACCTCGGAACCAATATCCTCACCGGCCCGTACCGCGAATCAAACCTGCGCGATGCATACCAAAAAGCGTTGCGCTCCAACGACGAAGACTTCGTCTGGATCACCGACTTTCAGCCTTATCAGCCGCAACTCGACGCCCCGACAGCATGGGTGGTGTCGCCGGTCGGCATGAACGGCAAGGTCGACGGTGTTATGGCGCTGCCAGTACCGATCTCGAAGATCAACAAGATCATGACCGCCAACAAACATTGGCAAGCCGCCGGCATGGGCCCCTCGACCGAGACGTATCTGGCCGGACCCGACGACTTGATGCGTTCTGATTCACGGCTCTTCCTGGAAGACCCGCAGGAGTACCGGCGCGAGGCCATAGCCGCCGGCACTCCACCCGACGTCGTGGACCGAGCGATCCGGTTGGGTGGCACGACGCTGGTGCAGCCGGTCGGAAGCTCCGGTCTTCGCGCCGCCCAACGTGGGGAGGCCGGCACCGTCACCGGCACCGATTACATGGGTAATAGGGAATTGGAAGCCTATGCTCCGTTGAACATCCCCAACTCCAATCTGCACTGGTCAATCCTGGCGACGCGAGACGACTCCGATGCCTTCGCGCGGCTGGGCCACTTCAGCAAGACGCTCGTGATCGCAGTCACGACGATGATTTTCACCGTTTGTGTGGCCTCGATGCTGCTTGCCCAGGTGCTCTTGCGGCCGGTCCGCCGGCTGCAAGCGGGCACGCAAAAGATCAGCGCCGGCGACTACGAGGTCAGCATCCCGGTGACATCACGTGACGAAATCGGTGACCTCACTGCGGCTTTCAACGAGATGAGTCGGAATCTGGCGATCAAGGACGAGCTGCTCAACGAGCAGCGCAGCGAGAACGATCGCCTGTTGCTGGCGCTGATGCCCGAGTCGGTTGTGCAACGGTATCGCGGGGGCGAGGAGAACATCGCACAGAAGCACCAGGACGTCGCCATAATCTATGCCGACATCGTCGGGCTCGACGAGATCTCCAACGATCTGCCGGGCGACGAATTGGTCCGGATTGTCGACGAACTGTTCCGGCAATTTGATGCTGCGGCCGAATCCCTTGGCGTCGAACGGATTCGCACGTTCCACAATGGCTATCTCGCCAGCTGCGGGGTCATCACCCCTCGACTGGACAGCATTCACCGAAGCGTTGACTTTGCCCTCGAAATGCGGCGGATCATCGAGCGGTTCAACAGCCAAACCGGTCACGAGCTGGGCCTTCGGGTCGGCATCAACACCGGCGACGTCATCAGCGGGCTGGTGGGCCGATCCAGCCTCGTCTACGACATGTGGGGTGCCGCGGTAAGTCTGGCCTACCAAATGCACAGTGGCGCTCCGCAGCCCGGCATCTATGTCACCTCGCGAGTCTACGAAGCGATGCGCGACATGCGGCAGTTCACGCCGGCGGGCACGATATCGGTTGGCGGAACCGATCAGGCGATCTACCGGCTGTCGGAGCGGTGATGAACGCATTCAGCTCCTCGTGGTTTTACTGGGCCATCGGAATCGCCATCGGGTTTCCGGTCGGGCTGATCCTGCTCACCGAACTGCAGCACACCCTCGTCCGCAGAAACAGCCGCCTGGCCAGGCAGGTCAGCCTGTTGCGCAACTTACTGCTGCCGCTCGGTGCGCTGTTGCTGTTGCTGGTCAAGGCGTCGCAGATCCCGGCTGGAGCGGGCCCGGTTCGGATCCTCACCACGGTGCTGGGCTTCTTTGTGCTGGTGCTGTTGCTTTCTGGGTTCAATGCCACCGTGTTTGAAAGCGCGCCCGAAGGAAGCTGGCGCAAACGGGTGCCCAACATTTTTCTCGATGTTGCCCGCTTCGCACTGATCGGCGTGGGCCTGGCCCTGATCTTGTCTTATATCTGGGGCGTCCGGGTCGGTGGCGTGTTCACCGCGCTAGGCGTCACATCGGTGGTCATCGGCTTGATGCTGCAGAACTCCGTCGGCCAGATCGTATCGGGCTTGTTCATGCTGTTCGAGCAGCCGTTCCGGATGGACGAGTGGCTGGACACGGGGACGGTGCGGGGACGCGTTGTCGAGGTGAACTGGCGGGCCGTGCACATCGACACCGGTAACGGAATGCGGATCACCCCGAACTCGGTGCTGGCCACGAATGCGTTCACCAATCTCAGTCGCCCCGCCGGCGCACAGAAATGTGCGATCACGACCAAATTCTCCACCGCCGACTCGCCGGACAAGGTATGCGCGATGTTGACGCGGGTCGCCGGCGCGTTACCTCAACTCAAGCCCGGAGTCACGCCCACCGCAGTCGCCCTCGGCGGCGCCGAGTACCGCACCACAATCAGGCTGTTGTCACCGGCCGACGGTGGTGCGGCGCAGGCGACATTCCTGCGGTGGGTCTGGTACGCCGCTCGACGGGAAGAGCTACACCTCGATGACGCCGACGACGACTACTCGACGAGAGAACGAGTCGAGGACGCATTGCGAACCGTGGTGGCGCCGGCGCTGCGGCTGAGTGTTGCCGATCAGCAGTCGCTGCATTCGTCTGCCAGGATCGTCCGATACGGCGCCGACGAAATAGTGGAGTACGCCGGTCAGGTGCCTGCAGGAGTGACGTTCATAGTCGCCGGGCGGGTGCGGCTGACCGCGACGGCTGACGACGGGTCGATCGTGCCGATCAGCACGCTGGAGGAGGGCTCGTTCCTGGGGTTGACCGCGCTGACTCGGCAACCGAACCTGGCGAGCGCATATGCGCTCGAAGAGGTAACCGCGTTGGAGATCGATCGCGACCACCTGCAGAACCTCGTGATGCGTGAACCGTTGCTGCTAAAGGACTTTGGCCACATCCTCGAAGAGCGGCAAAGCAAAGTGCGCCAGGCAACTCGCCGCGACCAGTCGGGTGACCGGACTGTCAAAAGCGGGCCGCCTAACTTGGCCGGCTAAGGACCGATACGCTGTTTCAATGAGTCTGCAAGCACCAGCGCTCCCTGACTTGCGCCGAGAGGTCCATAATGCCGCGCGCCGCGCCCGGGTCGCTTCCCGCGTCCTGGCGCTGTTACCGACGGTCGCCAAGGACCAGGCGCTGCAGTCCGCCGCAGAGGCGATAGCGGCCCATGTCGATTTGATCCTGGCGGCCAACGCCGAGGACCTCAAGGCTGCCCGGGCCGTCGGCACACCGACTGCGATGCTCGACCGGCTGGCGTTGGACTCCAAGCGTGTCGGCGGAATCGCCGCCGGTTTGCGCCAGGTAGCGGGGCTGCCCGACCCGGTGGGTGAGGTGCTGCGCGGCTATACCCTGCCCAATGGGCTGCTTTTGCGCGAGCAGCGGGTTCCACTTGGGGTAGTCGGCATGATCTACGAGGGCCGGCCCAACGTCACCGTCGACGCTTTCGGTTTGGCACTCAAGTCCGGCAATGCCGTGTTGTTGCGCGGAAGCTCGTCGGCGGCGAGGTCAAACCAGGTGCTCGTCGAGGTGTTGCGCGCTTCGCTGGTAAGCGAGGACTTGCCCGCCGACTCGGTTCAGCTGCTTCCGGCCGGGGATCGGTCCACAGTGACCCACCTGATTCAGGCTCGTGGCCTGGTTGACGTGGTGATCCCGCGCGGGGGAGCCAGCCTGATCGACACGGTGGTCCGCGACGCGCAGGTGCCGACTATCGAGACCGGTGTCGGCAACTGTCACGTTTACGTGGACGAAGGCGCCGACCTGGCGGTGGCGGAACGGATCCTGCTGAACTCCAAGACCAGACGTCCCAGTGTTTGCAATGCCGCCGAGACGCTGCTGGTCGACGCCGCGATCGCCGGGGAGGCCGTGCCCAGGCTGGTGGCTGCCCTGCAAGACGCCGGAGTGACGGTGCACCTCGATCCCGACGAGGAGAACCTGCGCCGCGAATACCTTTCGATGGACATCGCGCTGGCGGTGGTCGACGGCGTCGACGCCGCGATCGCCCACATCAACGAGTACGGCAGCGGACATACCGAGGCCATCGTTACCAGCAATATGACTGCCGCGCAACGGTTTACCGACGGAGTCGATTCCGCGGCCGTGATGGTCAACGCGTCGACGGCGTTTACCGACGGCGAGCAGTTCGGTTTCGGTGCTGAGATCGGCATCTCCACCCAGAAGCTGCATGCCCGCGGGCCGATGGGGCTGCCGGAATTGACCTCGACCAAATGGATTGCGTGGGGTGACGGCCAAATCCGTCCGGCGTGACGGCCCCGCGACGAAAAGTGCTTTAGGAGAATCCAATTGTGAGCGTGCCCGCCCGACCCGTGCATCTGTTCGCCGACATCAATGACGTTTCCCGACGGTTGGCCGAAACCGGCTATCTGCCGGACACCGCGACCGCCACCGCGGTCTTCCTGGCCGACCGGCTCGGCAAGCCACTGCTGGTGGAAGGTCCCGCCGGGGTGGGCAAGACCGAGCTGGCCCGCGCCGTCGCCCAGGCCACCGGGTCGGGTTTGGTCCGGCTGCAGTGCTACGAGGGGGTCGACGAGGCGCGAGCGCTGTACGAGTGGAATCACGCCAAGCAGATTCTGCGCATCCAGGCCGGCTCCGGAGATTGGGATGCGACCAAGAGCGATGTGTTCAGCGAGGAGTTCCTGCTGTCGCGTCCGCTGCTGACCGCGATCCGGCGCACCGAGCCGACGGTGCTGCTCATCGACGAGACCGACAAGGCCGACATCGAGATCGAAGGCCTGCTGTTGGAGGTGCTGTCCGACTTCGCGGTGACCGTTCCGGAACTGGGCACGCTGACCGCCGAGCGCGCGCCGTTTGTGTTGCTGACCTCCAACGCCACGCGCGAACTGTCGGAAGCGCTCAAGCGCCGCTGCCTGTTCTTGTACATCGACTTTCCCAGCCCCGACCTGGAGCGCCGCATCCTGCTGTCCCGAGTCCCCGAGCTACCCGCGCACCTCGCCGAGGAATTGGTGCGCGTCATCGGGGTGCTGCGCGGGATGCAGCTCAAGAAAGTGCCATCCATCGCCGAAACCATCGACTGGGGCCGCACGCTGCTCGCGTTGGGCCTGGACACCATCGACGATGCAGTTGTCGCCCAGACGCTCGGCGTGGTCCTCAAGCACCAATCCGACCAGCAACGCGCCAGCGGCGAGCTCCGGCTGAATTAGGAAATACTGATGGCCGTCCGCCGCATCCGCCCCACCAGGCCGCTCGCCCCGCACGGGCTACCCGGTCATCTGGTGGGCTTCGTGGAAGCGCTTCGCGGACAGGGAATTTCGGTGGGTCCATCGGAGACCGTGGACGCAGGCCGGGTGATGGCCACCCTCGGACTGGGCGATCGGGAGGTACTGCGCGAAGGTATCGCCTGCGCGGTGTTGCGCCGGCCTGATCACCGCGAGACCTATGACGCCATGTTCGACCTGTGGTTTCCGGCGGCGTTGGGCGCGCGCGCGGTGGTCACCGACGATGAGGCCGGCGACGCACAAGCAGATGACTCCTTGCCGCCCGACGACGTCGAGGCGATGCGGCAGATGCTGCTGGACCTGCTCACCGAAAACCCTGACCTCTCCGACATGGATGAGCGCCTGGTCGCGATGATCGCGCGGATCGTGCAGGCCTACGGCAAATACAGTTCCAGCCGCGGTCCGTCATTCTCGTCGTATCAGGCGCTCAAGGCGATGGCACTGGATGAGCTGGAAGCCAAGCTGCTGGCGGGGCTGCTCGCCCCCTATGGCGACGAGCCCACTCCCACTCAGGAGCAGATCGCCAAAGCGCTTGCCGCGCAGAAAGTCACGCAGCTGCGCAAGCTGGTCGATGCCGAGACCAAGCGGCGCACCGCCGAGCAGCTCGGCCGCGATCACGTCCAGATGTATGGCATCCCACAGCTTTCCGAGAACGTCGAGTTCCTGCGAGCCTCCGGCGACCAACTGCGCCAGATGCGCCGGGTGGTGGCGCCGCTGGCCCGCACTCTGGCGACCCGGCTGGCGGTCCGCCGGCGCCGCGCCCGCGCCGGGTCGATCGATCTACGCAAAACGCTGCGCAAGTCGATGTCCACCGGTGGCGTGCCGATCGACGTGGTGCTGGCCAAACCCCGCCCGGCGCGCCCGGAATTGGTCGTGCTGTGCGACGTGTCCGGTTCGGTCGCCGGGTTCAGCCACTTCACCTTGCTGCTGGTACACGCTTTGCGCCAACAATTCTCGCGTGTTCGTGTCTTCGCTTTCATCGACACCACCGACGAGGTGACCCACATGTTCGGGCCCGAGGCCGACCTGGCTGTGGCGATCCAGCGGATCACCCGGGAGGCCGGCGTCTACAGCCGGGACGGTCATTCCGATTACGGCAACGCTTTCGTCTCGTTCATGCAGGCTCACCCGAATGTGCTGTCACCGCGCAGTTCGCTGCTGGTGCTCGGGGACGGCCGAACCAACTACCGCGACCCGGCCATCGATGTGCTGGCCGATATGGTGACCGCCAGCCGGCACGCGCACTGGCTCAACCCCGAGCCCAAACATCTGTGGGGTAGCGGCGACTCGGCGGTGCCGCGTTACCAAGAGGTGATCACGATGCACGAGTGTCGGTCTGCCAAGCAGCTGGCCGCGGTGGTCGACCAGCTGCTGCCGGTGTGACCTGTTGCTTTGCGGGCCTGGGCTGGGGAATCGGTCCTGCTCGTGGGCTCAAGTAAGCTGGCAAATCGTGCAAAAGCAGCTTCGCAGGTTAGGAGTGATGGGTGGGACGTTCGATCCCATCCATTACGGCCACCTGGTTGCTGCCAGCGAGGTCGCCGACCTGTTCAATCTTGACGAAGTGGTGTTTGTGCCCAGCGGCCAGCCGTGGCAAAAGGACCGGCATGTGTCAGCGGCCGAGGACCGTTACCTGATGACGGTGGTCGCCACCGCCTCCAACCCCCGCTTCTCGGTGAGCCGGGTCGACATCGACCGCGCCGGGCCCACCTACACTCGGGACACGCTGCGCGATCTGCACGCCCTCAACCCGGACTCCGAGCTGTACTTCATCACCGGCGCTGACGCGCTGGCCTCCATTCTGTCGTGGCAAGGCTGGGAAGAGCTGTTCGACTTGGCGCGCTTCGTCGGGGTCAGCCGACCCGGATATGAGTTGCGCCACGACCACATCACCGGTGTATTGGGCGAGCTGGCCGAGGATGCGTTGACCCTTGTCGAGATTCCGGCACTGGCGATTTCGTCGACCGACTGTCGTCGACGCGCCGACGAGCGCCGGCCGCTGTGGTACCTGATGCCCGACGGTGTCGTCCAGTACGTCTCCAAGCGCCGGCTCTACCGCCGCGATCAAGGGGCCGGTGCGGCCGCCAGCCCGACGACCTCCGGCCTGGCCACCGGGAAGAACCCGTGACCGCAACCCGGGAAGCCATCGACATGGCGACGGTGGCCGCCGGTGCGGCCGCTTCGAAGCTCGCCGACGATGTCGTCGTCATCGACGTCTCCGGCCAGTTGGTGATAACAGACTGCTTCGTCATCGCCTCGGCGTCCAACGAGCGGCAGGTCAACGCCATCGTCGACGAGGTCGAGGAGCAAATGCGCAAGGCGGGCTACCGGCCGGCGCGCCGCGAGGGCGCCCGGGAAGGCCGTTGGACGCTGCTGGATTACCGCGACATCGTCGTGCACATCCAGCATCAGGACGATCGCAACTTCTATGCCCTGGACCGGCTGTGGAGTGACTGCCCGGTGGTGCCGGTGGATTTGGCCGAGAACGCCGACGGCTCAGCGAGCGCGCAATGAGGGTCCGTCGTCTGGTGATGTTGCGGCACGGGCAAACCGACTTCAACCTCGGTAGCCGGATGCAGGGCCAGCTGGATACCGAGCTCAGCGAACTGGGCCGCGCGCAGGCGGTCGCCGCTGCCGAGGTGCTGGCCAAGATGCAGCCGTTGCTGATCGTATCGTCGGATCTGCGGCGCGCCTACGACACGGCGATCAAGGTGGGGGAGCGAACCGGTCTGAAGGTCTGGGTGGACGACCGATTGCGGGAGACCCATCTTGGCGACTGGCAGGGCTTGACGCACGCCCAGATCGATGCCGATGCCCCGGGCGCCCGGTTGGCATGGCGCGAAGACGCAACGTGGGCACCCCATGGTGGGGAAAGCAGGGTCGACGTGGCCGCTCGCAGCCTGCCGTTGGTTGCCGAACTGGTATCCGGCGAACCCGAATGGGGTGACACCAACCAACCGGATCGACCTGTGGTGCTGGTGGCACACGGCGGCCTGATCGCCGCGTTGTCGGCCGCGCTGCTGAAGCTTCCGATCGCCAACTGGCCGATTTTGGGCGGCATGGGCAATGCCAGTTGGGTGCAGCTGTCGGGCCATTCCGACGACCACGGCGTTGACTTTGACAGCATCCGCTGGCGCCTCGACGTGTGGAACGCTTCGGCTCAGGTCTCCAACGATGTCCTCTGAAGTACGACCGGTGCTGCTAGTCTTCGCGGACTCGCTGGCCTACTATGGGCCCACCGGCGGTCTGCCCGCCGACGATGTGCGCATCTGGCCTAATATTGTTGCCTCGCAACTAGGTTGGGACTTGGAACTGATTGGCCGCATCGGCTGGACATGCCGCGACATCTGGTGGGCGGCGACCCAGGATCCGCGGGCCTGGGCGGCGCTGCCCAGGGCGGGGGCGGTGATATTCGCCACCGGCGGGATGGATTCGCTGCCCTCGGTACTGCCGACCGCGCTGCGCGAGCTGATCCGCTATGTGCGACCGCCGTGGCTGCGGCGTTGGGTCCGCGATGGCTACGCCTGGGTACAGCCCAGGCTCTCACCCGTGGCCAGGTCGGCGTTGCCGCCACACTTGAGCGCCGAGTACCTCGAACAAACCCGCGGTGCAATCGATTTCAACCGCCCCGGAATCCCGATCGTCGCGTCGCTGCCGTCGGTGCACATCGCTGAGACATACGGCACGGCCCACCATGGTCGCGCGGGGACCGCTGCGGCGATCACCGAATGGGCCCAGAGCCATGATGTTCCCCTGGTAGATCTCAAAGCCGCTGTGGCCGAACACATTATGAGTGGGCGCGGCAACCCCGACGGCATTCACTGGAATTTTGAGGCCCACCAGGCGGTCGCGGAGCTGATGCTCAAGGCGCTGGCCGAAGCCGGGATATCGACCGAGAAGCCACGCGGGTAGCACCATGTCCGTTATGGTGGTGACCGATGCGTCGTCGCGGCTGCCGGCCGAGTTGCTCGAAAAGTGGGCGATACGAGTAGTTCCGCTGCACATCTTGCTTGACGGCGACGATCTGCGCGACGGCGTGGACGAGATCCCCGATGATGTCTACAAGCTGCACGCCACGACCGCGGCGGCCACTCCGGCCGAACTGGCCAACGTCTACCAGGAGGCGCTGGCCGA
>Ga0210393_10001120_pt1 | contig 22988 bp, 18 predicted proteins | sample IncBWC27OmetaG_FD_160068 | JGI IMG/M metagenome (GOLD analysis project Ga0210393, IMG submission 160068) | Forest soil microbial communities from Barre Woods Harvard Forest LTER site, Petersham, Massachusetts, United States - Inc-BW-C-27-O ... | reverse complement strand
GTTCGAGCCGAGCTGCGCGGCGAGGCGGATGCGCTGCGCCTCGCCGCCCGAGAGCGTGGGGGCGGCGCGGTCGAGCTCGAGGTAGCCCAAGCCCACGCGCTCGAGGAACTTCAGGCGCGCGCGAACCTCCGCGATCAGGTCGCGGGCGATCTGGCGCTCGCGCGAGGCGAGTCGCAGCCGCGCGAAGAACTGCGCGCTGCTGCTCACCGCTGCGGCGGCCAGCGCGGCGATCGAGCGCTCGCGAAAGCGTACGTTGAGCGCGACCGGGTTGAGGCGCTGCCCCTGGCATGCGGGGCAGGCGACCGGCGTGTGCGCGTACCACTCGTTCCACCACAGCTCCTCGCCGCTCTGCTCGGCGTCGAACCCGGCCATCTCCACGCCGGTGCCGTAGCAGCTCTCGCACCAGCCGTGGCGCGAGTTGAAGGAGAACAGCCGCGGGTCGAGCTCGGCGAAACTCCTGCCGCAGGAGGGGCAGGCGCGCCGCGTGGAGAACACCGTCACGCGCGTCGCGCGCGCCGGCAGCACGTGTACCAGCCCCTTGCCGAAGTCGAGCGCGCGCGCCAGCGCCTGGCGCAGCGCCTCCTCGCCCTTCACCCCGATGTCGACCTCGGCCACCGGCAGCTCGATGGTGTGCTCGCGGAAGCGCGACAGGCGCGGCCACGGCGCGGTCGGCAGCAGCTCGCCGTCGACCCGCAGGGTGCGAAAGCCCTTCTTCGCCGCCCACTTCGCCAGGTCGGTGTAGTAGCCCTTGCGCGCCACCACCAGCGGCGCGAGCAGCGTGAGCTTGTGGCCGCGGTAAACGCGCAGCAGCCGCGCGGCAACCGAGGCGGCGCTCTGCGGCTCGATGGCGACATCGCAGTCGGGGCAGTACTGCGTGCCGAGCTTGACGTACAACAGGCGCAGGAAGTGATAGATCTCCGTGAGCGTCGCCACCGTGCTCTTGCGTCCGCCGCGGCTGGTGCGCTGCTCGATGGCGACCGTGGGCGGAATGCCGTAGATCGCGTCGACATCCGGACGCGTCGCCGGCTGCACGAACTGCCGGGCGTAGGCGTTCAGCGACTCGAGATAGCGGCGCTGGCCCTCGTTGAAGAGGATATCGAAGGCGAGCGTCGATTTGCCGGAGCCGGACACACCGGTGATCACCGTGAAGCGGTCGCGCGGGATGCGCACGTCGATGTTCTTCAGGTTGTGCTCGCGCGCCTTGTGGATCACCACTGCGTTCACTTCGCGACCGTTGATGGCCGCGTAGTGCGGCGGCGGCTCGGCCACCGTGGCCGGCGCCGGACGCGGGGCGCTCAGTGCTTGGGCGTAGGCCGCGAGCGCCTGGCCGGTGAACGAGCCGGGGTGGGCGCGCACCTGCGCGGGGCTGCCGGCGCAGACGATCTCGCCGCCGCGCTCACCACCCTCGGGCCCCAGGTCGATGATCCAGTCCGCCGCGCGGATCACGTCGAGGTTGTGCTCGATGACCAGCAGCGAATGGCCCGCGACCAGCAGCTTGCGGAACGCGCGCAGCAGCTTGGCGACGTCCTCGAAGTGCAGCCCGGTGGTCGGCTCGTCGAACAGGAACAGCTTGCCGCGGTGCGTGGCGCTCGAGAGCACGGAAGCTGCGTCCGCCAGGTGCCCGGCGAGCTTCAGGCGCTGCGCCTCGCCGCCCGAGAGCGTCGGCACCGGCTGGCCGAGCTTGACGTATTCGAGCCCGACGTCCGCGAGCGGCGTGAGCCGCTGCGCCACCTCGGGAACGTCGGCGAAGAAGGCGCGCGCCTCGGTTACCGTCAGATCGAGCACGTCGGCGATGCTGCAGCGGCGACCGTCGGCGCCCTCGCGGCGGATCTCGAGCACCTCCTCGCGATAGCGGCGGCCGTTGCAGTCGGGGCAGCGCAGGTACACGTCCGAGAGAAACTGCATCTCGACGTGCTCGAAGCCGTTGCCGCTGCAGCTCGGGCAGCGGCCGTTACCCGAGTTGAAGCTGAAGGTCCCGGGGGTGTACTTGCGCTCGTGCGCGGCGGGCTCGGCGGCGAATAGCGCGCGGATCGCATCAAAGGCGCCGACGTAGCTGGCGGGGTTCGAGCGCGTCGTGCGGCCGATCGGGCTCTGATCGACCATCACTACGTCGTCGATCAGCTCGGCGCCGGAGAGTCCCTGGAAGTGGCCCGGCGCCTCGGTCGGCTTGCCGCGGTACTTGAGCAGCGCGGGGTACAGCACGTCCTCGACCAGCGTCGACTTGCCCGAGCCCGACACCCCGGTCACGCACACCAGGCGCTTGAGTGGTATGCGTACGTCGATGTTCCTGAGGTTGTGCTCGGCGGCGCCCTTGAGCTCGAGCCAGCGATTGGAGCGCGCTTCGGCGATGACCTCGCCCGGCGCCTCGGCGACCCCGGCGTGGGCGCCATCGTCGGCGCGCACGACGCTGCGGCGGCCGTCGAGGTACTGGCCGGTGAGCGAGGCGCTGGCACGCAGCTCCCCCGGGCTGCCGAAGAAGACGATCTCGCCGCCGCGCTCGCCCGCGCCGGGCCCCAGATCGAGGATGCGGTCGGCTTCCAGCATGATCTGCGGGTCGTGCTCGACCACCAACAGCGAGTTGCCGGCATCGCGCAGGCGCTTCATCACGCCGATGACGCGCTGCATGTCGCGCGGGTGCAGCCCGATCGACGGCTCGTCCAGCACGAACAGCGTGTTGACGAGCGAGGTGCCGAGCGCGGTGGTGAGGTTGATCCGCTGTACCTCACCGCCCGAGAGGGTGCGCGACTGGCGGTCGAGCGTGAGATAGCCGAGGCCCACCTCGACCAGGTAGCGAAACCGCGCCCGCACTTCGGCGAGCAGCAGCTCGGTGGCCTCGTCGAACGGCCGCGGCAGCGCGAGCTTCTGGAAGAACTCGTAGCTGCGCTCGACGGGCAGCAGCATCAGGTCGTGGATCGACAGCCCGGGCAGCGCAGCCAGCGTCGCGGCGCTCCACTCGACACCGCACGGCAGAAAGCGCGGCGCGCCGCCCAGGGTTGCGGCGGCGAGCTCACGGCTGCCGACCCGCCACAGCAGCCCCGGCGTCTTCAGGCGCGCGCCGTCGCAGGCGGCGCAGGGGGTGTAGGCGCGGTAGCGCGACAGCAGCACACGCACGTGCATCTTGTAGGCGCGCGTCTCGAGCCAGGCGAAGAAGCGCTTCACGCCGTACCAGACTTTGCGCGACCAGGCGCCCTCGCCCTCGATGACCCAGCGGCGCGCCTCGGCGGACAGCTCGCGCCACGGCGTCTCGAGCGGGATGCCGCGCAGCTTCGCGAATCGCTCCAGGTCCTGCTGGCACTCGGTGTAGGACTTCGTCTGCCACGGCTTGATGGCGCCGCCGCGCAGCGAGCGCGTCTCGTCGGGGATCACCAGCCCGTAGTCGATGCCGATGGTGCGGCCGAAGCCGCGGCAGGTGTCGCAGGCGCCGAGCGGTGAGTTAAAGGAGAAGGCGCTCGGGGTGGGCTCCTGGTACTTGAGGTCGCACTCGGCGCAGTGCAGGCCGCTCGAATAACGCCACGTGGCCAGCGGCTGCGGCGGATCGCTGCCGTCGAGCAGCTGCGCGTCGAGGCGCCCGCGGCCGACGCGCAGCGCCGCTTCGAGTGACTCGAGCACCCGGCCACGCTCGGCGCCGCCAAGACGCAGCCGGTCCTGCACCACCTGCAGCGTGACGGCGGGCGGGGCGCTCCTGCGGCCGCGCTTGCGCGCCGCGGCGGCGGCCGGCGCCGCCGGCGCGGTCCCCGGCGCCGGCACCGTGCCGGCGGGGGGCTCGAAGAAGCGCGTGTAGCCTTGCCGTTCCAGCAGCTCGCGCACCTCGGCGACACTGAAGTTGGGGGGCACCGGCACCGGAAAGGTCAGCACGAGCCTGGGATCGCCCGCCGCCGCGGCGCGCGCGGCGAGGTCCTGGTAGATGCTCTCGGCGGTGTCGCGCCGCACCGGCTGGCCGCAGCGCTGGCAACACAGCGTCGCGGCGCGCGCGAACAGCAGCTTGAGGTGGTCGTTGAGCTCCGTCATCGTGCCGACGGTCGAGCGCGAGGTGCGTACCGGGTTGGTCTGGTCGATGGCGATGGCCGGGGGGATGCCGCTGATCGATTCGACCTGCGGCTTGTCCATGCGGTCGAGAAACTGCCGTGCGTACGGCGAGAAGGTCTCGACGTAGCGGCGCTGCCCTTCCGCGTAGAGCGTGTCGAACACCAGCGATGACTTGCCCGACCCGGACACCCCCGTCACCACGATCAGCTCGTTGAGCGGCAGGTCGAGATCGAGGTTCTTCAGGTTGTTCTGGCGCGCGCCACGCACGCAGATGGCGTCGCGGGAGGCGTCGGTCATTCCGTCACCGTCGGCGGTCTCAAAGGAGGAGGGCGCTTGGGAGGCTCAGCGCGGGCTTGCGGGATTGTAAAGGATCCAGCGGTGCAGTGCGTCAAGCACCGGACATGGGGGCGCCCTGCGGCGACTGCAATCCTCAAGGTGTTGCCCGCGGTTAGCCCCGGTTCTGCAATCCAGCACTCCCTGCCCCGGTCTCCTGTATAACGAGCCGCCTGCGCGGCTCGTTTGTCGTGCTCGCGCGACACGCTGCGGTCGCGCCGCCCGGCGTTACAATCGGCGGCGCTCAACGTCCTGACTGAAGGAGAACGACGAATGAATTCACGAATACTGTCTGGTGTTGCTCTGGCCGCGGCTGCTGCGGTCATGTTCTCGGCGGTGGGCGCCACCACCGCTCGCGCCGATGAAGGCAAGGTGAAATGCGAAGGCGTGAACTCGTGCAAGGGACACTCCGCCTGCAAGAGCGCCAACAACGCCTGCAAGGGTCAGAATTCCTGTAAGGGCAAGGGATTTATGGAGATGACCCAGGCGCAGTGCGACGCCGCGAAGGCGAAGATGGCCAAGTGATGGCTCGCGGGCCGGGTGCCGCTCGCGGCATCCGGCCCGCCTTTATCTATGCTGACTTATCCCCCGCTCGGCTTCGGCCTGGGGCTGCGGGTCGATCACTACGAGGCGATCCTCGCGGGCGACCCGCCGGTCGACTGGTTCGAGGTGCTCACCGAGAACTATCTGGTGCCGGGCGGTAAACCGCTGCACTACCTGATGCGCATCCGCGAGCGCTTCCCGGTGGCGATGCACGGCGTGTCGCTGTCGATCGGCAGCACCGCACCGCTGGACCGCGAGTACCTGCGCCAGGTGAAGGCGCTGGCAGAGCGCGTGCAGCCGGCCTGGATCTCCGATCACCTGTGCTGGACCGGCGTGGCCGGCCGCAATACCCATGACCTGCTGCCGCTGCCCTACACTGAGGAGGCGCTCGACAACGTCGTGGAGCGCGTGCGCATCGTGCAGGACTTCCTCGGGCGGCGCATCCTGCTGGAGAACGTCTCCAGCTACGTGGCGTTCCGCGACTCGCGCCTGAGCGAGTGGCAGTTCCTGGGCGAGATTGCGCAACGCGCCGACTGCCTGATCCTGCTCGATGTCAACAACATCTACGTGAGCGCGGTGAACCACGAGTACGACCCGCTCGAGTACCTGCAGGCGGTGCCGGCAGCGCGCGTGCAGCAGATCCACCTCGCCGGGCACGAGAACCACGGCGACTACCTGGTGGACACCCACGATCATCCGGTGCCCGACCCGGTGTGGCAGCTGTATACGGCCGCGCTGCGCCGCTGCGGACCGGTGTCCACCATGATCGAGCGCGACGATCACATCCCGCCGCTCGCCGAGCTCGTTGCCGAGCTGGATGTGGCGCGCGCGCTCGCCGCGCGCACGCTCAGCGCAGCGGGCGCGGGAGCCGCCGCCGCATGAGCGCGCTGGCGCGCGTGCAGGGAGATTTCCAGGACTACCTGCTGCGCGGGGAGCGCGCCATCGAGACGCACGTGGTCGGCACCGCACGCGTGCCGGTAACGACGCGCCTGAGTGTCTACGGCAACGCCTACCGCAGCCGCCTCGCCGAGGCGCTCGCCAGCAACTTCCCGGCGCTGGCGGGGCTGCTGGCGGATGATTTCGACATGCTCGCCGCCGGCTACGTGCGATCACACGACTCGCCGTACGCCTCCATCCGCTACTACGGCAGCGACCTGCCGCAGTTTCTCGCCACGCACGCCGACTATGCCGCCGTACCGGTGCTCGCGGAGCTGGCGCGCTGGGAGTGGGCCATGGCCGAGACCTTCGATGCGGCCGATGCCGCGCCGCTCACCCACGCAGCGCTCGCGCGGTTCTCTCCCGAGCAGTGGGCGCAGCTGCGGTTTCGCTTCCACCCGAGCGTGCGGCGGCTCGACCTGTCGTGGAACGTGCCGCAGTTGTGGCAGGCGCTGAGCGATGAGAGCGAGCGGCCCGTGGCGGACCTGAATGCCGCGCCGCTCGCCTGGCTGCTGTGGCGCGAGCAGCTCGCGACCTACTTCCGCTCGCTGCCGCCGGACGAGGCCGTGGTGCTCGACGGTGCGCTGCGCGGCTGGCCGTTCGGCGAGCTGTGCGAGTCGTTGTGCGCCGAGCTCGGCGCAAGCGCAGCGCCGGCGCGCGCCGCCGAGCTGCTCTCCAGCTGGGTCGCGGCCGGACTGATCGTCGGCGTCGACTGACGCGCCCGCGCGGCGGCGGCGGGGTGCGCGCACTGGCGTACAATCGCGCGCGTCTTTCTTCCATGAGGTGGCTCATGTCGCTGCCGGTGCACGGCAACGTGCTGCAGATGATCGGCAACACGCCGCTCATGGCGGTGCGCCGCCTGGACACCGGGCCGTGCGAGCTGTTCCTCAAGCTCGAGAACCAGAATCCCGGCGGCTCGATCAAGGATCGCGTCGGCTTGTACCTGATCCAGGCGGCCGAGCGCAGCGGACGGCTCAAGCGCGGCGGTACGCTGATCGAGGCGACCGCCGGTAACACCGGCCTGGGCCTGGCGCTGGTGGCGGCGCAGAAGGGCTATCGGCTGCTGCTCGTCATTCCCGACAAGATGAGCCAGGAGAAGATCTTCCACCTGCGGGCCATGGGCGCCGAGGTGATGTTGACGCGCTCGGACGTCAGCAAGGGACACCCCGAGTACTACCGCGACGTCGCCGAGCGACTGGCGCGCGAGATGCCGGACTCGTACTTCGTCAACCAGTTCGGCAACCCGGCCAATGCCCAGGCGCACGAGGAAACCACCGCGCCCGAGATCTGGGAGCAGATGGGCCACGAGCTGCACACCGTGGTGTGCGGCGCCGGCACCGGCGGCACGCTGGCCGGAATCACCCATTGCTTCGCGCGCACCGCACCGCACGTGGACATGGTGCTGGCCGACCCGGCGGGCTCCGGGCTGGCGCACTTCGCCACCACCGGACGGCTGCCGGAGAAGATGACGCCATGGCTGGTCGAAGGCATCGGCGGGGATTCCGTGCCACCGGTTGCGGATTTCTCGCGCGTCACCGCCACCTACAGCATCGCGGACGCGGAGGCGTTCCGCACCTGCCGCGAGCTGCTCGCCCGCGAAGGCATCATCGCCGGCACCTCCACCGGGACGCTGCTGGCGGCGGCGCTGCGCTACTGCCGGGAGCAGCCCCGACCGAAGCGCGTGGTGAGCTTCGTCTGTGACAGCGGCAACAAGTACCTCTCCAAGGTCTACAACGACTACTGGATGCTCGACCAGGGATTCCTCGAGCGCGAGCACCGCGGCGACCTGCGCGATCTCATCGCCCGGCCGCACGCCGAGCACGCGGCCGTGACGGTGAATTCCACCGAGACCGTGATGGCCGCCTACCGGCGCATGAAGCTCTACGATGTCTCGCAGCTGCCGGTGATGCAGGACGGGCGCATCATCGGCATCGTCGACGAGGAGGACATCCTGCTCGAGGTGGTCGGTAACCCCGCGCACTTCAACGAGCCGGTGACGCGCGCCATGGCGAGCCATCTGGTGACCGTGCCGGTCGACGCGCCAGTCGCGCAGCTGATGGAGATCTTCAAGCGCGGCATGGTGGCGATCGTCATGCACGGCAGCGAGTTCCAGGGACTCATTACGCGTATCGATCTGCTCAACTGGCTCAGGCGGCGGTTGTAATCGCTTACCCCTGCGGCGAAAGTTCTCCCCATGAGTAAAGAAGAATCCGCACAGCGCTTTGCTACGCGTGTGATCCACGGCGGGCAGCATCCCGACCCGCTCACCGGTGCGGTGATGCCGCCGATCTACGCCACCACCACCTACGTGCAGTCGAGTCCCGGCGTGCACCAGGGCTACGACTACTCGCGCACGCGCAATCCGACGCGCGACGCGCTGCAGGCGGCGCTCGCCGACCTCGAGGGCGGTGCGGCGGCGTTCGCTTTCGCCTCGGGCATGGCCGCAACCGCGACGCTGCTCGAGCTGCTCGATGCCGGCTCGCACATCGTCGCCATGCACGACCTCTACGGTGGCAGCTACCGGCTGCTCGAGAACGTGCGCAAACGCTCCGCCGGACACAGCGTGTCGTTCGTCGACCTGTCGAAGAGCGCAGCGCTCGCGGCGGCGATCCGCCCGGACACGCGCCTGCTGTGGGTGGAGACCCCGACCAACCCGCTGCTGAAGCTGGTGGACCTGGAGGCGGTGGCACGCGTGGCGCACGAGCACGGCCTGCTCGCCTGCTGCGACAACACCTTCGCCACGCCCTTCATCCAGCGGCCGCTCGAGCACGGCTTCGACGTGGTGGTGCATTCCACCACCAAGTACCTGAACGGGCACTCGGACGCCCTGGGCGGTGCGGCCATCGTGCGCGCGGGCTCCGATGTCGCCGCGCGCCTCGCGTACCTGCAGAACGCCGTGGGTGGCGTGCCGGGCCCGTTCGATGCGTTCCTCACGCTGCGCGGCATCAAGACACTCGCGCTGCGCATGGAGCGCCACTGCACCAACGCGCTCGCGGTCGCGCAGTTCCTCGAGAAGCATCCGCAGGTGGAGCGCGTGTTCTATCCGGGACTTGCCAGCCACCCGCAGCATCAGCTCGCGCGGCGCCAGATGCAGCGCGGCTACGGCGGCATCGTCACCGCGGTGCTGCGTGGCGGGCTCGAACCCGCGCGCCGCGCGCTCGAGCGCTGCCGGCTGTTCGCGCTCGCCGAGAGCCTCGGCGGCGTCGAGAGCCTCATCGAGCATCCGGCGCTCATGACGCACGCTTCGCTCCCGGCCGCGATGCGCGAGTCGCTCGGCATCAGCGACGGGCTGATACGTATTTCGGTCGGCGTCGAGGACGTCGAGGACCTGATCGCGGACCTGCGCCAGGCGCTCGGCACGCTCTGACACCTGCGCCGATGCTGCAACGATGGCTCCAGGAGGCGCTGGCGCTGCATCGGGCAGGGCGGCTTGCCGAGGCCGAGCCGCTTTATCTGAAGTCGCTCGCGGCGGACAGGGACTGCTACCCCGCCCTGCAACTGATGGGCCTGCTGCGACTCCATCAGGGTCGCGCCGCCGAGGCGCTGCCCTACATCGAGCGCGCGCTCGCGCTGCAACCCGTCACGCCGGAATTGCTCGCCAACTACGGCATCGCACTGCAGGGTGTGGGCCGATACCGGGAAGCGCTCGAGGCGCTCGCAGGTGTGGTGAAGCTGAGTCCCAACGACAGCCGCGCCTGGAGCGACCGCGGCGCGCTGCTCAGCAAGGTTCATCGCAACGAGGAAGCGCTCGTCGATCTCGATCGCGCCGTCGCGCTCGATCCCGACAATGCGGAGGCCTGGAACAATCGCGGCCTGGTGCTGGTGGCGCTGGGCCGGCCGGAGGAAGCGCTGGCCAGCCATGATCGGGTGCTTGAGCTTCAGCCCGCTAATGTGGAGGCGCGCAACGATCGCGGACTGGCGCTGAAGGCACTGGGCATGGCGGACGATGCACTGAGCGAATTCGAGCGGGTGCTGCGGGCGAAGCCCGACCACGCCGGGGCGCTGGTCAACCGCGCCAGCGTGCTGCGGGCGATGGGTGAGGTGGACAAGGCGCTGCAGAGCTATGACCGCGCGCTGACGATCCAGCCTGATATGCCGGAAGCGCTGGCCAGCCGCGCCAGTTGCCTGTGGACGCGCAAGAGCGACGTGGCGGGCGCGATCGCCGACCTGGAACGGCTGGTGGCGATCAGGCCCGACTATCCTTATGCGCGTGGCGCTCTGTTGCATCTTAAGATGCACGCCGGCGATTGGCGCGATCTGGCGCGCGAGCGCGCCGCGTTGGACGAGGGCGTGCGCGCGGGCCGGCGCGTGGTCGAACCCTACGTCTATCAGGGGCTGTGCTCCTCGCCCGCTGATCTGCTGGCCGCGGCCAGAATCTACGCGCTGGACAAGTATCCGCCGCTGCCCGTGCCGCTCCGGCGCCACCGCCGGGAGGGGAAAATCCGCCTCGGCTATCTGTGCGGCGAGTTCCGCGCCCAGGCCACCATGTATCTGGCGGCCGGCCTGTTCGAGCATCACGACCGCAGCCGCTTCGCCGTGGCCGGCTTCGACAATAGTCGCGACGACGGCAGTGCGATGCGCCGGCGAGTGATGGCAGCCTTCGACAGATTCCTGCCCGTACAGATGCTTTCGGACCGCGAGGCCGCGCGCCTGGTCGCCCGCGAAGAGATCGACATACTGGTCAATCTCAACGGCTATTTCGGGGCTCTGCGCATGGGCGTGTTCGCTCATCGGCCTGCGCTGCTGCAGGTCAATTATCTGGGTTTTCCCGGAAGCCTGGGGGCGGACTACATCGACTACATCCTGGCCGATGCCGAGGTGATCCCGGCGGGCGCGGAGCAGTTCTATCGCGAGAAAGTGGTGCGGCTTGCGGGCTGTTATCAGATCAATGACAACACGCGGGCGCGGCCCGCGCCCGCTGCCCGGGCGGCGCATGGTGCCCGGGCGGCGCATGGTCTTCCCGAGACGGATTTCGTCTTCTGCCATTTCAACGCTTCCTACAAGATCACGCCCGAGATGTTCGCGCTGTGGCTGAGGCTGCTGAAGAGCGTGCCCGCGAGCGTGCTCTGGCTCCTCGAGAGCAACGCGCTGTGCGCTGCCAACCTGCGCGCGGCAAGCGCGCAGGCCGGCGTCGATCCCGCCCGGCTGGTGTTCGCTCCGCTGATGGAGAATGCGGCGCATGTCTCGCGCCTGGCGCTGGGCGATCTGCTCCTGGATTCGCTGCCTTACAACGCCCATACCACGGCCAGCGACGCGCTGTGGGCAGGGCTGCCGCTCATCACCTGCCGGGGTCAGGCCTTCGCGGGACGCGTCGCGGCCAGCCTGTTGTGCGCCGCAGGCCTTGCCGAGCTGATCACGGCCAGTCTGGAGGAGTATGAGTCGCTGGCGCTCAGGCTGGCGAACGACCGTGCGCTGCTGCAGTCCTATCGCGATCGTCTCACTCGCGACCCCGCGCGGCTTGCCTTGTTCGACACCGCGCGCACCACCCGTCGGATCGAGGCGGCCTATGAGCAGATGATGGAACGCTGGGCGAAGGACCTGCCGCCCGCGGCCTTTGACGTGCCGGAATAGGATCAGCGCGCACGTCCAGCCATCCGCATCAGGGACTGATGCCCGCCTGGCTGGTGAGATATACCGCGTAGGTACCGAGCCAGTGGCCGCCCTCGTAATGCTCGCCGGTGACCGCAGGCAGCGCTGCGTCGGCATGAGCCCGGGCCGCGGCGAGCAGTGCGGGTATGCGCTGATCGTGCGGCGGCAGGCCGTGCGCGATGCCGGCGAGCATCCACGCGCGGCTCAGGTTCAGTCCGTCGATGTGCGCAAGCTTCGGGTCCGCGCGGTCGGTCACAACCCCGGGTGACAGCCACGGCGCCGCGGCGGCCTTCACAGCCTTCACGGTGTGCGGAATCTGCGGCAGGAAGCCGGACAGCCAGCGCGCGAACTCCGCCGGCGGCAGCACGCGCCGCATGAAATCCGCCTCCGCCAGGCATGGCGAGAGGAAGTCCTCGCCCGAGGGCTCGTAGGGGAGCGGGCAGGCGCGATCGGCCCGGTAGAAGCGCTGCGCCGCATCGCTAAGCAGCGTGCGCAGCTGCGTGTTGCCCGTGACTAGGGTCCAGTCCCAGATGAGGCCGAAGGAGAAGGCGGTCTGGTCGTGCTCGCCGATGCGGATCGGATAGTGCAGCTTCGGCAGCCAGCTCTCGAGGCGTGCGACCGCCTCGGTTTCGAGCGGGACGAGCGTCGCGGACCAGCGCCGCGCGTCCGCATCGTCCCAGCGCCGCAGCTCCGCCGCCAGCTGCAACAGCCACGCCAGTCCGTAGGGACGCTCGAACGAGGCGCGGCCGGCGGCGTGCAGGTAGGCAGTCTCGCCGGCGATGTTGTCGCGCGTGAGCGAGCGCGCGATGGCGGCACGCGCTGGCTGCGCGAACGGCGCATCCGGGTACAACCGCAGCAGCCGCACCAGCAGCCAGTGGCCGTGCACGTCCGAATGCCAGTCGAGGCAGCCGTAGAAAGCGGGCGTGAGCTCGTGCGGCGCACGCACGTCGGCGGCGCTGTTCAGCGTGTGGCTGATGTGATTGGGATACTCCTGGTGCAGGCATTTCAGGGCGAGCGCGGCGAAGCGCGCGGCGGCCGCCGCATCGAGCGGGCTCGCAGCGGTGGTGGCGGCGGCGGGCTGCGGCGTCGCCGCCGGCGCGGCGATGACAGCCGCCGCAAGGCTTACCAGCATGGTGCCGGCGGCCGCGATGCGATGTCTCATGGGCGCATGTTACGCTCACAGGCGTGACCGAGCCGCTTCCCCTGGTGCTGATCCCGGGCCTGTTCGCCTCGGCGCGGCTGTACGCGCCGCAGCTGCCGCAGCTGTGGTGCTTCGGTCCCGTGACGATCGCCGATCACACCCGCGATGACAGCATGGCCGCGATCGCGCGGCGCATTCTCGCGGACGCGCCGCGCGTGTTCGCGCTCGCCGGGTTGTCAATGGGCGGCTACATCTGTTTCGAGATCCTGCGCCAGGCACCGGCGCGCGTCGCGCGGCTGGCGCTGCTCGACACCAGCGCCGCCCCCGACAGCCCCGAGCAGAGCGCGGCGCGTCGCGCGCAGATGGCGCTGGTTTCGCAGGGGCGTGTTGCCGAGGTTCGTGACGCGCTGTTTGCGCGCCTGGTGCATCGCGAGCGCCGCGAAGACGCCGCGCTGCGCGCCGTGTTGGATCTCATGGTGCAGGAGGTGGGCACCGAGGCGTACCTGCGCCAGCAGAGCGCCAACATCGGCCGCCCCGATTCACGTCCACTGCTCGCCGGCATCCGCTGCCCGACGCTGGTGCTGGTCGGCGACAGCGACGAGGTCACCCCGCCCGAGCGAGCCGCCGAGATGGCGCACACCATTGCCGGGGCGCGGCTGGTCACCGTGCCGCGCTGCGGACACCTGTCGACGCTCGAGCGGCCCGATGAAGTGACGCAGGCCCTCATCGCATGGCTGCAGACCTGAAAGCGCCGGCCGTGGAGCCGGTGACGCAGCGCGCGCTGCTCTACGCCCACCCGGACGCCGCCGGCGAATCGGTGTGGAGCATCAGCGCGCAGGTGCAGCTCACCGCTGGCGCCACGCTCGGCTGCCACTACACGCTGCACGCCGACATGTCGCGCGTGCGCCTGACCGGTGCCGGTGCCGGGCACCGCGTCGACGGGCTGTGGAAACATACCTGCTTCGAGGCCTTCGTCGCGGTGGACGGCGCGTCGGGTTACTTCGAGTTCAACTTCTCGCCGGCGCTCGACTGGGCGGCCTATCACTTCGAGTACTACCGCGCCGGCATGACCGCGGCGGTGCTCGCGCGCGCACCGGGACTGCAGGTGCGCCGCAGCGGCGGGCAGCTCGACCTCACGGCCACCGTGCACCTGGCGGGAGCGGCGTCGCTCGCGCAGGCGCGCGTGCTGCGCCTGGCGCTCGCCGCGGTGGTCGAGGAGGACGATGGCCGGCTCTCCTACTGGGCGTTGCAGCACGCGCCCGGCAACCCGGACTTCCATCATCCGGAGGGCTTTACCCTCGAGCTGCGCGCTGCATGAAGCTCGGCATCGAGTGCCTGCTGGAAGAGCCGGCGCTGCGCAAGGCACTCGCCGGGCGACGCGTGGCGCTGCTCGCGCACCCGGCCTCCGTCACGCGTGATCTCACGCACTCGCTCGACGCGCTGGCGACGCTGCCGGGGCTGCGGCTGACGGCAGCGTTCGGACCGCAGCACGGCCTGCGCGGCGACAAGCAGGACAACATGGTCGAGTCGCCCGACTACGTCGACCCGCTGCACGGCATTCCGGTGTTCAGTCTCTACGGCCCACTGCGCCGCCCGTCCGCCGCCATGATGGATGCGTTCGATGTGCTGCTGGTGGACCTGCAGGACCTTGGCTGCCGCATCTACACCTTCATCACCACGCTGCGTTACGTACTCGAGGAGGCGGCCAAGCATCGCAAGGCGGTGTGGGTGCTCGATCGGCCGAACCCCGTCGGCCGACCGGTGGAGGGACTGACGCTCGAGCCCGGCTGGGAGAGCTTCGTCGGGGCGGGGTCGCTGCCGATGCGCTACGGCCTCACCATGGGCGAACTGGCGCACTGGTTCGTCGCGACGCTAAAGCTCGACGTGGATTGCCAGGTGGTGCCGATGCAAGGTTGGCAGCCGCAGGCCGCACCGGGGTACGGCTGGCCGCTGGATGAGCGTACCTGGGTGAACCCGAGTCCCAATGCGCCGAGCCTGTGGATGGCGCGCTGCTACGCCGGCACGGTGATGCTCGAGGGCACGACGCTCTCGGAAGGGCGCGGCACGACGCGGCCGCTCGAGGTGCTCGGTGCGCCAGACCTGGACATTGCGGCGCTGCTGAACGAGATGCAGGCGCTCGCGCCGGCGTGGCTACGCGGCTGCCGCCTGCGGCCGTGCTGGTTCGAGCCGACCTTCCACAAGCACGTCGGCCGCCTGTGCGCCGGTGTGCAGATCCATGTCGCGCAAGGCGGCTACTACGATCACGAGGCGTTTCGTCCGTGGCGGCTGGTGGCACTCGCGTTCAAGGCGCTGCGGCGGCTGCGCCCGGACTACCCGCTGTGGCGCGATTTCCCCTACGAGTACGAGCAGGGGCGGCTGGCGATCGACGTCATCAGCGGCGGCGAGGTGCTGCGCCGCTGGGTCGACGACCCGCACGGCATGCCTGCGGACCTCGAGCGCCTCGCGGCTGCTGACGAGGCTGACTGGCAGGGGGAGCGGCAGGGGACGCTGCTGTACTAGCCCGAAGCTGAGCGTTCAAGCGTCCTCCAGCTCCCGCTTGAGCCGGGTCAGCAACGTGATCGCCTCGGCAGCGTAACCCGAGATCCAGCGGTCATAGATGTCCTTGAACGGCGCTACATTCAGATAATTCCACCGCTGGCGCCCGCTGCGACGGACAATGACGAGGCCAGCGCGTTCCAACACGCCGATGTGCTGCATCACGGTGCAGCGATCAAGCGCATCTTTGAAACGCTCGCAGAGCTCGCCGGTGGTACGCGGGGCCTTCTTCAGAAGGTCCAGAATTCGCCGCCGCCGCCAATCCGCCAGAGCCCTGAAGACCAGATCATCTGCGTCGCTTGACATGTTATATTATTATAACATAATGGCAGCAGCGGCAAGCGAAAGGACAGTGAAATGGAAGCGAAATTCCAGGTGCAGTTGAAGATCCGCAAACCGGTGGCCGAAGTCTTTGACGCAGTCGTCGCGCCGAACAAGTTGACGGGTTATTTCATTCAGACCTCAAGTGGCCCGTTGACCGAAGGCGCGACAGTGAAGTGGAAGTTCGCCGAAGCGCCTGAACCCTTCGACGTGGTGGTGCGCAAGATCGCCAAGAACGAGGCGATCGTCTTTGAATGGGCGGGCGGTCACAGCTACAACACGCGCGTCGAGATGGAATTCAAGCCGCTCGATGCCATGAGCACGATGGTGCTGATACGCGAGTCGGGTTGGCGAACCGACGACGCGAGCACCGAACGCTCCTACGGGAATGCGGGCGGCTGGATGCACATGCTGTGCTGTCTCAAGGCCTTCCTCGAATACAACATCAATCTTCGTGCCGGCGGGGTGCGGTAGCACCCTCGGCAGGCTGTCCTCATGGAGTACCTTTGCCGACACAGCTCGGGTAAGGCGGCGCCTCGCCGGGAACGATCGCACACAGCCTGATCGGCCGCAGCCGCTCGAACTGCCCCTTCCAGTAGGCGACGTCCAGCGTCAACGGTTTGGGCGAGTCTGGCCCGTGCCGCGCCCACTGCAGCGTGTAGTAATCGGCTGTTCCCTTCACCGCCAGGATGATCGCGGTCTCGCTGTAGGCTTCCGCACCGCTCTGCACGTGGCCGCAGCTGGCGATGACTGCGAACCCCTCGAAGGAGTCGACCGTCTCGGGACCGAGCTCGACGGTGGCGTAGGTGTCCGGGCAATGGCGCCTGAAGCCGCCGGCCAGGGTCGTGACAAAGCCGCGCGGGGTGGCATTTGCGTTCGATGCCAGGTCCTTGGTACCTGTCAGCGTGATCATCTCCGTCCAGTGATCCACGCTCTCGCCCTGCGGCACGTGCTCGCGGATGTAGAAAAAGCCGCTGGACTTCTCGTAGGCCGCGGTGACGGACTTGAACTCCGGCGGCAGCGAGAACCCCACCAGCTGGTGAAACACCGGGCTGATGGAGCTGATGTGCGGCTCGCTTGCGGCAGGCACCGCCCCCGCCAGCGTGACGCCAGCAAGAGCCAACATGACGAGTTGAGCGGAACTGATACGCATCGCTGGTCTCCTCGTGCACGCGTTATACATGCTCCAACGGCTTGCAGCTGCTCTGCACGATGCGTTTCAGCTGCGCCGCGCTCACCGCGCGGGCTCCGGCAGCAGAAACGTGCGCCGCGCCGGATCGCTCGCCAGGCGCTCGGGAGAATACCAGCGTAGCAGCGCGCCCTTGTCGAGCAGCTGCGGCTGGGCGGCCAGGAACGCGGCAAAGTCGGCGCAGCCGGCGGCGCCTTCCAGGCGCTCGGCGATCAGCGACAGGAAGGCGATGGTCAGCGTCTGGTTGAACGCCTGCGGCCGGCCGGCGCGCGAGCTCATGACCCGCAACGCCTGCGAATAGCGCTGCGCCGTCGTCACGAAGTCATGGCGGCGCAGCATCTCGAACGCCATGCGCACGTGCTCGCGGTGCGGGAAGCTGGCGGCATCCAGCTCGCCGCGCGCAAACGCGGCAAGCTCAGGGCAGTCAGGCAACATCGCCGCCGGCCTCGCGCAGCCGATGCGCATCGCGTGCCGTCAGGTCGAGCCCGTACACCGCCTTCAGCGCCCGGATCTTCTTCAGCGTGGTGGCCGAGAACGGGGTCTTGTCCTCGAAGGCGTGCAGCACGATGCCCTCGAGCAGCTCGCCGAGGGACAGATCGAGCTCGGTCGCCAGCGCCTTCAGCACCTTCAGCAGCCGGCTCTCCAGGCGCACACCGGTCTGCGTTCGCGTGATGTCTCTCATGAGCATCATGGTACATTGGTACCATGGTAACATCAACCCGCAGTGGCACCAGCGGCATCGCGTCTCGCCTGGTGCGACGTCGCGCTCGGCCACGCGGGCCCTTTAAGGCTTCGTAAACGGGCATTGCGCGCGCCTGGCGCTCGCGGCCGTGACCGCACCGTGCGCCTTCTGTTCTAATCTGCGCCCCATGCAGAGCGCGCCCGACATCACCGGCTACCGCAGGCACTGGGCCGTGCGCTTTGGCACGGCCCCGTTCCTGCCCATGTCGCGCGCGGAAATGGACGCGCTCGGCTGGGACAGCTGCGACGTCATCGTCGTGACGGGCGACGCCTACGTCGATCATCCGAGCTTCGGCATGGCGATCATCGGCCGCGTGCTCGAGGCGCAGGGCTTCAGGGTCGGCATCATCGCGCAACCCGACTGGCACAGCGCGGCAGCCTTCACCGTGCTCGGCCGCCCCAACCTGTTCTTCGGCATCACCGCCGGCAACATGGATTCGATGGTCAACCGCTACACCGCGGAGCGCCGCATCCGCAGCGACGATGCGTACACGCCGGGCGGCGCCGGCGGGCAGCGACCCGACCGCTCGGTGATCGTCTACGCGCAGCGCGCGCGCGAGGCGTTTCGCGACGTGCCGATCGTGATCGGCGGCATCGAGGCCTCGCTGCGGCGCATCGCGCACTTCGATTACTGGTCGGAGAAGGTGCGCCGCTCGGTGCTGCTCGATGCGAAGGCCGACCTGCTCGTCTACGGCAACGGCGAGCGGCAGATCTGCGAGCTGGCACACCGCCTGGCGGCCGGCGAAGCGGTCGGCGATATCACCGACCTGCGCGGCACGGCGTTCGCGCGCCGGGGCGTGCCCTCGGGATGGATCGAGATCGATTCCACGCATCTGGACGCTCCCGGACCGCTGAATGCGCCGGTCGATCCGTACGCGTTCGCTGCGCCGGCCGCAGCGGCGGTTGCCGATGCGAGCGCATCGCCGGGTGCTGCGCCGCCGACCGGCCCGTCAGCCGTGCCGGCGCCCTGCTCGAGCGCGGCCGGCACCGCTGCGCGGCCCGCGCCCGCCGAGACCGTGGTGCGCTTCGTGCGCCGCGTGAAGAACGCCGACCGCGAGCGCAGCGTGATCCGCATGCCCTCCTGCGAGGCGGTGACGGCGGACCCGGTGTTGTATGCGCACGCCTCGCGCATCCTGCACCTGGAGTCGAACCCCGGCAACGCGCGCGCGCTGGTGCAGCGCCACGGCGACACCGACGTATGGCTCAATCCGCCCCCCATCCCGCTCACCACCGCGGAGATGGACTGGGTGTACGAGCGCGCTTACCGCCGCGCTCCGCACCCGTACTACGGCGCAGCCGTGATCCCCGCCTACAAGATGATCCGCTTCTCGGTATCGATCCAGCGCGGCTGCTTCGGCGGCTGCACCTTCTGCTCCATCACCGAGCACGAGGGCCGCATCATCCAGAGCCGCTCGGAGGAATCAGTGCTGCGCGAGATCGGCCAGGTGCGCGATGAGGTGCCGGGATTCACCGGCGTCATCTCCGATCTCGGCGGCCCCACGGCCAACATGTACCGCCTCGCCTGCAAGAGCCGCGAGATCGAGAGCGCCTGCCGCCGCCCCTCGTGCGTCTATCCCGGTATCTGTCCCAACCTCGACACCGACCATGCGCCGCTCATCCGCCTCTACCGCCGGGCGCGGGCGCTGCCGGGCATCCGCAAGGTGCTGATCGCCTCCGGCGTGCGCTACGACCTCGCTATCGAGTCGCCCGAGTACGTCAAGGAGCTCGCGCAGCACCACACCGGCGGCTATCTCAAGGTCGCGCCCGAGGCGCTGGCCGTGGGCCCGCTGTCGAAGATGATGAAGCCCGGGGTGGCGGCCTACGACCGCTTCAAGCAGCTCTTCGAGCGCTACTCGAAGGAGGCGGGCAAGGAGCAGTACCTCATTCCCTACTTCATCGCGGCGCACCCGGGAACCTCCGACCAGGACATGCTGGAGCTGGCGCTGTGGCTGAAGCGCCAGAGGCTGCGTGCCGACCAGGTGCAGGCCTTCCTGCCCGGACCGATGGCGACCGCGACCGCCATGTATCACTCGGGCAGGAATCCGCTGAAGCGCATCACCCGCAGCAGCGAGGAGGTGCTGATCCCAAAGGGCCTGAAGGTGCGCCGGCTGCACAAGGCCCTGCTGCGCTACCACGATCCCAACAACTGGCCGTTGCTGCGCGAGGCGCTGCGACGCATGGGCCGCGCGGATCTGATCGGCAGCGGTCGCCGGCAGCTGGTGCCGGCATACCAGCCCGCCGGCACCGGCGGCCAGCCCGAGCGAGGGCGCACGGCGGCAGCGCCGTTCCGCACCCAGCACACCGGCCTGCCGCGCACTCCGCGTGCGCCGCAGGCCGGGCGCAGCGCGCGCCGCGGCCGGGCGCCGCCTTCCTGACAATCACCGCGGCCGAAATCCCTTGTACTATACCCCCTGGGGTATTTGCCCCGCGGGCTCTGCGCGCATGACCGGTTTTGTCACATTGCTGCAACAGGGCAATTCCTGGCTGTTCGTGCCGAGCGCAGTGCTGCTGGGCGCACTGCACGGGCTCGAGCCGGGGCACTCCAAGACCATGATGGCCGCGTTCATCGTGGCCATCCGCGGCACGCTGACCCAGGCGGTGCTGCTCGGCCTGTCGGCGACCGCCTCGCACACCGCGATCGTCTGGGCGATCGCGCTCGGCGGACTGTACTTCGGCAGGCGCTGGAACACCGAGACCACCGAGCCGTATTTCCAGGTCGTCTCGGCCGCGATGATCATCGCGGTGGCGGTGTGGATGCTGTGGCGCACCTGGCGCCACCGCGCCTTCGTGCTCCCCGAGGGGCACGCTCACCTGCACCCGCACGATCATGTCCATGGTCACGGTCACGCGCCCGATCACACGCACGGCCACGCGCACGGCCACGAGCACGGACATGGCCACGGCGGCCCGCACGGACCCCGGCCGGCACACGAACCGGGGCACGCTCACGACGAGGTGCACCGCATCGACACCGGACACGGCGTGGTGCGGCTGCAGATCTTCGAGGACGGGGTGCCGCCGCGATTTCGCGTCCATTCCGCGAGCGGCATCAGCTGGCCGACGGACGAGGTGCACCTCGAGACCGAGCGCGCCGACGGCCGCCGCCAGAGCTTCACGTTCCGCCGCCACGGCGGCTACCTGGAGTCGGTGGAGGAGATTGCCGAGCCGCACGAGTTCGTCGCGCGCCTGCGCCTGGGGGAGGGGCGGCACAGCCACGACTACGACGTGGAGTTCGTCGAGGCGCCGCACCGGCACGCGATCGCGGCCTACGCGTCGCTCGACCTGAGCGCACCGGGCTACCAGGATCCGCACGAACTCGCGCACGCCAACGACATCCGCCGCCGCTTCGCGCATCGCCAGGTCACCACGCTGCAGATCGTCGTCTTCGGGCTGACCGGAGGGCTGATTCCCTGCCCGGCCTCGATCACCGTGCTGCTGCTGTGCCTGCAGTTGAAAAGGGTGGCGCTCGGCGCCGCGCTGGTGCTGTGCTTCAGCATCGGACTCGCGATGACCATGGTGGCCTCGGGGGCGGTTGCGGCGCTCGGTGTGCGCCATGCGGCACGTCACTTCAGCGGCTTCGGCGAGCTGGCGCACAAGGCGCCGTACGTCTCGGGGATGCTGATACTCCTCGTGGGGCTGTACGTGGGTTTCCTGGGGCTGCGTGCCCTGGCCTAGCGGGGAACCGGAGGGCTCGCGGCTGCGCGATTGCGGATGCGGGCGGCGCGAGAGTAGGGTGGCTGTCATGAGAGGGATTTGCCGCGGCGTGTCGTCTGGTACGTTTCTCGCGCTCGCTCTGGCGCTGGCGGCGTCGGCCGCACACGCTGCCGCGCAGACGCCGGGCCGCGCCGCCTCGGCCGAGCCGCCCGGCACCGCCACGGTTCTGGAGATCGATGGCGCGATCGGACCGGCGACCTCGCGCTACGTGGTACGCGGGCTAGAGGCAGCCCAGCAAGCCGGCAGCCGCGTGGTGGTGCTGCAGCTCGACACTCCGGGTGGGCTCGACAGCGCGATGCGCGACATCATCCGCGCGATCCTCGCCTCCCCGGTGCCGGTGGTGAGCTACGTCGGTCCGCCGGGAGCGCGCGCGGCGAGCGCCGGGACCTATATCCTCTACGCGAGTCACATCGCGGCCATGGCGCCGGCGACCAACCTCGGGGCGGCCACTCCGGTCTCCATCGGCGGAGAACCGCAGCCTGAGCCCGCGCCGCTGCCGATGCCCGGCGCGACACCCGACAAGGACGGCTCGGCCGGCAGCGGTTCCGCCAGGAGCACGCCGGGCGGCGGCGCGCCCGCGGTCGGCGCGCCGCCCGTGCCGGGCAGCGCCATGGAGCGCAAGGTGGTCAACGACGCAGTCGCCTACATCCGCGGACTGGCGGAGCTGCGCGGGCGCAACGCCGACTGGGCCGAGCAGGCGGTGCGCGGGGCGGCGAGCCTGTCGGCGACGGCAGCGCTGCAGCAGAAGGTGATCGATGTCATCGCCGCCGACATCCCCGACCTGCTCGCGCGCATCGACGGCCGCGAGGTGCACCTCGGTGATCGCAGCGTGCAGCTTGCGACGCGCGATCTGACGCTCACTCACCTGAAGCCGGACTGGCGCACGCAGCTGCTGGCGGTGATCACCAATCCTACCGTCGCCTACGGCCTGATGGTGATCGGCATCTGGGGTCTGCTGCTGGAGGGGTACAATCCAGGCGCGGTGCTGCCCGGCGTCGTCGGCTCGATCTGCCTGCTGGTGGCGCTGTTCGCGTTCCAGATTCTGTCGGTGAACTATGCCGGACTTGCGCTGGTGGTGGTGGGCACGGCCATGATCGTCGCGGAGTTCTTCTTTCCGACCTACGGCTCGCTCGGCGTCGGCGGGCTGATCGCCTTCGTCGTCGGCTCGCTCATTCTCTTCGACACCGACGTACCGGGCCTGAACGTCGGCCGGCCGCTGATCGCCGCCTTCGCCACCGTCGGGGCCCTGATGATCGGCGGCATCGTGTACCTCGCCACGCGCGACATGCGTCGGCCGGTGGCCACCGGGACCGAGGGCATGCTCGGCGCCGGCGCTGAAGTGGTTGCGGACTTCACCGGCAGGGGCCGGGTGCGCTACGGCGGGGAGCTGTGGAACGCCCGCAGCAACGCGCCGCTGCACGCCGGCGATGTGGCGCGCATCGTCAAGGTGGAAGGTCTAACATTGTGGGTCGAGCCGCAGTGACCTGACGTACGTACCCCGGAGACCTGCATGATGTTCATCGTTGCCATCGTCATTCTCTTCGCCATACTGATCTTCAGCGCACTCAACGTGCTGAATGAGTATGAGCGTGCGGTGGTATTCACCGTCGGACGCTTCAAGGGCATCAAGGGCCCGGGCCTGGTGCTGATCTTTCCGATCGTGCAGAAAATGCGCCGCGTGGACCTGCGCGTCATCGTGCTCAACGTGCCGAAGCAGGACGTCATCACCCGCGACAACGTCTCGGTGAAGGTGAACGCGGTGGTCTACTTCCGCATCGTCGACCCCGGCAAGGCCATCATCCAGGTGGCGAACGCCTTCGACGCCACCAGCCAGGTCGCGCAGACCACGCTGCGCTCGGTGGTCGGCCAGCACGAGATGGACGATCTGCTCGCACAGCG
>Ga0210393_10001119_pt1 | contig 22992 bp, 21 predicted proteins | sample IncBWC27OmetaG_FD_160068 | JGI IMG/M metagenome (GOLD analysis project Ga0210393, IMG submission 160068) | Forest soil microbial communities from Barre Woods Harvard Forest LTER site, Petersham, Massachusetts, United States - Inc-BW-C-27-O ... | reverse complement strand
AGATGGACGCGGTCCCATTCCTCCCGGGTCAATTCGCCGAACATGGGGTGATTTGCGCGTTTTGGTTCGCGCTTGAGGCGCTCGATGGCTGCCCGCAGTTGGGCGGCACCCTCGTCTGTCGCCGTGGAGGGAGGCTCCAACATCGCCGCCCCCTTCGGCGGCAACTTGAATCCGGCCGGCATCTGCATCGTCAGGAGTTTCTTTCGGAACACCTTGGCAATCAAACGAAAATGCAGCGGAAACGTCATCGTGAATCCATCGATCGATCCGTTGTAAGCCGTGGCCAGGTGTCGGAAGACTTGCCCCGGGCTCCAGTTGCCCAGCACTTTGACTGGCCCCGAACTCAGCCGATCGATGTCGGCGACTAACTCGTCGAACGTAGCAAATCGAAGTTTCCGCCGGCCTTGGACTTTGGCCGTGTTGATCGCCCCAGATTTAATCGACATTTGCCTCTCCCGTTGACGATCGAGAATAGCCCCGCGATGGATCGCGGGGAAGGCTCTCGATCGGACAACTGGCCCGCTAATTCTATGGCTCTAGGTCTTAGTCAGAGCTGCCTGCTGTTCGCTGAGAATTCGAACGGCCAGGTCGATGGTGCGGCGATGCGTTCGAAACCCCAGGGCGGCCATTCGTAGCGTGAACCGACCCTCGAGTAGGGTGGAGGATAAAAAGATCCGGCCGTCTCGTCGGATGGCGTCAACGATTGTCTCGTTGTCACGATCTTGCTGCTCTAGGCTCGCGCCCGGCCTGGCCCAACGAAAGGTTACGATCGAAAGATCGGGCGGCGGCCCGACCTCGAAGCCTTGTGCTTGGATTTCCTGACGAAAGTAACGTGCGAGCAGCAGCTTTTCCGTAAGGGCGGCCCGGAATGGCTTCGTGCCGGACAAGATCAGGGGCAGCCACATCCGCAGCGCGCGAAAATGCTTCGTGAGTTCCGGCGAAAGGTCGGCAGGAGAAACTTCGCCCGGATCGCGTGTTGCGTCCTGCATGTAATGGCCCGTGTAATGATGGGCCGCCGCGAGCGCGTTGCCATCCCGCACCACGACAATCCCCGCGCCCCAGGGCAGAAACAACCCCTTGTGAGGATCGAGCACGACGGAGTGCGCCCGTTCAATGCCTTTGAGCGCCGCCTGTCCCTCCTCAGTTAACAAGAAAAATCCGCCGTAGGCGGCGTCGACATGGAACCAACACCGCTCGCGTTCGCAAATGGCAGCAATCGACTCCAACGGATCGACGGCGCCGGTATCTGTGGCTCCGGCCGCGGCAACGACCAACCAAGGCCGCAAGCCCTGCTGGCGATCCTCGGCAATCGTCGCCTCCAGCACTTCGGGCCGCATGCGATAACGATCGTCGATCGGAATGTGGCGAACTTGCGCTTCTCCAAGGCCAGCGATGTGGAGGGCCTTGTCGATGGAGTGATGGGCCTGGCTGGTCAAATAGACTACCGCTTTGGGGAAGTCGCTAGATTTCAATCCGTGAGCTTCGCGAGCCGTGACGATCGCCGTGAGGTTCGCGATGCTGCCTCCGGAGGCGATGTTTCCCGCGGCACCGGCGGGATAGCCGATCAGGTCGCAGACCCATCGCAACAGCAGGTTCTCCATCCGCACGGCGCCGGGGCCGGCAAAAAAAACGCTGGCATACTTGTCGCTGACTGCGGCCAAGTAATCCCCGAGGGCCGCGGGATAGAGACCGCCGCCAGGAATGTAGGCGAGATATCCGCCGGAGGCCGGATGACCGCCGGGACGTACCACATCGTGTTCCAACAGCTCGATCGCTGTTTCGATGGAAATCCCCTCTTCCGCAATGGGCGCTCGGAGGAGGCCGATTCCCTTATCCTCAGTTTCGACGTAGGCCTTGAGCGTTTCGGCCTTGCGCAAAAATCGTTCGGAAGACGCAACCACCGCCTTACGAAGTCGCTTTCGCGCAGCGGCTCCCGGTTCCAGCGGTCGAGCCTCTTTTTCGAGCCGGCGGATCTGCCGAAGCAATTCCGCTGTGGCAAGTTCGTTGATTCCTGGAGACGAAGAAAGCATGGAGGGCCTATCGGGAGCAGCGTGCCGGCACTCGTTTGGTACTTTGCTGTTGAGTTTATTCGTGCGTACGCGCGACCGCCAGAAGGCCGAAGCCGCACTACTTGTTAGCAAACTGGTTGTTGGCAAAGTGGCGCGATCAGTAGCATCAAAATCAGGCCGATTCAACTCGTGGAACAGGGAACAGTCGCCGGGTATTTACGATGGGAATGAGACGATCGATCGCGATTCGCGTTGTTGCGTACCCGGTGTTCTTCATTCTTCTGCTGGCGCTCGCCGCGGCTGGTTATCTCCTCTTCTTTGAAGGTCCTGAGGATTTCGGCGACCCGCTCCTGAATGCGGCCCACGCCGGTGATCTGGAGGCCGTCACTGCGCAGTTGAACTTGGGGAAGAACCCAGATCATCGCGATGGCTTCGGCCATTGCCCGCTAACTTTGGCGGCCTACGCCGGTCAAACCGAGGTCGCCAAGTACCTGCTCGAGCACGGCGCGAAACTCGACGTGAAAGATGATTCCGGAGCGACCCCGCTTTACTGCGCGGCATACTACGGGCACGTGGAGACGGCCGATTTCTTGCTCCAACGGGGTGTCTCCGTGAACGCCGCGAACAAATATGGCGACACACCATTGATGTCGGCTGCGCGGCACGGCCACGTTGGCATGCTTGAGCTGCTTCTCAACCACAAGGCCGACCTGACCAAACGCGACAAGTATGGCTGGCAGGCACTCCACGTTGTGTTGCGATCAACCGAACCGAAGCGGGCCGATCGCTACGCCATTGCGAAAGCGCTGCTCGCGCACGGGGCGGACCCGCGCGCCGACAATCCGGGCGGTTGGGAACACGACTCCGAACACGACAGCCAGGGCCTGCCTAGTTTTTTTTCGAACTTGCCCAACAAAGGCAACACGCCTTTGGAAATCGCCACGACCAATGGCTTCGAGGACATCGTGGAATTGCTGATGGCGTCTCCCGCGAAACCAAATTGAGTCGGCACGCAGTTTCCTGCCGCCCAGAATCGGGGCATCCGGTGACAACTAGGATGCAGCCGCGGTAAACTTGCCTCAGTTCCTCGCGCCGCCGACCTCATGCTCCTGCCTGTTCGCCATCCCTGAAAAAATGGATTTTCCATGAGTCCGAAAAAGCGATCCACCCGCCGCGATTTCTTGAAAACAGCCAGTGCCGGTGCTGGGGCCGCGTTCGGCGTGCCCTTCATCATCACCTCTTCGGCACTCGGTAACAGCCAGCGGCCCGCCGCCAGCGATCGCATCGTCATGGGAGGGATCGGCATCGGCAACATGGGGCGCGGTGATCAATGGGGCTTTTTGAACCGCAAGGACGTGCAATACGTTGCCATGTCCGACGTCCGCGAAGCCGTGCGCGAGCGGTCGAAGGCCACGATCGACGGGCACTACGGCAACCGCGACTGCAAGACCTATAACGATTTTCGTGAACTGCTCGCGCGACCAGATATCGACGCAGTGCACATTGCCACGCCCGACCATTGGCATGCGATCATCACCATCGAGGCCTGCCGCAACGGCAAAGACGTGTTCTGCCAGAAGCCGGAAACACTGACGTTGCGGGAAGGACCGCTGATGATTGCCGCCGCGCGGCGCTATGGGCGGGTCGTCTCAGGCGGCAGTCAGCGCGTGCTTGAAGACTATCGGAAGCTCGTCGATCCGGCTTGGGCGGGCGAGTTCGGCAAGATCAAATCGATCAACGTCGAAGTTGGGCCGCTGCCTAAGCTCTGCAACCTGCCGGCCGAAGAGCCGACTGAAAAAATTGACTGGGACATGTGGCTCGGTCCGGCTCCTTGGGCGCCTTACAACTCCAATCGCTGTAGCGGAAGTTATTCGATCAACGGCAAGAGCTGGCGGTCGTTCAGTGACTATTCCGGTGGCGGCATGACCGACTGGGGTGCTCATCACTTCGGCGGCGCGACGTTCATCTGCGACGTGCGCGAATTGCAGCCGGAAGAAGTGACCTATCACGACGACAAAGCCGGGCCCTATCTCGCTTATCGCTATCCGAATGGCTTGATCCTCTACCACAACCGGCCGCACACCCCAAACATGCACGTTGAAGGGACGCCCGGCGAAAAGCTCTCCGCGAAGCCGGTGCCGACCTATCAGGGTGGCGACAACATCGGGGCCGACTTCATTCACTGCGTGAAGACGCGGGAGAAACCGTTCCGCGATATTGAGCTGGCGGTCAATACGGCCGTCGTCTCGCACCTGGGGAATATCGCCTACCTCTTAAAACGCTCCTTGAAGTGGGATGCCGCCAAACAGGAGTTTCCGGGCGACGCCGAGGCCAACCGCCTGGTCGACCGGGCCCGGCGCGAACCGTGGCAAGTGTAAGCGGCACATGACAGGCCGCCTCCATCTCGCAAACTGGCGGCAGGTTAACCTGACAAGCTCTCGGCAACGAGGAAATCAAGATGCTGGCCGATGCCTTTGAAGCGCTGAAAAAGTTTGACTGGGGAACTGATTTGAACACGCTCTCCCCGATTGAAGATGCAGTGATCGTCGCGCACGGCGATGCGGCTGCAAATCAGGATCTCGAGAACCGATTGATCGCGGCACTGAAGAGCGATCTTTCGCGCGACGGTCACGGCTACGTGTGCCGCAAACTCACGCTCGTGGGAACGGCGGCTTGTGTCCCCACCTTGGCCGCACAACTGGGGAACAAAGACCAATCACACATGGCACGGTACGCGCTCGAGCGGATCAATGCTCCCGAAGCCGGAGCGGCCTTGCGCGACGCGCTGGGGACTGCGAACGGGAACCAGAAGATCGGCGTCATCAATTCGGTCGGCTCTCGCCGTGATGCGGTAGCCGTGGCGCCGCTTGCCAAGTTGCTTCGCAGCGACGATCCGGCGATCAACCGCGCCGCGGCCCTCGCCTTGGGCGCCATCGGCACGCCAGAGGCGGCCGGAGTGTTGCAAACGGCTCTCCCCGCGGCTAACGGTGATCGACAAGTTGTCGTCGATGCTCTCCTCTCGTGTGCCGAGTCGTTGCTGCAAAACGACAAAGAGGCCGAGGCTACGGGCATCTACAAGGCGCTCTCCGGCGATCAACAGCCACGGTTGGTGCGACTCGCTGCAACTCGCGGCTTGTTGGCGTGCGGTCGCAAGAATTCCTAGCCGCCGCAGAATTCACGGAAATCGTGTTGAGGATGATGGAATGATGTTGCGAGTCGTACGTCGTGCCTGGTTTGTCGGAGGCATCTGTGTTTTGTCGTTTGCCTCACACGCGAAGTCGAAGGCTGCGGAGACGCGGTCTGACGAATTCGTCCAAATGATCGTCAAGCTGATTGGCGACCACGACAAAGAATTCCGCGCGGCAGGACTCGATCAGGTCCGCACGGCCGCCCGCGGCGCCGCCTACACCCAACTGTTCGCGGCCCAACTGCCGAAGCTCGATCCGGCCGGACAAATCGCGCTGTTGGATGCCTTGGCTGATCGCGGCGATCACGCGGCTCGCGCCACAACATTTGAGCTGTTGAAATCGAACACTGACGAAAATGTTCGAGCGGCGGCGATCGCGGCGCTTGGAAAGTTAGGTGAGGCGGACGACGTGCCGTTGCTGGTCAAAACACTGTCGGCCGAGTCCGGCGCGGAACGAGCTGCGGCCCGTCGCAGCCTGATCGAGATTCCCGTCGAGACCGTCAACCAGACGCTCGCGGCCGATTTGCTCAATGCCGCTCCAACCGCGCACGGGGCATTGATCGAAGTGTTGGCCACGCGGCGGGCGCGGGATCAATTTCCCGCTCTCTTGTCGGCGAGCGTTGATGAAAACGCTCGAGTACGTCGAGCCGCGATGGGCGCTTTGGGGCAGCTTGGTAGCCCTGAACAAATCGCGCGGATGCTGCCCGGCGTGCTGAAGGCCCGCAAGGGATACGAGCGAGACGACGCGGAAAAGAATGTCGCCCTCGTCTGTGCTCGCATCGAGAATGCCGACCAGCGCGGCGATACGTTGATCGAGGCTCTCAACACGGTGGACGCGGCCCAGCGCGATCAGTTGCTGTCGCTCGTGGGACGGGTCGGTGGCAAGAAGCTAGTCGATTTCGTCGCGGCGATTGCGACCGGGCCCGACGGTTCACGTCGGTCGCTCGGCATCGAGGCACTCAGCAAATGGCCCGACGCGAGCGTGGCCGATAAGTTGTTCGAGATTGCGAATCAAACGACTGACGCCGCGGAACGCGATCAAGCGTTCCGAGCGTATGTGAAGGTCGCCGCCGCTCGCGACGGCCGGTCTGACAAAGATCGCCTCGCGCGGCTCGAGCAAGGCATGAAGCTGGCAAAGACCCCCGAGGAGGTGTCGCTGGTGATCAATCGCGTGCGCACGGCGTACGACGTGAACTCGGTGCGGTTCGTCCTGCCCTATGTCGATCAGCCGCAGTTTGCTCAGATTGCCTGCGAAACGATCGTCGAAATCGCCCACCATCGCGAAGTCCGCGACCCCAATAAGGCCGAGGTCGACAAAGCGCTCGATAAGGTGATCGCGACGAGCAAAGATTCGGTCGTTGTCGACCGAGCCAATCGCTATAAGCGGGGCGAAACGTGGCAGCGGCCGTCGCGACGATCGAGCAAGTAGCCGCGCGTCTTCACCCGCGGAGCGAGCGAAATGCAGCGAGCGCTTCGTCGCGTGCGTCCGCATGCGTAACGATCGGCCGAGGATAGATGTCACCTAAGCGAACGCCGGCCATAGCGAGAACTTCCTCGGGCGCTTTCCAGGGTTCTTGCAGGAACTTGAGCGGTAGCGCCGCCAACTCGGGTACCCACTCGCGCACGTAGGCTCCTTCCGGGTCGAATTTCTGCCCTTGCAGGACCGGATTGAAAATGCGGAAGAACGGAGCCGCATCGGCACCGCAGCCGGCCGTCCATTGCCACCCGAGCGTGTTGTTCGCCAGGTCGGCATCGACCAGGGTATCCCAGAACCACCGCGCCCCGTCGCACCAACTCAGCAGCAAGTCCTTGGTTAGGAATGACGCGACAATCATCCGCACGCGGTTGTGCATCCAGCCGGTCGTCCACAATTCGCGCATTCCCGCGTCGACGATCGGAAAGCCAGTCAGCCCGCGCTGCCAGGCCTTGAACGCTCGCGAGTTGCGTCGCCAGGGAAAGCGTGCGAAGTCGTCGCGCAAGGTGCGGTCGGTCGTTTCGGGAAAGTGAAACAGCACGTGGTGCGCGAACTCACGCCAGCCAAGCTCGGCCCGGAATTTTGTCCGCTGCGCGGCGAGTGCTCGATTTGGTTTTCCTTCCGATTTTCCGGCAAGAGCGTGCCAAATCTGTCGTGGCGTGATTTCGCCAAAGTGAAGGTGAGGCGAGAGACGCGACGTCCCCATGATGTCCGGTCGGTTTCGTCCGCGTGAATAGTCGGAAAATGCTCCCGCGCGAAATTGGTCGAGTTGTTCGCCCGCCCCTGGCTCACCCGGCGTCCAAACCTCACGAAATCCGGCAGCCCAGTCACGTGTCGGCTCCAGTCCGAGCGATTCGATCTCGAGAGATCTCGGCCATCGCTTGGGAGAACTCCACCGACCGGGCTTTGGAAGCGGCTCGCTCGGTTCACCGAGAGCCAGGCACGCTTTCCAAAACGGCGTGAACACGCGATACGGCTTGTGTTCTTTGGTCGCGACTTGCGACGGCTCAAACAACAGGTTCCCCGCAAACGTCTCGACGTGGACGCCTGCTTCGCGCAGCGCCTGTTCGACGTGTCGATCGCGTTCAACGAGTGCCGGCTCGTAGCGGCGATTCCAGTAGACCGCGTCGGCTCCAGCCGACTTCAACACTTTCTCGAGAGCTTGGAGACTTGGTCCGCGGGCGATGATTAATCGGGAACGGTGCTTTCGGAGCTCGGCAGCCAGGCGCACCAACGATTGATGCAACCACCAGCGGCTCGCCGCGCCGGGGGGCCAGCGTCCGTCTTCTTCGGGCAACCACACAAAGAGTGGAATTACGGGGCCGCCGCGCGCAACGGCTGCGGATAGAGCTGGATTGTCAGACAATCGCAGATCGTTACGGAACCAGACGACAGACGCACCGTGAGACATGGCTTGAGAGGTGTACCGCAAAGCGCCAACGAGTTTAACTCGCCTTAGCGGCGGAGCTCGGATTCTTGTCGAGCAGCGACGTCCGCGGCTTGCGCGCGAGAGTAATCCGCGGCAACATTTGGGCCGCGCAGCGCGTGATCGCGTGCAATTTGCTCGATCCGAATCATCCGCTCACCCAAACGCTCGATGCGGACGCGGACATCTTCGTTGGTCTGCTCCATCCCCCCTGAGACCAGCGTGACGACTCCCAAGATCAGGATCATCTGGCCGGCCATCGTAGTGAGCCAACCGGTCGGAGCATAACTGGCCGGGCCGCCGAAATAGCCCCACAGCACGAGCGTGCTGCCGACGGTCAACAGCGCGACGCCCGCATAGGCCAACAACTGACCCAGAGCGTAAGTCCAATTCGTCTTGCGGCGGTCCGTTTCCAGCAGGCTGCCTTGGACGTCAAAACTTGGTCCGGCAGAGTCGATTCCGTGGATGCGGTGCACGCGCCCCGACTCTGAACGTGAGGAGATTCGTTGTGTGCCCGCGGACGAATTGCCGGCGGCGAAACCGGCGTTGTCGTTGCGAATCGGCTCGGCGCCACTCGACCCGGAGAGCGACTGGGCCGCGTCAAATCGCCGCGACGACCCGTGCGATTCTTGGAGCGAACCCTCAGAGCGCGGTCGGACAACCACATCCTCAGATCGACCGCTGTTGAAAGTCGATTCGGCCTCCAGGTTCACTCCACCCAGTCCCAAACGAGGGCCGCCGCGACCGGTAGCAACAGGGGTTCGGGCCGAAGAGGCCTCGGGCTGGCGTTCGGACGCCCAGCGGTCGAGCAGGTCGCGAGCTTCTCGGGTCTTGGCCAGGCCGGCGAAGCTGGCGGGCACCGGAATTTCGCCCCCGCACGTGGCGCAGCGGACGCGTCGGTTGTCAGCGGCAACCTCAGCTGCGACATCCGCTTTGCAAGTGGGGCACCACATCCGTGCGTATCCCGAGAGTCCTGAGTGCGAAGTACCGAAGGCAAGTAAAGACCGGGAAGGGACGCAAATTATGGGCGCGATTGATTTTCACGCAAGAGCGGTTTTGGGGCACCAACCTCGGCGGAATGCGATCACGCGCGGTCGTCGAAGTGGCGAATCTCGGCGCCGGTTCGACTGGCTTCGGTCAAATTCCACAACTTGTCACGAACTGCGGTCTGCGGTAATCTCTAACCTTCCCGCAAGTTCGTAGCCTATCACCTTACGTACAAAGCAGTTACCAACTCACCTGATGGCCGATCGAGTGTCCGACCGCAATCGTATCGTTATCACCGGCGTCGGGTTGGCCGCCCCGAACGGCAACAATTTGCCGGAATTCCGCAGCGCCCTGCTGGCGGGGCAGTCTGGGGTCGTCCCGTACGAAATTCGTTACATGCCGCCGGTAGTGGCGGGCGTCTGCCGCTGCGACGCGCTCCGCTACCAAAAGAAAAAGGATCTCCGTCGCGGGACTCGAGCCGGCTCCTTGGCAATTTATTGTGCGCACGAGGCCGTGAAGGACGCCGGCCTGCCTTGGGCGGATCTCGAAAAAAGCCGGGTCGGCGTGTTCATCGGGATTACCGAGCACGGCAACGTCGAGACTGAGAACGAAATCTACGAGATTTCGCGATACGACTACGACACCTCGGTTTGGTCCCACCACCACAATCCCCGGACGGTAGCCAATAATCCGGCCGGGGAAGTCACGATCAGTCTGGGAATCACCGGCCCGCACCTTACGGTGGGAGCCGCCTGCGCCGCGGGTAATGCCGGGCTGATTCAAGGCGTGCAGCTGCTGCGTTTGGGGGAGGTCGATCAAGCTCTGGCCGGCGGCGTTTCCGAGAGCATTCACACCTTCGGCATTTTCGCGAGTTTTCACGCGGAAGGAGCCCTGGCGAAGCATGCCGATCCCACAAAGGCCAGCCGCCCGTTCGACGTCGCCCGCAATGGCATTGTCGTCGCTGAAGGGGGCGGATTGTGCCTGCTCGAGCGGTTGCCCGACGCCCAAGCTCGGGGGGCCCGTATCTACGGGGAGATCGTCGGCTACGCGATGAACTCGGATGCGGGCGACTTCGTCATGCCCGACCGCAACCGACAGGCGGAATGCATCCGGCTGGCCCTGGATCGCGCCCGCCTCAAGCCCAACGACGTCAATATCGTCAGTAGCCACGCGACGGCGACCCAACAGGGCGATATCGAAGAGGTCGGGGCCTTGCGGCAGGTCTTCGGCGACTGTCCCGACGTGGCGATCAACAACACCAAAAGCTTTATCGGTCACGCGATGGGCGCTGCCGGTGCCCTGGAACTCTTGGGAAATCTGCCGTCGTTTGACGACGGAATCGCACACGCTACAATCAACCTCGATACGATTGATCCCGAGTGCGCGATGCCGCAAATCGTGGCAAACAGTCCGCGCCGGCTGGGGAAAGTCGATTGCATTCTGAACAACTCGTTCGGCATGCTGGGGATCAATTCGGTCGTCATCGTTAAGAAACTGCATCCGTCCGCGGATTGAATATCTCTGCGAAAGTTGTGAGTCGGCGTTCGGGCGCCGCCACAAACTGCGGGAGCAGGCGGATCGTGAGCAGGGGCAGGCGGACGGCGCGGAAAGATTCCCGGAAAAAATGCATCCGCGGGATCCCGGAACGCGTAGTTCTTTGAGAAAAGGCTGGAGCTTTGGGAATGAAGCCGGACGACATTCGACGGGTCGTGGTCGATATCCTCGAGCGCATCGCGCCGGACGAAGACCTGACCAGCCTGAAGGACGATATACCGCTGCGAGAACAGATGGAACTCGACAGCATGGACTTTCTCGACATCGTCATGGAACTGCGCAAGCAATACCGGATTCAGATTCCCGAGGACGACTATCATCGCCTGGCGACGATGGCGGGTACGGTCGATTACCTTTCTCCGCTCTTGAAGGGCGCCCAAGCTTCGGCTTGAACGGGAAGCAAACGGTTTCCTGAAGGCGAATGACCCCGTGGCCTACGACGCGGTCATCATCGGCGCCGGAATGTCGGGCCTGGCCGCGGGCATCCGGCTGGCCTACTACGAGAAGTCGGTGTGCATTCTCGAACGGCACACGACGATCGGCGGCCTCAATTCCTTCTATCGCCTTCGAGGCCGCAACCACGACGTCGGCCTGCACGCGGTGACCAATTACGCTCCGCCCGGCGCGAAGGCCGGTCCCCTCAGCAAAGTGCTGCGTCAGTTGCGACTGCGGTGGGACGATTTTGGGCTCGCGCCGCAACGCTTTTCCACGGTCGCATTCCCCGGCTGCACGTTGCGCTTCACCAACTGCATCGATGAGTTGAAGCAGCAGATCCGCGATCACTTTCCATCCCAGGCGGACGGATTCTCCCGACTGGTCGAGCACGTTTCCAAGTTCGAGGTCTCGAGTTTCGCGACGAGTCAGCTGTCCGCGCGGGCCGTGCTGCGAGATTTTCTGAATGACGCGATGCTGATCGAAATGTTGATGTGCCCGCTGCTGTTTTACGGCAGCGCCTCGGCCAACGACATGGACTTCACGCAGTACGCAATCATGTTTCGCAGCATCTTTCTGGAAGGTTTCGCGCGGCCGTTCGAGGGTGTTCGGCGAATTCTCAAGGTGCTCGTCCGGAAGTTCAAAGAGTTGGGAGGCGAGCTGCGCTTGCGCAGCGGCGTGCGGACGATCGAGAGCCGGCGCGGCCGGGCGACTTCCCTCGTCCTCGACGACGGCGAAATCGTCGAGGCGCACGACATCATTTCGTCAGCGGGCACATTGGAAACTTTGAAATTGTTTACGGGTGAGGAAGGCGGGCAGCCACCGATCGAGCCCGGGAACATCACCTACACCGAGTCCATCTATTCTCTCGATCGCCTGCCGTCGGAATTGGGACACGATGCGACGATCGTTTTCTACAACGACTCCCCGACGTTTCGTTACGAGATGCCGAGCGAGCCGATCGATTTACACAGTGGCATCATCTGCTCGCCCAACAACTTTCAATACGATCGCCCGCCGGAAGAGGGTTGCATCCGCATCACAGCACTCGCCAACCCCAAGCATTGGCTAAACCTGCCCCCAGAGGAATACGATCGCCAGAAAACCCTTTGGGGCCAGCGGCTGCTCGAATCGGCCGTGCGTGTGATGCCCGATTTTCGCTCGGCGATCGTCGATACCGACTTCTTCACGCCACGCACGATCCGAAAGTTCACCGGGCACGTGAACGGTTGCGTCTACGGATCGGCCGAAAAGGTCCCGACCGGCCGCACGCACCTCGAGAATCTTTACCTGTGCGGCAACGACCAAGGCCTGCTCGGCATCGTCGGCACGATGATGTCGGGGATCTCGGTCGTGAACGCCTACCTGTTGAAGTAGCGCTGCGAGAATGTCAGGTTGGCTAGGAATCGTTGGGAGCCGGCCGACGATACCTACGGCAGGCTGTGCCCCATTTTGTCGCGCTTGGTTTCGAGGTATTTCTCGCGAAGCGGCTCGTGGGGCGCGATGATCGGCACTTGCTCGACGATTTCGAGATCGACGCCGTGAAACACGGCGGAATCGGTTTTCTTGGGATTGTTGGTCAGCACACGGATCTTGGTCAGGCCCAGGTCTTTGAGGATCTGGGCGCCGACCATGTAGTCGCGCTGGTCGGCCTTGAAGCCCAAGCGGTGATTGGCTTCGACGGTATCGAGCCCTTCCGCTTGGAGCTTGTAGGCCTTGAGCTTGGCCAAGAGGCCGATGCCCCGCCCTTCTTGCGGCAAGTAGACGACCGCGCCGACTCCCTCGTTGTAAATCATCTCCATCGCCATCTGCAGTTGGTCGCCGCAATCGCATTTGAGCGATTCGAGCACATCCCCCGTGAAACAGGAGGAATGCATGCGGACCAGCGGCGGGCGCTTGGCGGCGGCCAAGTCGCCCCAAACCAAGGCTAGCGGCTCCTGGTCCTCGTGCGCAACACTGTAAGCGACCACGGTCGGCTCGCCGTAATGCTTGGTCGGCAGAGTAATTTCGACTTCGCGGTGGATCAACTGCTCGCGCACGCGTCGGTAACGAATCAGCTCTTCGATCGAAACGATCGGAATCTGATGCTTCGACGCCAACTCTTCCAGTTCAGTCAGGTTGGCCATACCGAAATGCTGCTGGCTGCAAACTTCGATCAGAGCGCCGACCGGTCGCAGGCCGGCCATTCGCAGGAGATCGACGGTCGCCTCAGTGTGGCCGGCCCGTCGCAGCACGCCCCCCTCTTTGGCAAGGAGCGGCGAGACGTGGCCCGGCTGCACAAAGTCGCCGGCCGTCGAACGCGGATCGGCGAGCGCGCGGATCGTCTTGGCGCGGCTGGCCGGGCTGACGCCGGTCCCCGCGTCGCGGTGATCGATCTGAATCAGAAAAGGCGTTTTGTGCGGAGCCGTGTTGCGATCGGACGCGACCGCGTGACTCAGGTTCAAACGGTCGGCCGTCTCCTGTGTCAGCGGAGCACAGAGCCACCCACGTCCGGTCCGCAGCATGAAATCGATCGTTTCCGGGGAAATCGATTCGGCGGCGCAAATCAGATCCCCCTCGTTCTCTCGATCGAGAGCATCGACCACGATCACGAGCTTCCCGTGTCGCAAAGCCGTCAGAGCTTGTTCGATCGAGCTGGCGCCCATGGGCAAAACACTCGCCTCGCTTGAGATGTTGAAGTGGAAAGGAGCCCTCATTTTACGGGATTCGGAATGGCCGGGGAACCGGCCCCTTCACTTATCTCGTGTTGCGCGAAACAATAGCCGGCCATGACCGACTCGGCCACAACCGCGGGCGAACGCCCCAAAGTTCTAATCCTGGGGGCGGGAATCAACGGCTGCTCGGCCGCGCGCGAGCTGGTGCTTAACGGCGTCGATGTCTGGATCGTCGAGAAAAACGACATCGCGTTCGGCGCGACGTCGAGAGCTTCGCGACTGATCCACGGCGGCTTGCGCTATCTGGAATACGCCGATTTCCATCTGGTCCGCGAATCTCTGGCCGAGCGCACGCGACTCTGCAAATTGGCGGGGCACCTGGTCGAGCCGCTGCGACTTTATATCCCAGCGTCGGAACGTACGAGCGGGTTAATTCAATCCGGGCTGCGCTTCGCGGGCGCGACGCGCTCGGACTTCCTCAATTGGCTGACCAAGCCCTTACAGCATAAGAGCGAACGCGGGTTGTGGGCGATCGAGATTGGTCTGTCGCTCTACGATCGGTTCGCGGCCGATCCGCACATGCCGCCTCACAGTGTGCACGACCCGGGCGAACCGGGCGTCCCCAAAGTCGCCCGCCCGCGATTTCGGTGGCTTTGCGGCTACAGCGACGCCCAGATGCGATTTCCCGAGCGGTATTGCGTGGCATTGCTCGAAGACGCACGTCAAATCGCGTCGACCACCGGCACCGAGTTTCGCTTGTTCACCTATTCCCAGGCGGCCTTCAGCAGCGACACGGTCAAGATTGTCGACGCTCGCGGGGTCCCTGCGGAAGTCGCCCCAGCGATCGTGATCAATGCAACCGGCGCCTGGGGTGATCTCACGCTGGGCGAACTGCACGTTCCCGCACCGAGGCTGTTTGGCGGGACCAAAGGAAGCCACTTTGTCACGCATCAAGCGGCGCTTCGACAAGCACTTGGTCGAGCCGGCGTTTATGCCGAAGCGGCGGACGGCCGGCTGATCTTCGTGCTGCCATTTGGTGATGCCGTCCTGGTGGGAACGACCGACGAGCGTTTCGACGCCCGGCCCGAAACGGCGGTCGCCTCAGACGCCGAGCTTGAGTATCTAGTCTCGACGACCAACGAACTGTTCCCCGACGTGCATCTGACGCGCGGTGACGTGGCACTGACCTATTGCGGCGTACGCCCGTTGCCGTACGCGGGCGCGGCAGCGGAGGCATCGATCTCACGCGATCATTCGATTGCCGTCCATTCGCATGGAAGCATCCCCGTGCTCACGCTGGTCGGCGGTAAATTGACGACGTCGCGAGCCCTGGGCGAGTTGGTGACCGACAACGTGCTTCAGCGTCTGGGCATCACGCGCTCGGCGATGACGGTGGGCCGTTACCTGCCGGGGAGCAAAGATCTTCCAGAAGATCCCGCCCAGCTCGCCGCCCAAAAGCAACAGGTCGCTACCCAGTTTGGGATGAGCCTCGAGCAGATCGGCGCGATCTGGGAACTCTGCGGCACGCTGACGGCTGAGATTTTACGAACGCAACAATCACGCGACACCGATCCGCGTCGGCTCGAAAACATCGCGGGGTGCGGGTTGCCGCGCACGTTCGTCCGGTGGGTCATCGAGCATGAGCGGGTTGAGCGCCTGGCAGATCTCGTCGAGCGGCGGCTCATGCTGCTCTACAGTCCGCAGCTGCCTCGCCTCGCGCTCGAGGAACTGGCTGATTTGCTCTCGGAAAGTGGCCGACTCGATCCGACAGAAAGGGCCACGGCTGTCGACCAAGAGGTGGATCGGCTGGCGAAGATTTACGGCCGCCGGGTATAGGACAGGCTGTGCTTGCCGGGGATCCGCATGCCGAAACGGCGGCAGGCACAGCCTGCTACGAGTTTCGGGCCAATTCGCTACGCGATGATCTCGTGCGCCACCTGGCCGTGGACGTCGGTCAGCCGCATGTCGCGGGAGCTGAAGCGGAACGTCAGCTTCTTGTGGTCCAGGCCCAGCAGGTGCAGCATGGTCGCGTGCAGGTCGTGGATCTCGAGTTTGTTTTCGATCGCGTAGTAGCCGTATTCGTCGGTCTTGCCGAAGACGAAGCCTGGCTTCACGCCGCCGCCCGCCATCCAGATCGTGTAGCCGAACGGATTGTGGTCGCGACCGTCGCTGCCTTGGGCCATCGGCGTGCGTCCGAATTCACCGGCCCAGATCACTAGCGTGTCCTGCAGCAGGCCGCGCGACTTGAGATCGGTGAGCAAGCCGGCAATCGGGCGATCGGTCGCGAGCGCGTTCAATTCGTGGCCCTCCCGCAGGCGGCTGTGCTGGTCCCAACGGTCAGCGGCGACCTGCGGGCAAGTCAACTCGACGAAGCGGACGCCTCGCTCAATCAGTCGGCGGGCCACCAGACACTGATGCGCGTAGTTGCGAGTTTTTTCGAACGGCTCGAACATCCCGTACAGCTCTTGCGTGGCGCGCGACTCTCGCGACACGTCCATCAGCTCGGGGACGGCGGTCTGCATCCGGAAAGCCAACTCGTAGTTGCGAATGGCCGCTTCCGTTGCATCGCTGGAGCCGGTCCGCGCTATCGCAGCCGCGTCGAGCCGGCGCATCAGGTCGAGCTGGCGCCGCTGACTCCCAGGCGTCTTCTCAAGACTCCGCAGATCGGCGACCGGGTTGGCCCCGCGGCGAAAGACCGAAGCCTGAAAGGTCGCCGGCAAGAAACCGTTGTGGAAGCATTCGAGTCCACCCGGGGGAACGAGATCGCCATTGAGCACGACAAATCCGGGCAGGTCGCGGCTCTCGGTCCCCAGGCCGTAGAGCACCCACGAACCCATACTCGGGCGGCCGACCTGGCCGAGACCCGTGTGCAAGAAATAATTCGCGTTGGTGTGTTCGGAAAATTGCGAGGTCATCGAACGCACGACGCACAGGTCGTCGGCACAGCGGGCGATATTCGGCAAGAGATCGCTGACGTCGAGTCCGCTTTGTCCGCGTTTGCGAAACTTCCACGGCGACTTGAGCGTCGTCCCGACGTTATCGAACTGCGTCGGCCGCACCTTCATCTTGAAGGGCAAACCATTTTCGCGATCCAACCGCGGCTTCGGGTCGAATGTATCGACCTGCGACGGCCCGCCGTCCATGTAGAGGAAAATCACCCGTTTGGCCCGCGCGGGAAGAGTGCCCCGGCGCGGGGTGAGTGGATCGACCGAGCTGCTGCTCGCGCCAAAATCGTCGTCGCACAGCAATGCCGACAGCGCAACGGCCCCGAAGCCACTCGCCGCTCGCTGTAAGAGCACCCGACGAGTGAGCGCAGGTCCAAGAGTTGGCGTGGTGATTGGCATCGGAGGACTCGCGGGATGGCAGGTAGCACTCAAGTCGCCATCTGTAACCAGTATCCCAGACTGCTAACAGCCCCAGCAACCCTCGGTCCCAAGACCCGCAACGGTCCGCTCCGCCGCGCGGACTCTACCCACCCGCGATCGCTCCGACGATCAAGAAGGGTTCCGCCCCTGTCGCGATTGCGAGAGGTAGTGGTGTTTCGGGCGGCTCGTGCGAGACGTCTTCGTTGCAGGCAAAGAACCGCAAGAAGGGACGCCGCTTTTGGGTGCCGTATTCGCGGATCGTACCGCGGAGCATTGGATAGGCGGCCTCGAGCGCGTCGAGAACCGATCGCTGCGTGACTGCGCCCTCGACATCGAGCTCCAACTCGGCTCCGACTTGAGCGAGCTTACGAAGGTGGGGTGGCAAGACGACTCGAATCCTCATGACAGCGTTTGGTCTTCATGAAAGTATTTGATCTTCATGACAGCGTTTGGACTTCGACCGAGAGCACGGCCGGCAAATCGCGGACGATCGGCGTCCAATTGTCCCCCGCGTCATTGGACGCGTAGACCTGTCCACCGGTGGTGCCGAAATAGACGCCGCAGGAATCGAGCGAGTCGACGGCCATGGCGTCGCGAAGCACGTTCACATAGCAGTCGCGCTGCGGCAGGCCCTTCTCGAGGGCCTCCCACTCGTTGCCGCCGGTTCGACTGCGATAAACGCGCAGGCGTCCGTCCGGGGGATAGTGTTCCGAGTCGCTTTTGATCGGGACGACGTAAATTGTTTCTGGCTCGTGCGCATGAACGTCGATCACGAAACCGAAGTCGGTCGGCAGGTTGCCGCTGACTTCCTGCCACGAGTCGCCCGAGTCGTCGCTGCGCATGACGTCCCAGTGCTTTTGCATGAACAGGACGCCAGGGCGCGAGGCGTGCATGGCAATGCGATGCACGCAGTGCCCAACGTCGGCGGTCGGATCGGGAATGTGCTCAGACCGGAGCCCCTGATTGATGGGCCGCCACGTCCGGCAGCCATCGTCGGTGCGGAATGCTCCAGCGGCGGAGATCGCGATGAAGAGGCGCTGGTGATTGCTCGGATCGATCAGGATCGTGTGCAGACACATTCCGCCGGCGCCCGGCTGCCATCTCGGTCCCGACCCGTGCTCGCGCAACCCGGGCAATTCCTCCCAATTCGCGCCGCCGTCAGTCGAGCGGAAGATGGCCGCGTCCTCGACGCCTGCGTAGACCATCTCGGGATCGGTAAGTGAAGGCTCCAGGTGCCAGACGCGTTTGAACTCCCAAGGGTGGGGTGTGCCGTCGTACCACTGATGAGTTCCGGGGACCCCCGCGTAGGTGAACGTGTTCCCCACCGGTTGCCACGTTGTACCCCCGTCGTCGGACCGCTGAATCAGTTGCCCAAACCAACTGGTCGATTGTGACGCATAAAGCCGATTGGGGTCGGCGGGGGAGCCTTTGAGGTGGTAAATCTCCCAGCCGCCAAAATGCGGACCCGTGACGTCCCAGCGTTCGCGCATGCCATCCGACGTCAGAATGAAAGCGCCCTTTCGCGTACCTACGAGGACCCGGACCCGGCTCATCCCAATTGCCTCTTGTTTGCGAGTCGTAATCCGGCCGATTGTAGCGGCCGCTTAGTGAGTCTGACGCGCGATTTCCGACTGGATTTCGGACGGAAGGCCGTGCAGTTCCAGAACGGGTCGGACTTCGACCGTCCCCTTGCGGGCTCCCGGAATGCGGCCGGCGACCCCAATCGCCGCGTCGAGATCGGGCGCCTCGATGAGGAAATAGCCGCCCAGTTGTTCGCGTGTCTCGGCAAACGGGCCGTCGGTCACGAGTCGTTTGCCATTTCGGACTCGCACGCTGGTCGCCGTCGCAACCGGATGCAAGGGCGAGGCGCCGAGATATTGACCGGCCGTGTTGAGATCGTGTGTGAGCTGGGTCGACTCGGCGAAGCAATGCTCTCGCTCTTCGTCAGTCCACGCTTGCTCGTCACTGTAAATCAAAAGCATATATTTCATGTTTTTTCGTCCCGAGAAAACAGAAGGGCATCATCGCGACGACGGATCAAGTGCTCACGTAAACCATCCACCCTACGCCGAAACGATCGGTGAGCATGCCGAACCGCGGCGAGAAAAATGTCTTGGTCAGCGGCAGTTGCACCCGGCCCTTGTCAGTCAGGGCGGCGAAGAAGCGGTCGGCCTCGGCCGGGGTAGCGACGGTCAGCGACAGCGAAAAACCCTTGTAAGTCGCGCTGCCGTGGCAGCTCCCATCGGAGGCGTGCAGCAAGGTATCGCCAACCTTGAACGTGGCGTGCAGGATCTTGTTTTCGGAGCCAGGAGCAACGCTGCCCGGTTGAGGGGGTTCCGGGCTGTCCTTGTACCGCATGAGGAAAGTCACCTCAGCGCCCACGGCACTCTTGTAGAACTCGAGTGCCTCCTCGCAGCGGCCTTCGAAGAACAGGTAAGGGCTGACTTGCATGGATCTCCCCTTAACAGCGATTGAAGATCGCGTGAAACAGCGGCGAGACAGAACCAAGACCCATTCGTCGACTATTTCTTTCCGCCGGCCTGCGCCCGCAGTTTTTCTTCCTTGGCTTTGAGCGACGGAGTGAGGTTGTCGCCAAAATCTTCCGGGGCGAAGATTTGTCGGATCTCCAGTTCGGTGTCCTGCATGGGAGCGCGGCGAACCCAATCGATCGCTTCTTGCTTCGATTTGACCTCGAAAATCCAAAAGCCGGCGATCAGCTCCTTGGTTTCCGCGAAGGGTCCATCGGTCACGGTCGTCTTTCCATCCGAAAACTTGACCCGCGCCCCCTTCGAGCTGGCATGCAGTCCGTCGCCGGAGATCATGACGCCGGCCTTCACCAGCTGTTCGTTGTACTTCATCATTTCGCCGAGCAGTTCGGTCGACGGAAGGACGCCCGCCTCCGAGTCTTTGTTGGCTTTGACGATGACCATGAATCGCATGTTGCGTCTCCTTATCTTTTGTATTTTCTGGTGAGGATTGCGGCCTCTTTCACCCAGTAGTCGCCCGGACGAACGCCGAATCGACAACGGTGCCCAAAATCTCGAAATTTATTCCGGCAACTCGCCGAGCCGCTGCTCCAGGAAACGGCGTTCCGGCTCTTGTCGCGCCCGAAGGATTGCCTGCTGATAGGCGGCACGAGCTTCGGCGTTTCGTCCCAGCCGCCGGCAAAAATCGGCCCGCGCGGCATGGGCCAGGTGATAATCGGCCAAATCACCGCGGGCGAGAATCGCGTCGATCAGGGCCAAACCTGATTCGGGACCGTCTCGCATGGCGACGGCCACTGCGCGATTCAACTCGATTACCGGCGACGGATCTGCCTGCAACAAAAGATCGTACAGAGCCACGATCCTGGCCCAATCGGTGGTGGCGGGCTGAAGTGCTTCCGCATGAACGGCCGAGATTGCCGCTTGCACCGTATAAGCCCCGAATTGGCCCGACGCCAGCGCGTCGCCCACAAGGGCCATCCCCTCTTTGATCTGAGTGCGATTCCACAACGTTCGGTCTTGCGCCTCGAGCAGGACCAGCTCGCCCGTCGGACGAGTTCGTGCGGACCGCCGCGACTCGTGCAGCAGCATCAGCGCCAAGAGGCCCTTCACTTCCGCCTCGGGGAGCAGTTCAAGCAACAGGCGGCCCAAGCGGATTGCCTCGCCGGTTAGATCGGGTCGGGTCAGCGATTCACCCGACGAGGCCGTATAGCCCTCGTTGAAAACGAGGTAAATCACGTGCAGGACCGTATCCAAGCGCTCGGGCAAATCTTCCCGCGACGGGATTTGATACGGGATCTTTGCGGCACGGATCTTCGCCTTGGCTCGCACGATCCGTTGGGCCAGCGTCGGTGCGGCCGTGAGAAAGGCATGCGCGATCTGTTCGGTCGTGAGGCCGCAGACCTCGCGCAGCGTCAGAGCGATCTGTGCGTCGGGTGGCAGTGCCGGGTGACAACAGGTGAAGACTAGCCGCAGGCGATCGTCCTCGAGCCCCGCCTCATCGGGTTCAGCGCTGTGGCGCGCCTCGGCATCGAGCCGATCGGCGATTTCCGAAAGGGTGGCGTCTAGCCGAGTGCGGCGGCGGAGCGCGTCGATCGCCTTAAAGCGACCGGCGGAAACCAGCCACGCCCGTGGATTTGCCGGTACGCCGTCGCGCGCCCATTGCTCCACGGCCGACGCAAAAGCCTCATGCATCGCCTCTTCTGCGAGGTCAAAGTCGCCCAGCAGACGAATCAGGGTGGCCAACACGCGGCGCGACTCGGAACGATAAACCGTATCCACCTGTTCGCGAGCCTGGACGGCGAGATCTTGGGTCATGGCACGCACATCGTACCTGCCGTGGCTTTGCCAGCGATACGCTGGAGCGGCCGGAAATGGACTGTTAAGATCGCCGCCCAGGCGTCGCCGCCACCACGCTGGCCGCGTAGAATACAAGGCAGTACGGGACATGGTCGCCCGCTGCCCGACAGATGGATTTCGGATGAATCAGTTCGCTCGCTGCTTCCGTAACCTGCTGCTGTTTGCGCTTGTCGGCTGGGCGGGCGTTGACGATTACTTTCCGTCTGTCGGAAGCTCGGCCGATTCCAGCGCGGAGACAATTGAGTCCGTGCTGTTTGACGGCGCAACCTTCCGCAGGACTTACACGGCAGAAGATTTTTCGCCGTTAGTTTTACGCTCGCGTTTCTTCGATCGCTCGAGCGGTTTGACAGGCGTTCGCGTCGCGGCCTGGGAGGGGCGACCGCTCTGGAGCGCCTCGACCGCCGATCATCTCTATGCGCTGATGTCCCTGCGGCGCTAAGCCGGCTCGCGCATTGTCTCGAAACTCGCTCGGCGTGCGCGATTCGTCGTGACGCGCTTGGAGTGTGTGGCTGCTGCTGCGAGGCGTTTCGCTTTTCTACTGACCCATTGCCGTTGAGGGCTTAGCCCTCGCTTGCTGTTCCGCGGGTCAGAGTGCCTCGCGCCGTGCTGGGAGATTGCGATGGGCTGGTTGTGGGTCGGATTTATCGGCCTGATCGGGGCTCTCTTGGCCTTGGACCTGGGTGTGTTTCACCGCAAGGCCCATGTGATCCCAGTGCGGGAAGCCCTGCTGTGGAGCGCGGCCTGGGTGGGGCTCGCGCTCGGCTTCTCGGCCTTTGTCTATTTCTGTTACGAGCGGCATTGGTTTGGAATGGATCTGCCCTATGCCGAGCACGATGGCGCTTCGGCGGCCATTGCCTTTCTCACCGGATACGTCGTCGAAAAATCGTTGAGCATCGACAACCTCTGCGTGATTGCCCTGATCTTCGGGTATTTGGGAGTGCCGGCAGCGAACCAGCACCGAGTTCTCTTTTGGGGCATTCTTGCCGCGCTGCTGATGCGGGGCGCCATGATCTTTGTGGGGTCTCTGCTGATCGAGCAGTTTCACTGGGTCCTGTATGTGTTCGGAGTCCTGCTGATCGTCGCCGCGATCCGCATGTTTTTCGAGCGGCAGGAATCGGGATCGAAGGGCGAAGGGTTCGTCCGCTTCGCGCGGCGACTCGTTCCGGTCACCGATCAATTTTTCGGGCAGAGGTTTTTCGTGCGATTGGACAATCGGCTGATGCTGACGCCGCTGGCGCTCGCCTTGATCGCGGTGGAGAGTGCCGACCTCCTGTTTGCGGCCGATTCCATTCCCGCGATTTTCGCGATCACCGAAGACCGATTTCTAGTGTTCACGAGCAATGTCTTTGCGATTTTGGGGCTGCGATCTTTGTACTTCGCGCTGGCGCACGTGATCGACCGGTTCCATTACCTCAATCGCGCGCTCGCGGCCATTTTGGCTTTGATCGGCTTCAAGCTGGTGTTCAAGGACGTGCTCCACGGAATTCCGGGCCTCACGTACTACATGCTGGCGGCCATCGCCTTGTTGGTCGGGCTGGGAATCGTGGCGTCGCTTCTGTTG
>Ga0210393_10001116_pt1 | contig 23002 bp, 10 predicted proteins | sample IncBWC27OmetaG_FD_160068 | JGI IMG/M metagenome (GOLD analysis project Ga0210393, IMG submission 160068) | Forest soil microbial communities from Barre Woods Harvard Forest LTER site, Petersham, Massachusetts, United States - Inc-BW-C-27-O ... | reverse complement strand
CGCGGCTCGATCACATCCTGTATCGCCGTGTAAACGGTCGAGTAATACACATACATCGTGATCGTACCCATGGCCATCAATAGAATGTACGGCGTGATCGAACCCTTGGGCTGATTGACGGCGAAGAAAATACAGGGTGCCGCGATGCTCATGCACCAGGCGGACAGGACCAGCCTGGCATTGCGGCGCTTGATGCTCATCTTATCCGCGAGCCAGCCGCCCGCGATCAAGCCGATGGCGCCGACTGCGCCCACCGCAAACGATGACACGACGCTCGCGTCCCGTACGCTCATTCCATGAAAACGCTGCAGAAATGCAGAGTTGAAGGCACCCAGGGCATACATGTTGAAGTTGTGGAAAATACCGGAAAAGATGATCCACCACATGGTCGGAAGGCGCAGAACCGCGAGGTACGGCGCGGCCAGCGACCCGCTGGGCTTGGTCACCACACGGCCGGGATCGAGCCCGCCGCGCAGCGGCTCGCGCATGATCAGCGCCAGGAGAGCGAACAACAATCCGGGAACGCAGGCGATATAAAAAGCGGCGCGCCATCCTAGGTGCGCATAGATGATTCCGGAGGCGGCATAGGCAAGAAACAGCCCCCCAGGCAGGCCGAGCATGAATATGCCCATCGCAAATGCGCGTCTGTTTGGCGGGAAAAAGTCGCCAATCAGGGACTGACCCGCGGGTGCGCAGGTGGCCTCGCCCAAACCCACCCCCAGACGCGCAACGAACAGCTGCGCGAAATTCTGCGCCATGCCGGTCGCGGCCGTGAGCAGGCTCCATACCGTGGTGCCGATCGCAATCAGCTTGGTTCGCTGCCACTTGTCGCTCAAGTGGCCCATGGGCAGCCCAACGATGGCGTACATCCAGATGAACACGCTGCCCAAGAATCCCAGCGCCGTATCGCTCAGTAAAAATTCCTTGCGAATGGGTTCGCCCAACGAACCGAGCAATTGGCGGTCGAAGAAATTCAGCAGATTGATGGCAAACAGTACGAAGAGCGCAAATTTCGCGCCCGTTGCTGCTTTGCTCAATGTCGTGCCGGCAGCCTGGGCGGGAGGCGGCACCCCTTCGAGCGATTGCGGACTAACAGACATTAATTATACTCCCCGAAAAAAGCCGACCAAGTCGTCCGTAGTGTGCCGCACATCGGCTTCCTACGCTATATATCAACCCAGCGGGCCGCCCGGCGGCGGCATGTGTTCCCAGAACGTGCGAATTTCGCCGCGCGGATCGTTTTCCATTTGGGTCGGCGCGCCAAAAACCATGGTGGCGCGCGCCGCGGCGTCGAACACCGGCCACGGCGGTATGCGCGGGTTGTTGGGGTTGCCGGTCCTGGCAAATGCGACCCAGCTGGAAGAGAGTTGATCGGCCACGCGCAGCATATCATTGCCCTCCCGAGCCTCCCGAAAGGAACCGGACACATCGAGTCCATGCACCGCGCCGTAGCGGCCGCCAAAGGCCGGCGTCGGCCAGTCCCATTGATACATGTAGATGGCGCCCTTGCCTTGCGCCGCCTTCAGTTCCGCCTGCTTGATCGCCGAGCGGCGAAATCCGGCATCGGTGAGCATCATCGCCTGAATCAGGTACGGCGATTTCTCCGGATAGTACTTGCGGTACAGCGCCAGGATCTCCGTGCCCTTGTCCTTGAAGCGTTTGTCGATCAGCGCCTTCAAGTCCGGCTCGCTGAGCGTGAAGTTGGTCAGGCTGAGCGCGGCATCTTCGAGCGTGGTCGAGACGATGAGCGGGATCTCCGCCGACTCCGGCGGTGCGGCCGGATCGAAGGGGTCATGCGTGAGATACTTTCCGTCCAGTACCGGGCCGCCGCCCAAGCCCGGCGCTGCGGCGGCGGCCGCGGCCTGCGCTTCCAGAAGCTGCTGCCACGGCACCTTCTGCAGATCCGCAATACGCGACTTGGGAATGCCGAGCTGCTTCAAGAGGGCCTCGGCGTTTTGCGTCGCCCGGTCCCGCGGCACGAACTTCAACAATGAACCGCTTTGAACCGCCGCGCGGTGGAACAGCCCCTTCGCCGCGGGGGTCGCCAGCATGGCACTGGTTTTGGCGCCGCCGCCGGACTGCCCGAAGATCATCACGTTGTGGGGATTGCCCCCGAAGTTTTCGATGTTGTCGCGCACCCACTCGAGCGATGCCGTCAGATCCATGATGCCGGCGACGCCGGCATAGGCGAACTCAGGGGGTGCGCCCAAGTCGGCGAGATGGAGGTAGCCGAAGCTCGCCAGCCGATGATTGACCGTGACGACGACGACGTCGCCGAATCGCGCGAGCTGGGCTCCATCGTAGCCCATGGCGTTGCCCGAGCCCGCGGTGAAGCCCCCGCCATGAAAGGACACCAGCACGGGGCGTTTGGCGCCGTCCTTCAGGCCGGGTGTCCAAATATTCAAGGACAGGCAATCCTCGCCCATGCCGCCCGGCTGATAATCCCAGTGAATCATCATGGCGTAGTCTGAGCGCAGATCGGCCGGCACTTGCGGGCTGATCTGGCCATGCGCCAGACATTCGCGAACTCCTTTCCAGGCCGCCGGCTTTTTCGGCGGCATGAATCGATTGCGGCCGCCGGTCGGTGCGCCGTACGGAATCCCTTTGAATTCCTTGACGCCGGTGTTTTGAATGCCCTGCACCCTGCCGTAGGCCGTATCGGTCTCGACGAACAGGCCGCTCGCAGCGCTGCCTGCCGACGGCTGCGTCGACGGCGGCGGGGCCGATGCGGGCTGCGCCTGAGCTTGCCGCGCCAGCGAGGTCACGCCGGCGGCAATGCTGAGCGCCGAGGCTTTCAGGAATTCGCGACGACTCGTTGCATCGTCGGTCTGGCCGGCCGCAAATTTCTTATCCACGAGAACCTCCTTTCCCAACCACGGTTTTTTGAGGGGCAAAAAAAACGGCGGGTCTTTCAGGCCCGCCGTTTCACTCGAGTCAAATACAGGATCTCCGCGCTACTTGAATTTCACGCGCAACGTAAGACCAAAGGTTCGCGGCTCGCCCAGGTACGACGCGATGGTGTTGTACTGGAATGGCGAGTCAAAGGCGACCGCGTAATAGTACTTGTCCGCCAGATTGGCTCCCCATGCCTCGACCGCCCACGATTCATCCGGTGCACCCAGCCCGATACGGGCGTTGAGCAGGCCAAAGCCTGCCTGGATTTTCCGCGGATCGAGATCCGAGCCCGTGTTGTACGATGAGTTGTACTTCTCTTCCACGCTGGTACGCATGGTCAACGTGCCTGACAGCGGGATCTGATAGGTGGAGGAGAGCGCGCCGGACCACAGCGGTGCAAACGACAAACGATTGTTGTCGCGCGCCGTGCAAGCGGTATTGCCCGGGCCGCCGCAGAAATCGGGCAGGGCGTTGCCGAAATTGTCGATGTTGGTCAGATCTTGCGTCACACCGCCTGCAAAGGTCAGCCCCGAGATCGGCGTGGCCCATGCGAAATCCAGGTCCACGCCCTTGGACACGACCCGGTCGAGGGAGGTGACCACAAACTGGACGCCGGTAAAGGTATTGAGCTGGAAATCATTGTAACGCTGGTAGAAAGCCGCGGCATTGATGCGCAGCGTCTTGTTGAACAGGGTGGTCTTGATGCCCACTTCCGCCGAGTCGACCGTTTCACGCGGAAAATGCGTGTTGTAGTCGGGGGAGAGGCCAAGAGGATCGGCAACCGACGCCGTATTGGTGACCCGCGACAGGTTGTAGCCGCCCGCCTTGTAGCCATTCGCCAATGATGCGTAGGTCATCACATCCTCGGTGAAGTGATAGGCCAGCTTGGCGGTGCCCGACAAGTTGTTCTCGGTGTTCGACTGGTTGAATCCGGTGCCCGTAAATTCAGGATCGAGCCCGCTGAAGCAGCCGTAGCCGATCAGGAACGGCGCCGCGTTGCCCGGTTGCGTGAGGACCTTGCCGATGTTGTTCAGCAGTGCCCCGCAACCCGGGCCGCCGCCCGTACTGTTGAAGGCCGCGATGGCCGTTTTCTTCTCTTCGGTACCGCGCAAGCCGAACGTCAGGTCCAGCCCCTGGGTGATGTTCCAGGTTTCGTTGGTGAACAGCGCAAAGCTTCTGGCGGTCTGCTGATAGCCATCGTCATACCCGGTACCGGCATAGGTGCTGCCGTACTGATTGCCGGTCAGCCCCGACACCAAGAAGGGGTTCGGAAGGGCTGCTCCCCCCGCCAAGGAGGCCAACGAGCTCAAGTACCCCTCGAATTGGCTGCCGATCTGGCCCGTGGTTCGGGTCGAGAGGATTTCGTTGCTGAAGAATCCACCCACCAGCCAGTTCAACGAGCCCTCCTTGCCGGCCAAGCGCAGCTCCTCGCTGAATTGTTTGAAATCGGTAAAGTTGGCGTCGCCGTTGTTCGGGAAGGTGAACAGATCGATGCCGGTGTAGTCCACGTCATTGCCGCCCGACACCGTGAAGTCGCGCCAGGCGGTGATCGAAGTGAGTTTTCCGAAACCCAGATTCCAGTCGACCTGTCCCGACAGGCCCGTGTCGCGCACGTCCTGAGCGGCAGGCTGGTTGGCATATGCCAGGTAGTTCTGGGGCAACCGAGTCACGCCGGGCTGGCCGATGAGCGGAGAATCGCCGAGCGCGCCCGCTTTTCCGCCCAATCCGGGTGTCGATGAGAAGAAATTGACCAGCCCCTGGAAGGGGCCCGGATACTCCACCACGGCGCCGCAGCAGGATTCATTGCGCTTCGAATAGTCGGCGATGAGCAAGACCTCCACATCGTCGGCGGGTGTGATCAGCAGCTGGCCACGGGTGTTGATGGCGTGGCGACTGTTGGTGTTGTTCTGGGTGCTGGGGCCGACACCGTCATTGACCTGCAGGAAACCACTGTTCTCCTCGAACCCGACGTACAGGCGTCCCGACATGATGTCGTTCAAGGGTCCGGTGACGGACGAACGGAATTCCCGATCGTTGAAGTTTCCGCCCGTCACCTCGGCTGTCACCCCGAAGGTATTCGAGGGTCGCTTGGTGGTGACGTTGATGACGCCGGCATCGTTGTTCTTGCCGAACAGTTCACCCTGCGGACCGTACAGAACTTCGATCTGCTCGATTTCGCCCAGGTCGCCGAACGCGACGCCGTTGCGCGGCCGATAGACGCCATCGATGTTCACACCGACGGAAGACTCGAGGCCCGGATTGTCACCGACCGTACCGATGCCGCGGATACGCGCGGTGGTGATGGCTTCGTTTCCTTCGGAAGTAACGGTAAGGCCCGGCGTAAGGATCGTTAGATTTCTGATATCGGTGATGCCGGCATCCTTGATCTGCTGTGCAGACAGCGCGACCACGGAAATCGGCACGTCTTGCAGGTTTTCCGAGCGCTTTTGCGCGGTCACGATGATTTCTTCCAGCGCCGGAGCGCTCGAAGCGTCCGCTGCGAGCGCCTCCGCACCCGCGAAAGCCGCTGTCGTGGCAAGGACGAGTGAAATGGCTCGCCGGGAGGACACAGATCGATTTGTCATACGGTCATACACCTAGTTTTTTTTGGCATCCACACCGATGGACGCACCCCCAACAATTGCGTATCTTGAGGGTACGGAAACCGTGGCGCAAGCACCACGCTTTGTGCGACATTTGATTGACAAATGGCGCCACTTGCTTGATTTGTCCGCCTGGAAGACCCGATGATGCTCGTTGCCCAAAAGATACATCATGAAAAATCCAGAGCCCTGGCAGCCCCCTGAGCGGGAGCCGGATCCGGCCACCCGCCGCGCTGCCCTCATCGGTCTGGTGGTGATCGTGCTGCTGATTTTCGCGGGGCTGCTTTTGACCCACATTCTTGGCGGCGCTTCGCGCCTGCAGGACTGCGCGCTTTCGGGGCGCTCGAACTGTTCCAGCACCCCTTGAGGACCACCGGCTCCGCGCTGAGGTAGACTGTCGTCACCCCCGTTTGAGTTTGAATCCATGAGCGTATTGAACTCATTCCATCCCGCAGTCGCCGCGTGGTTTTCCCGTGTTTTCGATGCGCCGACAGAGGCGCAAGAGTCGGCGTGGCCGGCGCTTCGCCGGGGCCGGCATGTTTTGGTTGCCGCTCCGACCGGCTCGGGCAAAACATTCGCCGCGTTCCTCGCGGCCATCGATCAGCTGGTGAAGGAGGGATTGCAGGCACCGCTGCCCGATGAGACGCGAGTTCTGTACGTCTCGCCGCTCAAGGCCCTGTCCAATGACATCCAGCGAAACCTCGAGGCGCCGCTGAATGGAATTCGCGAAGAGCTCGCGGCATTGGGTCTGCCGGACGTCGAAATTCGCGCCGTGGTTCGCACCGGTGACACGAGCGCGTCCGAGCGCGCCGGCATGCGGCGCCGCGCCCCGCACATCGTGGTGACCACGCCGGAATCGCTGTACATTCTCTTGGGATCGCAGTCCGGCCGGGACATGCTCTCGACCTGCCGCACGGTGATTGTCGATGAAATCCACGCCATCGCCGGCAACAAGCGCGGCGCCCATCTGGCCTTGTCGCTCGAACGCCTGCAGGCGTTGACGGGCGGTTTGACGCGCATTGGCTTGTCGGCGACGCAAAGGCCGATCGAAGAGGTCGCGAGATTTCTAACCGGAGCCGCGGAGGTGCCCTGCACGATCGTCGACAGCGGTCATCGGCGTCGCCGCGATTTGGCGCTGGAAGTGCCCGGCTCGCCGCTCGAAGCCGTGATGTCGGGCGAGGTATGGACGCAGGTCTACGATCGGTTGGCGGCGTTGGTTCTCGAGCATCGCACCACCTTGGTGTTCGTGAACACGCGCAGGATGGTCGAACGCGCGGCGCGGCATTTGTCGGAGCGCATCGGCGAGGAGCATGTCGGCGCGCACCACGGCAGTCTGTCCAAGGAACGCCGCCTGAGCGCCGAACGACGCCTGAAGCGCGGCGAGTTGAAAGTGTTGGTGGCCACGGCTTCCTTGGAGCTGGGCATCGACATCGGCGATGTGGATCTGGTGTGCCAGATCGGATCCACGCGATCGATCAACTCCTTCCTGCAGCGCGTGGGCCGCGCCGGACATTCGGTCGGCGGAACATCCAAGGGAAGATTGTTTCCGCTGTCACGCGACGAACTGGTGGAGTGTACGGCGCTGCTCGAGGCGGTCCGCGGCGGCGAATTGGACCGGCTGAAGATCCCGCAGAATGCTCTGGATGTTCTGGCCCAGCAAATCACCGCCGAGGTGGCGGCGCGTGAGTGGCCGGAAGATGATTTGTTCGCGCTGATGCGCCGGGCCTATCCGTACCGCCATCTGACGCGCGAGGACTTCGACGCCTGCGTGCGCATGCTCGCGGAGGGATTCAGCACCCGGCGCGGGCGGCGCGGTGCGCTGCTGCATCATGATGCCGTGAACAAGATGCTGCGGGCGCGCAAGGGCGCGCGCTTGACGGCGATCACTTCCGGGGGCGCCATCCCCGACAACGCCGACTACCGCGTCATGCTGGAACCTGAGTCCATTGTGGTCGGCTCGGTGAACGAGGACTTCGCGGTCGAAAGCTTGCAGGGGGATGTGTTCCAATTGGGAAACACCTCGTACAAGATCTTGCGCGTCGAGCGCGGTACGGTGCGCGTGGAAGACGCCCACGGCCAGCCGCCCTCGATTCCGTTCTGGCTCGGCGAAGCGCCGGGCCGCAGCATGGAGCTGTCCCAAGCCGTATCGAAGCTGCGGCACGAAATCCAGGAACGCATCGGGGGCGAGCCGGGCGCGGCGCTTCAGTGGCTGCGCGAGACCGTGGGTCTCGACGAGGCGCCGGCATTTCAGCTGGTGCAGTACTTGAGTGCCGGCAAAGCCGCGCTCGGCTGCCTGCCGACCTTGGATACCGTGGTGTTCGAGCGATTCTTCGATGAATCGGGCGGCATGCAGCTCATCATTCATTCGCCGTTCGGCAGCCGCGTGAACCGGGCGTGGGGCCTGTCGCTGCGCAAACGATTTTGCCGCACCTTCAATTTCGAGCTGCAAGCCGCCGCCACCGAAGATCACATCGTGCTCTCGCTCACCCACGCCCACAGCTTCGAGCTGGCCGAAGCGGCCCGCTATTTGAATTCCAATTCGGTTCGGCAAGTGCTGATCCAAGCGCTCTGCGCGGCGCCGATGTTCGAAGTCAGGTGGCGCTGGGATGCCGGCATCGCGCTGGCGCTGCCGCGGTTTCGCGGCGGCAAGAAGATTCCGCCGCAGATCGCGCGCATGAATGCCGAGGACTTGCTGGCCTCGGTGTTCCCCGATCAGGTCGCGTGCGCCGAGAATCTGCCGGGCGAAATCGAGGTGCCGGATCACCCCTTGGTCAGGCAAACCGTCCGCGATTGCCTGGAAGAGGCCATGGATATCGATGAGTTCGAACGCGTGCTGCGCCGGCTGGAGAGCGGCGAGCTGCGCGTCGTCGCCCGCGATCTGACGGAACCTTCGCCGCTGGCCCTCGAGGCGTTGAACGCGCGCCCGTATGCCTATCTCGATGATGCGCCGCTCGAGGAGCGCAGAACCCAGGCGGTGATGAGCCGCCGCTGGCTCGATCCGACCGACGCCGCCGACATCGGCAAGCTCGACCCGGAGGCCATTGCGCGGGTGCGCACCGAAGCCTGGCCCGATGCCGCCACGCCCGATGAGCTGCACGACGCCCTGTTGTGGCTCACGTTCATGACGGACGAGGAGAGCCGGTCCAATGCGGCGTGGCCGCCGTTGATGGAAGATCTCGCCCTGCAGGACCGGGTGTTGCGGGTGTCGCTGAAGAAGCGCGGCGTATGGGTCGCGGCGGAGCGGCGTGCGCTGTTCGACGCATTGGACGAGTCGCTGGTGGACATCGTTCGCGGCCGGCTCGAGGGCCTGGGTCCCGTCACCGCCGCGCAGATCGCCGATTCGCTCGAGCTGGCCGAAGCGCGGATCAATGCGGCGCTGACGGCGCTGGAGGCAGAGGGTTTCGCCATGCGCGGCAGATTCAGCGGCGAGGGTGCGCAAGAGGAATGGTGCGAACGCCGCCTGCTGGCGCGGATTCATCGCCATACCGTCAAACGCCTGCGGGCCGAGATCGAGCCGGTGGCGGCGCGGGATTTTCTGCGCTTCCTATGCGAATGGCAGCGGGTTCTGCCGGGCGCGCGGATGCAGGGGTCGGACGCGCTCGCCGCGATACTGGCGCAGCTCGAAGGCTTCGAATCCCCGGCAGGGGCGTGGGAGACGGAGGTCATCCCCCCGCGCATCACCGAGTACGAGCCGCAGTGGTTGGATGAAAACATCCGGGCGGGCCGATTCATCTGGACGCGGCTGGCCGCACGCAGTGCGGCGCGCGGCGACGATGCGGCCGTGCGGGGCGCATCTCCCATCCGCTCCACCCCGATCGTGCTGCTGGGGCGGCGCAATGTGGTGCACTGGTCGATGTTCGCGGATCAATCCGATCCTGCGCATCTGACATCCAAGGCGCAGGCGGTGGCGGAGTTCATCCGCGAACATGGCGCCTCGTTCTTCGACGCGATCGCGGAAGATGTGGGCATGCTGCCTGCGGAAGTAGAGCAGGCCTTGGCCGAACTGGTGGCGGTGGGCCTGGTGAACTCGGACAGTTTCGCGGGACTGCGCGTGCTCCTGATGCCGGGCGGACGGCGCGCCGGCAGGCCCACCTCTTACGCGGCGCGCCACAAGCGCCGCCTGGCACTGTTCGGAATGGCGGATGCAGGCCGGTGGGCGATGGTTCGCCGCCCGAGCGGAGAATCGCAGGATCGCAAGGACGAGGCGGTTGAACAGATCGTGCGCACGCTGCTGCGGCGATGGGGGGTGGTGTTCTGGAAACTGCTCACCCGGGAAGCCGATTGGCTGCCGCCGTGGCGCGACATCTTGAGCTGCTGCCGCAGACTCGAGGCACGCGGCGAGATTCGCGGCGGCCGTTTCGTCGCGGGTTTTTCCGGCGAACAATTTGCGACGCCTGAGGCCATCGGTTTGCTGCGCGACGTGCGGCGCAAACCTGCGACGGAGCAATACGTTTCCTTGTCCGCCGCCGACCCATTGAATCTGGTCGGTATCTTGACCCCGGGGCCGAGGCTCTCGTCCCTGGCGGGCAATCGATTGCTCTACCGGGATGGATTGCCCGTGGCCACTCTCGCGGCCGGAGAAGTCAATTACCTGCTGGATCTGCCGGCGAACGAACAGTGGCAGGCGCGCACCGCGCTTCTGCGCCGCCATGTGCCCGCCGCACTGGAAGATTTGGAGTTGCCAGCCGACAGCCGCTGAGCGTGGGCGGCGATGGTACCGCTTGCCGACAGCCTACTTGGCCGAGGCCATGGAGGCGTTCCACCCGCCGCCCAATGCTTCGACCAACGCGATGCTGGCCTGCAGCCGGGACGACAGCACTTGCAGGGCGGTTTCCTCGGCACTCAATCGGGTGGTCTGCGCGGTGATGACGCTGCTGTAGGGGACCGTGCCGGCTTTGTATTGATTGAGCGTCAGGGCTTCCGCTTCGCGCGCCTTTTTGACGGTCTCATCCTCGATCACGCCCTCCTGCTCCAGTACGCGCAGGGTGACGATTTGATCCTCGACCTGCTGAAAGCTCGCGAGCACGGTCTGCCGATAACTGTCCACGGTGCCCTCGTAGGCCGCGCGCGCGCCGCGTACCTGCGCACGCACCAGTCCGCCGTCGAACAGCGTTTCCGCCAGCGTCGGGCCCGCCGCCCAGATGCGGTGGGGCAATTCAATCAGGTGGCTCAAGGCATTGTTCGAGTATTGATTTTGACCGTTCAAGGTCAGGTCCGGAAAGTACCCTGCCTTGGCAACGCCGATTTGCGCATTGGCCGCCGCCATCTTGCGTTCCGCTTCCGCCACGTCGGGCCGCCGCTCCAGCAGGGTGGACGGTACGCCTGCCGGGACCGTGGGGACGTCGCTGCGCATCGCCGAGGGCTCGAGGGAAAATGCAGCCGGCTGCTTGCCGATCAAAACCGCCACGGCATGCTCGAGGATGGCGCGCTGGATCCTGGCGTTCACCTGCTGCGCCTGGCTGGAGAGCAGCTGTGTTTCGGCCGTCACCACATCGGCGCGCGCCGCCACGCCGTACTTATAGCGGCTCTGGGTGATGTGCAGCGACAGCGTTTCCGCCTCGACCGTATCGTCGAGCAGCTTTTGCAATTGATCCTGGGCTCGCAACTCGAAGTAATCGGTCGCGAGTTCGGCCTGCGCGGACAGTCGCGCCGCCGCCAGCGCCGCGGAATTGGCCTGGGCCGAGGCGACATTGCTTTCCGTGGTGCGGCGGATCCGGCCCCAGATGTCGATATCCCAGTTGGCCGAGACGCCGGTGGTGAAGGTATTCGACGTGTGCGACTTGCTGCCGGTGGGGACGCCGACGCCGTTGGTGACGACCTCGGATCCGCCTTGACGCTCTACGCCGAAACTCGCGGCAATGGTGGGCCAAAATCCCGCCTGCGCCTGTGCGACCAGAGCCCGCGACTGTTCGAAGGCGGCCGCGGCAGCCTTGACGTTTTGATTCGAAATATCGATCTGCGCTTCGAGATCATCCAATACATCGTCCTTGAATATCTTCCACCACGGCCCGCGCGACAGCACGTCATTGGGTTCGCTCGGTTTCCAGTCGCCGGCCTCCTTGTAATTTGCCGTCGTGTCGAATGGCGGGCGGTGATAGTCGGGACCCACGGCGCACGCTGCGGCGAGCGAGGCAGCGCACAGCACGGCAAGGCCGCGCGCGAGCGATTTGATCATGTCGGCACCCCGATGGGACCCAAGCCCCGATCGCCCGACTCGTTGCCGCCCTCGAGCCGCCGCGGCGGCGAGTACTTGCCATCCTTGAGGTGTTTCCAATAGCGGCGCAGATACAGATAAATCACCGGCGTGGTGTACACGGTGAGCAGCTGACTGACGATGAGGCCGCCGACGATGGCTATCCCCAGCGGCCGGCGCATTTCGGTACCGTCGCCGGTGGCCAGGGCCAGCGGCAATGCGCCGGCGATGGCGGCGCAGGTGGTCATCGTGATGGGCCTGAAGCGCAGCCGGCAGGCGTGTTCGATGGCCTCGAGCGGATCCATCCCCTGAGTACGCTCGGCGTCGAGTGCGAAATCCACCATCATGATGGCGTTCTTTTTCACGATGCCGATCAACAGAAGAATCCCAAGGAATGCAATGAGGCTGAATTCAGTGCCGGTGGCGAGAAGCGCCAGCAATGCCCCCAGTCCGGCCGAGGGAAGGGTCGAGAGTATGGTCAGGGGCTGGCCGTAATTTTCATAGAGCATGCCGAGCACGACGTAGATCGCTGCGATCGCCGCCAAGAGGAGCAGCGGCAGGTTGCCGATACCTTGCTGGAACAGCCGTGCCGTTCCGTAGTCACCGCCCCGAATGCTCACGGGCACGTGGATATCCGCCATTTTCTTGGCGATGGCGGCTGTTGCCGTGCCGAGGGAGACGCCCTCGGGCAGGTTGTAGGCAATCGACGTGGAGACGGAAGTGCCGGTGTGATTGACCGACACGGCGGTGGTGCCCGTGACGAAATGACTGAATGCGGAAAACGGCACCATGGTCTCCTGCGCGAGGCTGACGGCGGATCCCGTGGAGGTATTGCCTCGTCCGGCGTTTGCCAGGGAATTTGCCGCCAGATTCCGCGCCACATCTTGCGCCACCGAAGTGCTCGATGCGGCGCTCGACGGTTGCAGCACGGTCGTGCCGGCCACCGCTTGCGTCAATTGCGTGCCGGACGGTGCGCCACCGGAGGTGCTGACATACATACTCTTGAGAATCTCCGGGTTTTGCAGGAACTCCGGCGCCACTTCCATGACGACATGGTATTGCTGCGGACTGAAGGGATTGTAGATGGTCGATACCTGCGCTTGGGCAAAGGCGTCGCCCAGCGCGTTGTCGATCTGTATCTCCGACAACCCCAAACGAGACGCATTGTCGCGATCCACGATCAGGTCGGTCTCCAGACCGCCCGGCTGCAAATCAGTATCCACATCGGTGATTTCCGGCATGTCCTGCAGCGCAACGCGGAGCTTTTGCGACCAAAGGCGAAGTTCGGTCAGGTCGTCGCCCAGCAAGGTGTATTGGTACTGCGAGTTGCCGCTTCGGCCGCCGGGACCGCCAAAGTCTTGTATGGCCTGCAGAAAGGTGTTCACGCCTGCAACCCGTGCGAGTTGCGGGCGCAAACGCGCAATCACGTGATCGGCCGAAATGCGCCGCACTTTCAGCGGTTTCAGAGCAATGGTGACATTGGCGGCCGCGCCGCCGCCGCCGGCGGGGCCGAATCCGCCGCTCCCAACCGAGCCCGTGACGGTGTCGACTGCCGGGTCCGCCTGGATGATGGCCGCGACTTCCTGGAGCTTGCCCTTCATCAGCTGGAAAGAGCTCGCCGCATCGCCGCGGATGCCGCCCCGCAATTGACCGGTATCCTGCTGCGGAAACAATCCTTTGGGGATCACGATATACAAATAAAAATTCAGCCCTATGGTCGCAAAGAAGATGAACAGCATGACGCGCCGGTGGCGCAGCGCCCAGTCGAGCGTCCGCACGTAATTATCCCGCAGATGCTCGAAACCGCGTTCGAAGCCGCGCGCGAATCGCGAGGGCACGCGGCTGCGCTCGGATCGCAACAGCAGCGAACACATCATCGGCGTCGTGGTGAGTGAAATCACCAGCGAAATCAGGATTGCCACCGACAAAGTCATGGCGAATTCGACCAAGATGCGCCCGAGGACACCGCCGATCAGGATGAACGGCGTGAATACCGCCACCAACGACAGGCTCATGGAGAGCACCGTGAACCCCACTTCCTGTGCGCCCAGCAACGCCGCGCGCATGCGCGTCATGCCCGCCTCGATGTGCCGCGTGGTGTTCTCCATGACCACGATCGCATCGTCGACGACGAATCCGGTGGCAATGGTGAGGGCCATCAGCGAAAAATTATCGAGCGTATAATTCAGCAGATACATGGCCCCGAACGTGCCGATCAGCGATACCGGCACCACGAGCGCGGGAATCAGGGCGGCCCGATAGCTGTTCAAGAAAATGTAAACCACCAAAATCACGAACGCCACGGCCAGCATGAGGGTTTGTTCGACCTGGCGCAGCGAGGCGCGAATGGTGACCGACCGGTCGAAGTTCACCACCAGGTCGATTTTCGGGTCGATGGAATTCTTCAGTACCGGCAGCTCGGCTTTGACCGCGTCGATGGTCTCCACGATGTTGGCGCCGGGCTGCAGGAATACCGTGACGAAAACCGCCGGACTGCCGTTGTACAGGCCGTAGGTGCGGATGTTCTCCGTGGCGCCATCCTGCATGTCCAACACGGCCGCCACGTCGCGCAGACGCACCGGCGCGCCGTTGCGATTTGCGATGATCAGGTCGCGATAGGGGCCTGCGTCGCGGGCATTGTCGTTGGTGTAAATCTGATAGTGCAGCTCATCGGTTTCAATGGCGCCTTTCGGCGCGTTTGCGTTCGAGTTCGAAATCGCGGCGCGCACGTCCTGCAGGCCGATGCCGTATTTGGACAGCGACAGCGGATTGATCTCCACGCGGACGGCGGGAAGCGCACTGCCGTTCACGCTGACGCCTCCGACCCCGGGAAGCTGCGACAGGCGCTGCGAGATCACCGCATCCGCCGCATCATAGATCTGCCCCTGTGTGAGCACATCGGAGGTCATGGCGATGGACATCACCGGAAACGTAGAGGTATTGAGCTTGCGATAGGACGGGTTGCTGGTGAGCGATGTCGGCAGATCGGCATGCGCAGCGGAAATGGCGGCCTGCACGTCGCGCGCCGCGCCGTCGACATCGCGGTCGATGCCGAAGGTGAGCTGAATGCTGGAGGTGCCGACGCCGCTGGTGGAGGTCATGTCGTCCACGTCGGCAATGGCGCCAAGATGACGCTCCAGGGGCGTGGCCACGGTGGCGGCCATGACTTCCGGGCTGGCGCCCGGAAGCTGCGCCGATACGAATATGGCGGGCACATCGACACGCGGCAGCGGCGCGACCGGCAGGAGCGTGAATGCGACGGCGCCGCACAGCGCCACACCGAGCGTCAGCAGCGTGGTTGCCACCGGCCGTTTGATGAAGGGCGCGGAAATGTTCACGCAGCGCCCTCCGCCGGTGAGGTGTCGGGCTCCGGGCTCTGAAAACGGCCGCGTACGCGGGCGGCAATGCGGTCGAATGCCAGGTAGATCACCGGCGTGGTGAACAGGGTCAGCACCTGGCTGACCAGCAGACCGCCGACGATGCTGACACCCAGGGGGTGGCGCAATTCGGATCCCGTGCCGGTGCCGAACATCAAGGGCAGCGCCCCGAAGATGGCCGCCACCGTCGTCATCAGGATCGGGCGAAAGCGCAGCAGGCAGGCTTTGAAAATAGCATCGCGCGGCGCCAACCCGTCGGTGTGCTGCGCCACGATCGCGAAATCGATCATCAATATCGCGTTCTTCTTCACGATGCCGATCAGCAGGATGATGCCGATCAACGCGATGATGGTCAGATCGTCGCCGAACAGCATGAGGGCCAGAAGCGCGCCGATGCCCGCCGAGGGCAGAGTCGACAGGATGGTGATCGGATGGATGAAGCTCTCGTATAGAACGCCGAGGACGATGTACATGACCATGACGGCGGCGATCAGCAGCAGCAATTCATTGGTCAGATTGCTGCGGAACGCCAGCGCCGCTCCCTGAAACGTCGTGCGGATGCTCAGCGGCAGGCCCATCTTGCGCTCGGTATCTTCGATGCTGGATACGGCGGCGCCCAGCGAAATGCCCTGCGCGAGATTGAAGGAAACCGTCGTCGAGGGAAACTGCGCGATGTGATTGATGAGTATCGGGCGGGTCTGCACCTCGACCTTGGCGATGGCCGACAGCGGTACCTGGCCGCCGCTCGCCGAAGGCACGTAGATGGATTGCAGCGAGTCGATCGAGCGGTAGTAGGCGGGGTCCGCTTCCATGATGACGCGGTACTGATTCGACTGCGTAAAAATCGTGGAAACGATGCGCTGCCCGAAAGCATCGTAGAGGGCGTTGTCGACCGTGCCCACGCTGATGCCCAAACGCGCCGCGCTGTCGCGGTCGATGGTGACGTAGGCGGCGAGTCCGTTGTCTTCTTGATTGCTGACGACATCGGCGAGCTGGGGCATTTCGCGCAATGCCGTCACCAGTTTGGGGGTCCAGGCCGCCAAGGCGGCCGCATCCGCGCTTTCCAGCGTGAACTGGTATTGCGTGCGGCTGACCGTGTTGTCGAGTGTCAGATCCTGCACCGGCTGCATGTACAGCGTGATCCCGCCGACGTCCGCGGTCTCGTTCTTCAGGCGCCGGATCACATCGGTCACGCTCGTGGAGCGGTCGGCGCGCGGCTTCAAGTTGATCAGGTAGCGTCCGCTGTTCAGGGTCACATTGTTGCCGTCGATGCCGATGTACGACGACAGACTCACGACGTCAGGGTCCTTGAGAATCGCAGCGGCAAGGGCTTGCTGGCGCTTGGCCATTCCGGCGTAGGAGATCGATTCGGTCGCTTCCGACACGCCTTGAATGAGGCCGGTGTCCTGATCCGGGAAGAAACCCTTGGGGATCAACACATAGAGCAGACAGGTCAGGATCAAGGTGCCGACCGCGACCCACAGCGTCAACTTCTGATGGTCGAGCACCCAGGTCAGGCGCCGCCCGTACCAGTCGACCACCGCAGTGAACCACTTGCCCGATTCGGTCTGGGCGTGCGCATTCGGCGGCCGATGCTTGAGCAGCTTGGCGCACATCATCGGTACCAGCGTCAGGGAAACGACGGCGGATATCAGGATGGTCACGGCCAGAGTGACGGCAAACTCGCGAAACAGGCGGCCGACCACGTCTTGCATGAACAGCAGCGGGATGAGCACGGCGATCAGCGATACCGTGAGCGAAATGATGGTGAAACCGATCTGCCCGGCACCCTTCAGGGCCGCCTGGAGCGGTGCTTCGCCCGCCTCGATGTAGCGTGAAATATTCTCGATCATGACGATGGCATCGTCGACCACGAATCCCGTGGCGATGGTCAGCGCCATCAGCGAGAGATTGTTGAGGCTGAATCCCGCGAGGTACATCACGGCAAAGGTGCCGATGAGCGACAGCGGCACGGACAGGCTTGGAATGATGGTCGCGGGAATATTGCGCAGGAACAGCCAGATCACCAGCACGACCAGTATGACCGCCAGCATCAGCTCGAATTCGACGTCCTTGACCGAGGCACGTATCGTGGTGGTGCGGTCGGTCAGCAGCTGCACGTCCACGCCCGCCGGCATGTCGGCCTGCAGCGACGGCAGCAAGGCCTGGATCCGATCGACCACATCGACGACATTGGCACCCGGCTGGCGCTGCACATTGAGTATCAGCGCCGGTTCGCGGTTCATCCAGCCGCCGAGTTTGGAGTTCTCCGCGCCCGATACGAGCGTGGTCACGTCCTTGATGCGCACCGGCGCGCCGTTTTTGTATGCCGCGATCACTTCGCCGTAGTCGTCGGCGTTGCGGATTTGATCGTTGGTATTGATGGTGTAGGCGTCGCTCGGCCCATCGAGCGTGCCTTTCGGACCGTTCTGGTTGGCGTTGCTGATGGTGGTGCGCAAATCGTCGAGATTGAGCCCATAGGCAGCCATGGCGCGCGGATTGGCCACGACCCTCACCGCGGGCCGTTGGCCGCCGCTGATGCTGACGACGCCGACGCCCTTGATCTGCGAAATTTTCTGCGCAATGCGGATGTCGACCAGGTCCTCGACCTCGGTGAGGGCGATCGTTTTGGAGGTGATGCCGAGGATCAGCACCGGCGCATCGGCGGGATTTACCTTGGCATAGATCGGCGGCGCCGGCAGATCCTGCGGGAGCAGGTTCTGCCCGGCGCTGATCGCCGCCTGCACTTCCTGTTCGGCGACGTCGATGGCGAGCGACAGATTGAACGTCAAGGTAATGACCGACGCGCCGGCGGAACTGGTCGACAACATCTGGTTCAGGCCCGGCATCTGGCCGAACTGCTTTTCCAGCGGCGCGGTGATGGCCGAAGTGATCACCTCGGGACTCGCGCCCGGATAGAAGGTCTGCACCTGAATGGTCGGATAGGCGACCTCCGGAAGCGCCGAGAGGGGCAGCTGCAGGTAGGCCATGGCGCCGACGATCAATATGGCCACCATCAACAGCGTGGTGGCGACCGGGCGCAGAATGAATAGGCGCGAGGGATTCACGTGCCAGGAGCCTGTCCGGGGCCGGCTGCCGCCTTCATTGCGATTGCGGCGGCTTGCCGCGCGCATGCCCGTGACGTGCGCCGGGAGTCCCGGGGACGGACGGCTTGGCGCCAGGCTGCGCTCCCGCCGCGGCAGCCGGCGCCGCGCTGGGCAACTGCACCGGCGCACCTTCGCGCAGCCGATCGCCGCCTTCGGTGACGACGACTTCGCCGGCCTTGAGTCCGGCGGTGACCGCCACTTTCTCGCCGTCTACCACTCCCAAGGTCACCGGTCGAACCGACACGGTACTATCGGCATTCACCACATACACGAAGGTTGTTGCAACCCCGTTTGGCGCCCCCCTGCGTACCGCCGCATTGGGCATGATGATTTGATCGTGCAAGACATCGACCTGCAGCTGAATGTTGACGAACTGATTTGGAAACAGCGAGCCGTCCGCGTTGTCGAACTGCGCGCGCATTTTGACGGTGCCGGTCGTCACGTCGATCGAGTTGTCGACAGTCAGCAATTTGCCGTCGGCAATCTTTGTCGCATTGGTCCGGTCGAACGCCGTGACCGAAAGAGACGCGCCCGCATGCAGCCGCTTCATCACGGCGGAAACATTGTCCTCGGGGATGGTGAAAATGACGGTAATGGGCTGGAGCTGGTTGAGCAGCACGATGCCGTTCACATCGCCCGGCGTCACGTAATTCCCTTGATCGACCTGGCGCAATCCAACCCGGCCCGTCACCGGCGCGGTGATGTGCGTGTACACCAGGTTCACCTGGGCGGTTTTCACCTGCCCCTCATCGGCCTGGATGGTGCCCACATACTGATCGACCAGAGCGCGCTGCGTGTCGAGCTGCTGCTCGGCGATGGAGTCCTCCTTCACCAGATTCGCATAGCGCGTCAGGTCCAATTTGGCGTCGGCCAGCAGCGCCTGGTCACGCTTCAGATTTCCCTCCATTTGCTGCAGAGCGGCCTCATACGGACGCGGATCGATCTGCGCCAGCGCAGCGCCTTGGTGGACAAATTGCCCCTCGGTGAAGAAAATATTTTGCAGGGTGCCCGTGATCTGGGTGCGCACCGTGACGGTCGCGAGCGGCGTCACCGTTCCGAGGGCCGGGATGCTCACCTGGACGTCGCCCGAAACTGCCGTGGCCACCGACACCGCGACCGGACCATTCTGGCCGTTACGGCCGCGCGGCGGCGCGGCGACGGGCAGCTTGGTGCGCAGGTAAAGCACGAAGCCCGCCAAAAGCGCCACGATGATCAGCGCAATGGTCATTGCGCGCCAGTGTCTGGCGATGAATGATCTTGAATCCCCCGGCGGCGCCAGAAATCGAGGATCTTCTTGTTCGGTTGTCACTAAGTCACCAATACGCGAGCCCATGCCGCGGCACGCACTGCCAAACGATCATCCGGGCGAGCCGCAGACTATAACCAGATTCCACCCTGAACTACACAACGATCACACGCGGCCCGCCGATAGAGGGATCCTGGGACTCGAAAGTCCATCAGCCCTGTGCAAAGTAGTGTGAATGGAACGCATCGAGGTGGACAAAGCCGCGGGACCGGCTGACCGGAATGGCCGGATTCGCGGGCGCGCGGGTGTTAGAATTTCGCGCCGCATCGATATCGGCCAGTGGACATTACATGTACGTTAAGGAGCATTCATGAGATTGATCTATTCCGCCGCGCTCTGGGTTGCGCTCGTATGGAGTGTTGCGGTGCCCTCGCACGGCGCACAGGTCTGGACGGAGGGCGTGAACTATTTTCTGGTGCAGCCCGCGCGTCCTGCCAATGTCGCTCCGGGCAAGGTTGAGGTGACGGAGGTCTTCTCCTATGCGTGTCCGGCATGCAACATCTTTCAGCCCACCGTGCATAAGTTGAAGCAATCGCTGCCGACGAATGCGGTGCTGGACTACCTGCCCGCGGCGTTCAATACCGGCGAGGATTGGCCGATGTTTCAACTTGCCTACGTCACGGCGCAGGTACTTGGCGTGGACCAGCAGACACACGATGCGATGTTCGATGCGGTATGGAAGGGCGGCGATTTGAGCATCACCGATCCCTCGACGCGGGGTCTCAAGAGCCGCATGCCGAGCATCGAAGATGCCGCCAAATTCTACAACCAGCGTGCCGGCGTGCCCGTCGATAAATTCCTCGCCGCCTCGAAGTCCTTCTCGGCGGATCTGAAGGTGCGCACGGATCAGGATTTGATCGTGGCGTACAAGGTGGATCGCACCCCCACCATCATCGTCAACGGGAAGTATCGCCTGCACGTGGAATCGGCCGGCGGCCCCGATCAACTCATCGACCTGGTGAAGTACCTGGTCGCCAAGGAAACCAAGTAGCGCCGCCCAAGGGACACTGAAAAGGCCGTATGAAAAATCTCTTCCTGGGGCATCCGCGCTTGTGGATCGCGTTGCTTGCGGGGACTGCGGTCTTTTTTCTGCTCCCGCGCGAGTGGTCCATGTTGAACCGGGTGCTGGTCAGCTGGAACGGCGGGGTGGTTCTCTTTCTCATTCTGATCGCGTTCTGGATGACGCATCTCAGCGCCGAGCAGATCTGCACGAAATATATCGAGGAGGATGAGTCGGCTCCGTTCATACTCGTCGTGGTGATCGTCGCTGCGCTTGCCAGTCTCTTCGCCATCCTGGAGCCGCTCGCCACCATCAAGCAGGTCAGCGGTGCGGTTCGAACGGCGCATTTCGCGCTGGCCGCGGTCACGCTGATCAATTCGTGGCTGCTGGTTCCCACCATGTTCACCACGCACTACGCGGATATGTTCTACAGCGCGACCGATCAAGAGCGGCCGCTGCATTTCCCGAACACGCCCATGCCGGTGTTTTGGGATTTCGCCTATTTCTCCTTCACCATCGCGGCAGCCTGTCAAACCGCGGACGTGTCCACGCAAAGTGCGGGAATTCGCAAGACCGTGATCGCGCAGACCCTGGTCTCGTTTCTATTCAACGCGTCGATTTTGGGGTTCGCCATCAACGTCACCGCGGGTTTGATCGGCGGCAACTGAAGCCGGCGATTCCAGGTCAGAAGCCGGCCGGGCCGTCAGTCGGCGGGCATCTTGACGACGTCGCCGCCTTTCATGACGAAGCCGACGGATTGCAGACGCGCGATATCGGCGAGCGGATCGCCGGCGACGGCAATGAGATCGCCGTAGCGGCCGACGGCAATGGCACCGACGTCGCCCGGCCTCCCCAACGCCTCGGCGGCATTGGCGGTGGCCGCCTGGATCGCCTGCATGGGCGTCATGCCCCATTTGACCATGGTGACGAATTGGCGCGCGTTGAAGCCGTTGGGGTACACGCCGGCATCGGTTCCGAAGATCATTTTCACGCCGGCTTTCACCGCCGCTTGAAACGTCTGGCGCTGCTTCAGGCCGATCATGCGCTCTTTTTCCAGCGACTCCTTGTACAGGCCGTTTTTCTCGCCTTCGGCCAGAATGTAGTCGTCGTTGTAGATGTCCATGGAAAACCAGGTGCCGCGCTGCTTGGCCAGCGCGAAGGCCTCCTCGTCGGCAAGACTGGCATGCTCGATCGTATCCACACCGGCGCGTATCGCGTCCTTGATCCCGGATGTCCCATGAGCGTGCACCGCAACGCGCAGTCCGAGCATGTGCGCCTCATCGACCAGCGCCCTCATTTCGGCAAGATCGTACTGCTGTGCGCCCACGGTGTCGGTTTTGGAAAGCACGCCGCCGGTGCCGCAAAATTTAATGACCTCGGCGCCGTACTTGCGCAACTTGCGCACCGTGGCGCGGATCTCCTCGGGACCGTTCGCCACCGCCGGCCTGGGCGAGGAAATCGAAGGCGGCAATTCCGTGTCATCGCAATGCCCGCCGGTGGCGCCGATGGCGTAAGTCGCGGGAACGATGCGCGGACCGGTCACGATGCCTTGCTCGATCGCCTGCTTGATCGCGACATCATCGTAATTGGCAGAGCCCACATTGCGGATCGTGGTGAAGCCGGCCTCCAGTGTTTTCCTGGCATTGGCGACGCCGACCACGGTCCAGAAATTGTCCGTGAATTGCAGGCGGCGATAGCCGCTGAAATGCGGGTCCGAGGTCAGGTGCGTATGCATGTCGATCAGGCCGGGCAGCAGCGTCATGCCGGGAAGATCCACGCGCCGCGCCCCCGCCGGCATGGCGGATCCTTGCACGCCCACCGCGCTGATGCGCCCTTCCGTAATGGTGATTTGCGGCCGCTCCACGACCCGCCCGGTCAATACGTCGATCATTCGATCGGCGCTCACCACCACGGTATCGGCAGACGCGGCGGTCGAAGCGCCACCGGCGAGTGCCAGTGCGCCGAGGACGCTCAGGCACAAAGAGACTTTCGATTTCATCCGCTCATCCTTCGTTGGTTTTGTGGCGCCACGCTATCACAAGAGAGGTGCCGCAGGTTCGATCGGCGACAACAGTACCTCGAGCCGCGGCGCGGGGGCGCCGCGTGCGGACGCAAAGGCGACGATGTGTTCGAGGATGTGCTGCACATAGGCGCGCGTTTCGTTGTAGGGGATGTTTTCAATCCAAACATCGGCATCCATGGGCTGCGCCGGCAGCCAGCGTACGACCGCCGCCGGGCCGGCATTGTAGGCCGCGAGACTCACCGCGAGTTGCTCACCGTAGCGGTCCAGCAATTCGCGAAAATAAGCGGCGCCGAGGGGCACGGCGATCGACGGATCGAACAGGCCATCGCGGCCCGGTGAAGACAGATGCCAGCGCCGGGCGACGGCGGCTGCGGTGGAAGGCACCATTTGCATGACGCCGCGCGCATCCGCGTGGGATACCGCATCCTTGCGAAACAGACTTTCCTGGCGCATGACGGCCAGTATCCAATCCTGCGGCAGCTGCGCCAGCTTGCCCGC
>Ga0210393_10001115_pt1 | contig 23005 bp, 26 predicted proteins | sample IncBWC27OmetaG_FD_160068 | JGI IMG/M metagenome (GOLD analysis project Ga0210393, IMG submission 160068) | Forest soil microbial communities from Barre Woods Harvard Forest LTER site, Petersham, Massachusetts, United States - Inc-BW-C-27-O ... | reverse complement strand
CTTCAGCGCGACCGGCGCGATGTCGACGGCGCGCGCGCTGCACACGGCGACGCTGCTGCGCTAGTCGAGGGGGTCGTCCGCCTCCTCGCCCGCTTCCTCTAATTCTGGTGCTGTGAGTGGTTCTGGGGCGGGCATCGCGCTTGCGACCAGCTTGCGCGACACGATGATGAACGCCGAATGTGCGATCATCCTGAAGTGCGGCCGCACGCTCATCCCCTTAACCTGCCAATGCCGCAGCAGGGTTTCGAAACTTTCGATCTCGCCGAAATCGCTGCGCGCCTGGATCGCCTCGACCGTATCCTTGAGCTGGACCGCCGTCGGCACATAGCAGACCAGCACGGCGCCCGGCCGCAGAGCAGACGCCGCGACCTCCATCGCGCGCCCCGGTTCCGCCAGATCGAGGAACATCCGATCGACCCCGGTCTCATCGAAGCCGCCGTAAAGGTCGCGCACCTTGATTGTCCAGTTGGGCGCGTCGCCGAAGAATGCGGCCACGTTCTTGCGCGCGGCGTCGGCGAAATCCTCGCGCAACTCGTATGAGATGACGCGTCCGGCCGGGCCGACCGCCCGCAGCAGCGCGATGGTCAGCGCGCCCGCCCCTGTGCCACCTTCGATCACCGTTGCACCCGGAAAGACGTCTCCCCAAATCAGCAGCGGGCCCGTGTCCTTGGGATAAATCACCTGCGACGCGCGCGGCAGATGCGGGATCAGGTCGGCGTAGGTCGGCCGCAGCACCAGGAAGGCCTCGCCGGTCGAGAACTTGACGCGCGATCCTTCCTCGACCCCGAACAGGTCGTCGGCGCGCAGCTCGCCGCGAATCAACAGCTTCTTGCCGGCCCGCAACATCTTCATGTAGCGGCGGCCCTTGCGATCTATAAAAATTACCACATCGTTTTCTTTGAGGCGCGAGTCCAAGGTGCTCAACGCTTGCACGCATCGGGCGCGCGGGCAACTCTCCGCACGCGCAGGCTATTGACTATGCGGGCCTGCGACCTTACCTTTGAGGATGCACCCGGCCAGATGGTAGCGTCCAATGGCCGGGTCGTTTTGCGTCAACATTGATCAGAATTTCCGAATCAGATTCGAGAGCACTTTTAATTCAACTCGAGAGCGTTTCACGTCATGGCAGAGAAAAAAGCAAAAACCGCTGAGAAAAACGCGGGCATTCAGCAGAAGCATATCTGTCCCAGCTGCGGCGCCGAGAGCAAGGTGACCAAGTTCGCCGGCTTCGGCCGCAGGGGCTTTTACCTCGTCTGCGAGAAGGCCTGCGGCTTCGTGGGGCGCACGCGCTAAGCGGGCAGGGGGTATTCGCGATGGGCAGAGCGCGCAAGAGCAAGACGTCCAAGCGCGACAAGTACGCCTCGTTCGGCGACATGGCGGACGAGGCGGAGGAAGATGCCGATCTTCCCAAGGACGAAGCCGGCCGGCGAAAAATCAAGCGCCAGTACGGTGAGCTGCTTGGTATCCGGATTGAGAAACTGCGCGGCAGAATCCTCAACCGCGAGCGAATCAACAAGACCATCGAGGGAATCTACTTCATCTGCGCCGAATGCCTCAAAGTCTGCCACTCGCTCGACGACGGCCTCAGCGAAGACCCCGCCAATTTGAACAACATGTGCGGCGCATGCGCCAAAGCCCAGGCTGCCGCGAAGGCCGCGGCCGCGGCTCCCCCCAAGGAAAGCGGCGGCTCGTCCCGCCGTTCGACGCGATCACCCCGCAAACGCGCGGCCGCAAGCTGAACGTGCTTGTGCGCATGGCAGCGAACAGCTAAACAGGGCCGATGTCTTTACAGCTAATCCGTCCCGACATCAATCTCGACTTTGTCGGGAAGCGTTATTTCTTCGTCGCACTCTCGACCGCGATCAATATTCTCGCGATCGTGCTGCTGTTCACCAAGGGTCTCAACTACGGCGTCGATTTCGTCGGCGGCAGCGTCGCGCAAGTCGAGTTCAGCCAGAAGACCAACGGCGAGGCGATTCAAAAGGCGCTCGCTCCGCTCGATCTCGGTGAGATTACTGTTCAGGATTTCGGCAAGGCCGGGCAGTCGTTCCTAGCGCGCTTCGAGACGGTGAAGAACATCGGCAGCATCGGGCCCAAGCTCGAAACCGCCCTCGACAAAACCTACGGTCCGGGCGTGGCCAAGGTCGTGCGAGTCGAGAGCGTCGGCGCCAAAGTCGGCAGCGACTTGCGGCGCAAGGGTTTTGCCGCGGTCATCATCGCGACCATCTTCATGGGCGTTTATATCGCGATCCAGTTCCGCCACGTGAGCTGGAGCTTCGGTGCGGGCGCCGTGATCGCATTGATCCACGACGTGCTGGTCGTCATGTGCGCGCTCGTGATCTCCCAGTACCAGTTCGATTTGACCACGCTCGCCGCGGTGCTGACCGTCATCGGTTACTCGGTGCATGACACTATCATCGTGTCGGACCGAATCCGCGAGGATTCGACCAAGCGCCGGCGCGAGCCGATCGAGTCGATAATGAATCGCGCGATAAACGAGACTCTCTCGCGCACCATCCTCACTTCCGGCACCGCGATCGTAGTGTTGCTCTCGCTGCTCGCATTCGGCGGGCCGATCCTGCGCCCGTCGGCGTTCACGCTGCTCATCGGCTTCATCACCGGCACCTATTCGTCGATTTATATCGCAGGCCCGGTGGTGCTGTTCTGGGAGAGCGGCACCGGCCGCACGCAGAAGGGCACCGGCTCCTCGCGCGCAGCCTGACGTTTGTTGAATACCAGCCGCGGTATTTACACGATCGCGAATGCTCGACCGCTTGAGCGCACCGCCGACGCCGTAGTGCTGACCATCAGCCTCGATCGCGCCGATGGCATCGAGAAAGTCGCGTTCAGGTGCCGCATCGCCAATGCGTTGGTGGGTTCCTCAGATTCTCCGGAAAAGCTGATCGAGCGCATTACACCGTGGCTCGAACGCGAATTCGAGCAGACCCGCGAGGCGGCACTAAAGTCGATTCGCACCGAGCGCCAGTTGCTCGAAATTTCTTTCGACGAATCTAACCCCGGTCCCTTCGCGCGCTAAGAAAAGATCCGCGACAGCAGGAAAACATACACGGCGACGGTCGGGTAGAAGGTAGTACCAAAGCCGAACGCGCGCGCCGGGCCCGAGTAGTGATAGCCGATCCAGAACGTCACTCGGCCGATCACGAAGAGCATCACGAGCACCGCGACTGCGCGGATCGATTCAGGGGCGACTATCGTGACCAGTGCCAGGTGCGCGACGATCGCAAGCACCAACTGCTCCAGAGTGTTCTGGATATAGCGCCGATCGATCTCGATTGACGGCGCGGCGTCGCCGTCGATTGCCTCGGCGATGAAAAACCGCCGGTTCGCAATCTTCGCGACGCCTGCCAGCAGACACAGCGCCGCAATCACCTCCCACTTGAGCGCATACGCGAGCCGCCACGACGACTCGATACCGCCGGGAGGCGCCAAGCCGATCGCCGTCGAATGAAACATCACCTCGAAGAACGCGGCGCTGAATACGACCGCGCCCGCCATTCCGGCAAGTACCTTTCGCTGATCGTTCGACATATCGGCTCCCTCCAGTCAGGAGTTTCGGGATGAAGTGTTCAGCCTGACGCCGGTGCTGCGCCAAACATGCTAAGCCATTGAACAGGCACAACGGTCAAGACGCTTCTTTCAATCCAGAATGACAGCGATCAATCATTGTCGATGACTTCGCTTGCAACGCTCGAATCTCACCTGCGCGCCACCATCGAGGGCGAGGTGCGCTTCGACGTTGGCACTCGCGCGGCGTATGCCACCGACGCGTCGAACTATCGGCAGGTGCCGGTGGGCGTGGTGATTCCGCGGCATGAGGGCGACGTGATTGCGGCCCTTTCGCTCGCTCGCGAAAACGCGATGCCGATTCTTGCGCGCGGCGGCGGTACCAGCCTCGCGGGCCAGGGGTGCAACGCGGCGCTCGTCCTCGACTTCTCGAAGTACATGAATCGCATCATCGCGATCGACCCCGGCGCGCACCTCGCCGAGGTCGAACCGGGTGTGGTGCAGAGCCATCTCAACGCCGCGCTGGCACCGCACGGCCTGTTCTTTGCGCCGGATCCATCGACCAAAGATAGATGCACCATTGGCGGCATGATCGGCAACAACTCATGCGGCGCGCATTCGGCCGCGTACGGCAAGACTGTCGATAACGTCGAGGCGCTCGAAATCATTCTCCACGACGGCACTCGCGTTTCCGCTCAAGGCTCGATCAACGAGGCGCAGCTCGACGCCGCAATCGCGCGCGGCGGCAGAGAGGGCGAGCTGTACTCGAGGTTGCGCGAGCTTCGCGATCGCACGGCGGACTCCGTGCGCGCGAATTTTCCCAAGCTGCCGCGCCGCGTCTCGGGCTACAACTTGGACGAGCTGATGCCTGAGCGCGGCTTCAACCTCGCGCGCGCAATTGTCGGCTCGGAGGGAACTCTCGCCACGATCATCCGCGCCACCATTCGAGCGGTGCCGCGGCCGAAAGAACTCGCGCTGGCGGTGCTCGGATTCGACGACGTGTTTATCGCGGCCGATCAGATGCCGTGGCTGCTGGCGCATCGCCCGGAAGCGCTCGAGGGCTTCGACGAGAATCTGCCGGAGTTCGCGCGGACTAAGTTGATGCCGGGCGTGCGGTTTCTGCCGGCGGGGCGCGCCTTTCTGCTGGTCGAGCTCGGCGGCGAATCGCGCGACGAGGCGCGCGAGCGCGCTGAGCGCGTGATCGCACAAGCGCGCGCGCTCCCCGAATGCGCCGGCACCGCCTACATTGCCGACGCGCGCGAACAGGCCGCGGTCTGGCAGATTCGCGAGTCGGGGCTCGGCTCGAGCGCGTTTATCCCGGGCCGCCCGCGTAGTTGGGCGGGCGCGGAAGATTCCGCCGTGCCGCCCGCAAACCTCGGCGCGTTTTTGCGCGGCTTCGATCGCATCCTCAGTAGCCGCAGCCTCAAGGTGGCCACTTACTATGGGCACTTCGGCGAGGGATGCGTTCACGCGCGCATCAACTTCGATCTGATGACGGCGGCGGGAATCGCGACCTTTCGCGCGGCGATGGTCGAGCTCGGCGAACTGGTCGCTAGCCTTGGCGGATCGCTATCAGGCGAGCACGGCGACGGGTTGGCGCGCTCCGAGTTGCTACCGATGATGTTCCAGCCCGATCTGATCGACGCGTTCCGCGATTTCAAACGAATCTTCGATCCGGATTCGATGATGAATCCCGGAGTGATTGTGGACGCCCATCCGCTCGACTCGCATCTCAAGCTGGGCGCGAACTATCGGCCGCGCGAAGTCGCAACGCATTTCGACTTCAGCGCTGAAGGCGGACTCGCGGGCGCCGCGCTCAAGTGCGTTGGAATCGGGAAATGCCGCAAGACCGAGGCGGGCACGATGTGTCCCTCGTACATGGCGACGCGCGAAGAAATCCATTCGACGCGCGGCCGCGCACGAATCCTGTTCGAAGCGTTGACGACCGACTTGATACCCGGAAGTTTCGGGGACGATTCCGTGCGCGATGCGCTCGACTTGTGCCTGTCGTGCAAGGGATGCAAGAGCGAGTGTCCGTCGTCGGTGGATATGGCGGCGTACCGCGCCGAATTCTTCTCGAACTACTATCGGACTCATCGGCGTCCGCTGTCGTCGACATTCTTCGGCAGATTGAACGAAGTCGCGCGGATCGCATCGTACGCGCCTTCCTTCGCCAACGCGCTGGCGCACGCGCCGTTGGTGGCGGGTCTTGCCAGGCAAGCGCTCGCGATTCATCCCACGCGCGAATTGCCGCGCTTTGCACGGCGGACTTTCCGCTCGTGGTTCGAGCGCAGGACGGCTCACAGAGCGAGCATGCGCGAGGTCGTGCTGTTCGCCGACACTTTCACCAACTTCTTTGAACCGCAGGTCGCAATCGCAGCGGTCGAAGTGCTGGAGCGCGCCGGATTTCGCGTGATCGTTCCGCGCAACGAGTTGTGCTGCGGCCGCCCGCTCTACGATCAGGGGATGCTCGAGCACGCCAAGGCGCGACTGCGCGACGCGATCGAAGTGCTCGACCCGTTTGCCGCCGTCGGAATTCCGATCGTCGGGCTGGAGCCGAGCTGTATCCTGACCTTTCGCGACGAGCTGCCGTCGCTGTTCTCGGGCGATCCACGCGCGAAGACGATCGCATCACAATCCTTCCTCTTGGATGAATTCCTCGTTCGCGAGGCGCCGGACTTTGCGCCGCCCGGGATTCGCCGGCGGACCTTGGTGCAGGGGCATTGCCATCAGAAAGCGCTCGCGGGAATCGGCGGCGAGGTTGCACTGCTGTCGCGCGCGGCGGGCGCCGAGCTCGAGGTGCTCGACGCCGGATGCTGTGGGATGGCAGGCGCGTTCGGCTACGAGCGCACGCACTTCGAGGTGTCGCGGGCGATTGGCGCGCGGGTTTTGTTTCCGGCGATCGACAAGGCGCCGCCCGACGCGATCATCGTTGCCGACGGGTTCTCCTGCCGTTCGCAGATTCGCCATTTCTGCCCGTCGCGGCGCCCGATGCATCTGGCGGAAGTGCTGAACCTGCAGTTAGGCTAAGCGCCACGCGCTGCGCTACATTTCCGACTCTGAGGAACCCAAAATGCGACTTGGAATCACAATCCCTTTCGATCCGTTTAACGGCGTTCATTTTCCCGAGCTCGTGCGCACGGCCGACCGATGCGGCTATACCGACGCGTGGTCGTACGAATCGTTTTCGACTGACGCGTTCGCGCCGATCGCCGCGGCGGCGATGCTCACCGAGAAGATGCGCTTTGGCTGCGCGATCGTGCCGGTGTTCACGCGGCCGGCGCCGTTGATTGCGATGTCGGCGGTTACCACCAACGAGCTGGCGAACGGGCGCTTCGTGCTGGGCCTGGGAATCTCGACGCCGAATATCGTCGAGCAGTGGATGGGCGTGCCGTTTCAGAAGCCGGTCACGCAGATGCGCGAGACGGTCGCGGCGCTGCGCGCGATTTTTCGCGGCGAGAAAGTGACGACGGCGGGCGCGAAGGTCAAGATAAACGGGTTTCGGCTCGATTCGGTGATTACCCATCCGCCGAAAATTTATATCGGCGCGCAAGGCGCCAAGATGCTGCGGCTGGCGGGCGAGATCGGCGACGGCGTGATCGTAAACTTCGTCACGCCGGAGACGGTCGCGCCGATGCTCGACAACACGCGCGACGGGATGCGCGCGGCAGGCAAGGATCCCGCGGGGCTGGACGTGGTGTGCAGAATAATCTGCGCGGTGGACGAGGACGAAAGCGTGGCGCGCACGCTGTTCCGGCGCTCGCTGACGGCCTATGTGACGGTGCCGCAGTACAACAAGTTCTTTCGCGAGATCGGCTTCGACAAGGAAGCGACGACCGCGATCAACGCGTGGAACGCCGGCGATCGCAAGAAAGCGCTCGAGACGATTCCCGACGAGATGGTCGACCAGATTTTCGTATTCGGCTCGGCCGAGAAATGCCGGCGGCGGCTCGACGATTACGCGCGCGCGGGAATCACGACCACGGCGCTGCAATTCTCGTCGTTCGCGAGGACGCCGGAAGAGCGCCGAGTGAAGGTGTTGCGGGCGATCGAGCGGCTCGCGGCGGTATAAAAAACGCGCCCCGCCGGGAGGGGACGGGGCGCGTTTCGGTCGTACGTGACCGCATCAACCAATTCTAGTTATCGGATACCGAACTGCCCGAGGAGAGGCGCGAGCATCGAGCCTCCGCCGTAGGGCTGGCCGTAACCCTGCTGCGCGTAACCGGTGTTGTATCCACCGTTGTACGCCGGCCGGCCGTACCCACCGAGTCCACCGAAGAGTCCGCCCAGCGGCGCGCTGCCCATAACCGGCGCGCCAGTCGCGCATCCGCTATTCAGCGCCCCCTGATTCTGTCGGAGCAAGTCGTAGGCGGCCGCGGGATGGCCGGTGTTACGGTCTTTGTAATAGTTGGTCATGACGCTCTGCGCATGCCTGCATCCATTGCCGCCATACCCGCCGCCGTACCCGCCACCATAGTAGGGAGCAGCCGCATAACCGGGAGTCGCATAGGCCGGAGCCGCATAGACGGGGGCGACGTACGCGGGAGCGGCGTAGCCGTAGCCCCGGCCGTAGCCGTAGTTGCGGTAGGCGTTAGCGTCGGCGATTGCGCGCTCTTCGTGGCGCTCGTGACGAGCAAACGCACCGTTGCCGCCGAACGCATGGCCTGCAAACGGATGAGTCGCATTGACTGCCGCCGTAACCCGGGCCGCGTGCGTCGCGTGGTCGTAATGGTTGTAGTCGTGGGCAGCGGCAGCAATCGGCGTCGCCAGCATCGCGAGACCAACCAGCGCTGTCATCAGACTTCGTTTGGAGTTCATTCGTCGGTTACCTCTACCTGATTGAGAGAGCGTTAAAGATGCCAGCGACCCGTTTGTGGAAACTTGCTGCATGATACGTGATGGCTAGAATACGCAGTCTGAGGAAAATGGTTGCACGATTTTGAAAATAAAAAAGTGAAAAACGTCAACGGGGAGAATGACTTAACGTACATTCAGGTTTTGGCACCCGAAGCTAAACGGGCATTCAGACAACTGCCGAAAGTGAGGATTTTGAGCTTCGAAAATAAATGAACGTTCAGACGAAAGTGCGGCGTGCGAGGTAGTACATGGCGCCGCCGACGATCGCGTATGCCGCGATTCCTTCGAGCAGCGTCGCGCCGCTGGTGACGACGGCGACGCCGACGACCAGGACGGTCGCGATTACGGCGACGATCTGCTCGATACGCTTCTCGCGGGCGCGGACGCGGGTGACGTGCTCGCTGATGCGCGCGCCGCAGTTGGGGCATACGCCGCCGCGCTTGACGACGAGGTCGGCGTCGCACTCGGGGCATTCGATTTTCGTCCGCAGGGGCATCGAGAAAACGCTATGAGGTGCGGCGGCGGTTGGCAAGGCGGGGCAGGGTGCAGAGCGGCGCGCGGGTCGAAGACCCACGCGCCGCTCTGCGAATGCAAAGAGCCGGCGACCGCGATTCGCGGCCGCCGGCCCTGCTGATCTTCGTACTATGCGCGCGCTTTGCGCAGCTTGCTTACCGGGCGCTTCGCGATATGTACGCGCTCGGGGCGGCGCTTGACGCGCGCCGCCGCTTTGCCTGCGACCTTGGTCGCAGGCTTCTGGATTGCGGCCGCGACCGCGGCTACCGGCGCCGGCTCGGCTATCGCGGCGACTGCCGCCGCAGGCGGCATCGCAGCTTCGGCCGCGGCACGCTCGCTCTCGAGCACCAGCTGTGCCCGCCGGCGCGCAATCGCGTCGAGCCGCTTGTCCTTCCACTTGCGCAAGCCCATCCGCATATACTCGGGATTGATATCGAGCATGTCGCAGACGTTGTCGAACGAGAAGACCCAGCGCTTGTCCTCGTGCGCGATCCATTCGTCAGCATCGCGGAACAACCGCTGGCCTTTGCTGGTCGAGGCGTCAATGCATTTCATGAAGCATTCGATCGCGTCCTCGAGCACGCTCAGGATGAGCCGCTTTTCGCCTTCGAGCAGATGCTTCTTGCGCATCGCCTCGAAGTATTGAATGGGCAAAAGAGTGTCGGGCTCGAACAGCCCCGGCAATCTTTCGTCCAGTGTTTCCTTTTCCTGCATCTTCTCTCCGTTTTCCGCCTTCATTGTCGAGCTATTTGCTTCCACCGCCCCACCTCCACGTAAATTTTGACGTACCCGCGTCTACCCCTATTCAGACTCGTCCTCGTTCTGTTCCTTGTATATTTCGTGCCATGCCATCTGGATGGCTTCCAATTTTGCTTCGGTTGAGCCCTCGCGATTGTCGTCGAATTCGTCGAGATCGATGACCCATTGACGCAGGTCCGTAAACCGGGCGTCGAGCGGGTCCAATCCCGGATGATTCTCCGCCAGTACTTCCGCGAGCTCTTCTGCCTGATCCCACTTGAGTCCCATGGTTAATCTGTACGTTCCTTAATCAGCTTCCGTTGCAAATCCTGGCCAGGTTCAGGAAAGTTCCTCAACTGATTTTTTCTCCAGTGCCAACTTGATAGCAGCGTCCATAATCCGCTCCGCGAACGGAGTGGTTACCTCGTTCAATTCCTCGACGAGTTTTGCGATTAGTTCTCGGTCGGTTCCTGTTCGGGCCGCCTCCAACCGCTCCACCACCTCATTCATCCGCGCGTGCTCGCCGGCCGGGACGAGCGCGCCGTATTCGCCGAGCTGTTTTCGAAGTGCGCCCAGGATTTGATCGGCGTCATTACGCGCCGAAATCAGCAGGCGCTCTTCGAGGTCCTGCTCCCCAAGGTCGATGGCCTCTTCCAGCATTCGCTCGATTTCATCATCCGTCAGGCCATAGCTTGGCTTGACGTCGACCGAATGCTCGCGGCCAGTGCGCTCATCGCGCGCATTGACATTTAGTATCCCGTTTGCATCGATGAGGAAAGTCACCTCGATACGCGGGACACCAGCCGGCTGGGCCTGAATCGGACCCAGCTTGAAACGCGCTAAGCTCCGGCAATCTTTAGCAAGCTCGCGCTCTCCTTGCAAAACATGAATATCAACATGTGTTTGATTATCCACAGCCGTGGTGAAACCTTCGGTCACGCTGGTCGGAATCGTGGTATTGCGATGTATGAGACGTTCCATCACGCCGCCCATCGTTTCGATGCCTAGCGACAGCGGAACCACGTCCAGCAGGAGCATGTCCCCTTGTGTGCCCATTAGCACAGAAGCCTGCACAGCGGCTCCCAAAGCCACCACCTGATCGGGGTTTATCGAACACAGGGGTTCCGTATGGAACATCTCGGCAACGCGCCGTCGGACGACCGGCATTCGCGTCGAGCCGCCGACCAGAACTACCGCATCGATATCGCCGGCCTTGAGCTTGGCGTCGGCGATTGCCAGCTCGCATCGCTTGAGCGTGCGCGCGATAAACGGCGCGGCCATTTCTTCGAGCGCAGTGCGGGTTAGATGCTTGCGAATCGAATGGCCTGGGAGCTCGACGACGACATCCGTCTCGGCCACGTCGGTGAGGCGCTTCTTGGCGTCCTCGGCGGCCATGCGTGCGCTGTTCCACACGTGGCGATCGAGCTTGAGCGTGTCGGGCATTTCGGCCAGCAGCCAATCGACAACTGCGCGGTCGATGTCGTCGCCGCCCAAATGCGTGTCGCCGTTGGTCGCGAGCACCTCAAAGATTCCTTCCTTGATGCTGAGAATCGAGATGTCGAAAGTGCCGCCGCCGAAATCGAACACCGCGACATTGCCGGTCGCCATCTTGTTAAGGCCGTAGGCGAGAGAGGCGGCGGTCGGCTCGTTGACCAGGCGAACGACTTCGAGACCGGCGAGGCGGCCGGCGTCCTTGGTGGCCTGGCGCTGCCCGTCGTTGAAGTAAGCCGGAACGGTGATAACGACGCGCTCGACTTTTTCGCCGCTACCGATTGCGCGTTCGGCGCCGTCCTTGAGCGCGCGCAGAATCTCAGCCGAGATTTGCGACGGTGTGAACGCACGCTTGCCGATTTGAAAGCGCACGACCGGGCCGCTCAGATCGGCGAAGGTGTAGCGCGCGCGATCTTCGGGCGCGATCTCGTCGCCGCCGAGGCCCATGTAACGCTTCACCGATCGAATGACGGCGCCATATTCGCCGCCGGCAAAGCCGACCGCGCTCACTCGTCCGTCGCGCTCGACGGTCAGATGGGGTTCCATCTCGATTGCGCGCTCGCCGACTGTAACTGCGCCATCAGGCGCAATCGCGACGACGCTCGGCAACAGCGCGCTGGCATTCTCGCCGACAGCAATCACGCGTGGCTCACCATTTTCCATGGCGGCGATGAGGCTGTTGGTGGTGCCGAGGTCTATGCCAAAAATTCGGGGCATCTTTTTCAGTATTAGGCGGCCTTTGCGTTTTCGAGCGCGCGATCGACGTCGCGAATCAGAGTGCGCAGGTAAGCGATATTCGAAAGCAGCGTTTTCAATTCCGTTGTAAGGATTTTTTTATCGGCCGCCGGCTGATCCCATTTGGCGAAATGCCGATCGAGCGCCGCCAGGCTTTCATCCATCGTGAATTGAAGCTCGACGCGGCGCGCGGCGATTTCGGTTGCGCGCTCGACCGCCACTTCAGGGTCCGACGCCAATTGCATTTCGGCGAGCTGCTCCTGCACTTCGAACACCAGCTCGGCCACTTCGGGCGGAACGCGCTTGTTGTTCTCGGCCAGCTTCTCGCCATTAGTCTCGAGCCAGTAAAGACCGCGTGAGACCGGGTCACGCAGCGTGCGGTAACTGCGGGTTAGAGTCGCGGTCGCACGGACACTGGCGTCGCGCACTTTGGGTTTGCTCGACGCGAACCTGTCCGGATGAATCTTGCGGCTCAATTCGTGATAACGGCGCTCGAGCGCGTCCAGATCGATCGTCAGCTTGCGCGGCAATCCCAGCGCGGCGAAACAATCGAGCGGCGCCGCGAGCGGCGCACCGCACTCAGCGCAAATTAATGACGGCTCCTGCTGCCGTCCGCATGAAAGGCATTCGATCATCTTGAGACTGCAGTCCCCACATCCCCCGGTTCATACGACGAACGATTCTCCACATCCGCAACTGCGCTTGGCATTTGGATTGACGACCTTGAAGCCCGACGACATCAGCTCTTCGCCGTAATCGAGCTCGGAGCCGTTGAGATAGAGAAAACTTTTCTTATCCACGATCAGGCGCGCGCCGTCGCGCTCGAAAACCTTGTCGCGCTCTTTGGCCGCGTCGATTTCCATCCGGTACTGCAAGCCCGAGCATCCGCCGCCCACGACCTTAACGCGCAGGCCGGCGCCTTCACCCTTGTCGGCGACGAGCTGCTTGATCTTCTGGGCAGCGCCCTCGGAAAGTGAAATCACAGCCACGAGAAGTTACGCCTCCTTCGATTTGGCCGGCTCTTCGGCCGCGACATCGTCACCCTTGCGCTTGCGCCAGTCGGTGATAGCGGCCTTGATCGCATCTTCGGCCAGGACCGAGCAATGAATCTTAACCGGCGGCAGGTTGAGCTCCTTGACGATGACGGTGTTCTTGATGGTCATCGCTTCGTCGATATGCTTGCCCTTGACCAGTTCGGTGACATAGCTGGAACTGGCAATCGCGCTGCCGCAGCCGAAGGTCTTGAAACGCGCGTCTTCGATCACGCCGTTGTCGCTTATCTTAAGCTGCAGCTTCATCACGTCGCCGCATTCCGGCGCGCCGACGACGCCCGTGCCGACTCCAGGCTCGTCCTTGGCGAAGCTGCCGACGTTGCGCGGATTGTTGTAGTGCTCGATAACTTTATCTGAGTAGGCCATGATTTTTTCCCTGATGCGGCGCGTCGCGTCTTGTTATGACTTCCAATTGACCGACTTGAGATCGATTCCTTCTTTCGCCATCTCGTACAGCGGCGACATTTCGCGCAGCCGCTTCACTTCCTTGCTGACGCGGTCCGTCACGTAATCGACTTCTTCCAGCGTGTTGAAACGGCCGAGCCCGAAACGAATCGAGCTGTGCGCGAGTTCGTCGTCGATGCCCAGCGCGCGAATGACGTACGAAGGCTCGAGGGTCGCCGAGGTGCACGCCGAGCCCGAGCTGACGGCGATATCGTTGATACCCATCAGCAGAGACTCGCCTTCGACGTACGCGAAGCTCACGTTCAGATTGCCCGGCAGACGCTCGGTCGGATGACCGTTGACGTAAATCTCGTCGAGGCGCTCGAACAGTCCGGCCTGCAACTGACTGCGCAACTGGATGAGGCGCTGCGCTTCGTCGGGCATTTCCTTGCCGGAGATTTCGCACGCCGCGCCGAGGCCGACGATACCAGGAACGTTGAGCGTGCCCGAGCGCATCCCGCGCTCATGGCCGCCGCCGTCCATCTGCGGCGTCAGCCGCACGCGCGGGCCCTTCGAACGAACATACAGCGCACCGATTCCCTTCGGCCCGTAAATCTTGTGCGCGGTGATCGACGCGAGGTCGACGCCGGCCTTTTCGAAATCGACCGGCACCTTGCCAATCGCCTGCACCGCGTCGGTGTGAAAGACGATGCCCTTTTCCTTGGCGATCTTGCCAATCTCAGCAATCGGATGAATCGTGCCGATCTCGTTGTTGGCCCACATGATCGTGATGAGCACGGTCTTGTCGGTGATGGCGCGGCGCACCGCGTCGGGATCGACCATCCCGTACTTGTCGACCGGCAGATACGTGACCGTTGCCTTGCCTGCCCGCTCGAGCGCGCGGCAACTGTCGAGCACGGCCTTATGCTCGGTGACGCAACTGATGATGTGGTTGCCCTTGTCTTTGTAGAATTCGACGACGCCCTTGATTGCCAGATTGTCGGACTCGGTGGCGCCGCTGGTGAAAATAATTTCTTTGGACTTGGCGCCGATCAGCTCCGCGATCTGATTGCGCGAGCGATCGACGGCTTCTTCCGCTTCCCAGCCGAAGCTGTGGTTCCGGCTGGCCGCATTGCCGAACTTCTCGGTGAAATATGGGAGCATCGCATCGAGCACACGCGAATCGACGCGGGTAGTCGCATGATTGTCCATGTAAACGGGCTTCTTCATTTTTTCAGTGTCCAATCCCTAATAGTGGACCTGCTAGGTATAGTATAAGGCTTCTTTAGATACAGTCAAACGGAAATCGGCTCTCTGGAATACTGGACCCATTCAGTCTAGTAAGGCAGATTGCGCCCGCTTGTCAAGGAGAATGTTGCCCCTTACCGAGCGGTCAAGGCGGGTGGAACTGGGGCCGATCCGCATCTAAGATTGTCTGAGAAGCGAGCGGGCTGAGATAGCGAGCATGAAATCCTTCCGTATCGGGCGCGAGCTTGAGTACCTCGCGATCACGTTGCCAGATCGGGAACCCGAAAGTTACGAGCAACTTGCCAATTACGACTTCTTCGACTCGAATTGGATAGAGGCCCGCATCGAGATAGCCGTTGGTGGGTTCGACGCCTGCTATCGCGCGACTCTCTTCAGGGATGATTTTCTCCGCCTTCGCGATGATTTGAGGAAGCTTTATTCCTTCGAATCGTCCGAGGGCTCGTTCTCCACTATGAAGAACCAGTTGGACATTGAGATAAAAAGCGACCGGCGCGGCAACTTCGAGGCAATTTGTGTGGCGAGAGATGCCAGCGATGGAAACAGTCTCGAGTTCAAGCTTGAATTTGACCAAACCGAGATCACGCCTATGCTGGCCGGATTGGACGAAATCATCAAAGCTTACCCGGTCCTAGGTAAGAGGTTTAAACCGTGATCGCGTCTATTTTGTCCCCACGAAGCAAACGAACTACCTCGGTCGGGGTTTCAGGTCCATACGGCGTTCCTCACGCCAATCGCTGAAACCGAGGCGATGCCATGCGGTGGCTCCCACCCAATTGCGATGCAGCACGCTGAGCGTGACGACCGTAATCCCTGCGTCGCGGAACCATTCGTAGGCAGCCTCGAGCATCGGCTTCATTAGACCGCGTCCGCGGAAGTTCTCCTCCATGAAAGCTTGGCTGATATAGCCGACGGATCGAGGGAGCGCGCCGTCGGCTTGGTGTTTGAGGCGAATCCACAGATGACCGACGAGGCGCCCGTCGGAGGCAGCCACCCAGACCGCATGATGATCGCGATTGAGCACCAACTTGAGCCAGTTGGGCGCGTCGCGAAGGCCGTCCCAATCGAACTGCACGCGCGGGTCGAGTGCTTGCTCCCAGGCAGCCAGCGCGGCGACGAGGCGCGAGAGTTCGGGGATGTCGGCTTCGGTGGCGCGTCGAATCTCAATGGACATTGTGTAATTCCTCCGAGATACGATCTGATCGTTCAGAGCAGAAGGTAGTGGGCGGTTTCGACTAGGATTGTTGCCCGTATGCGAATTTTACAAGCCATTCCCCTTTGAGCAGCAGTAATCCGAGAACAAAACGAACCAAAGCTGAAGAGAGGTATGCACTGGGCGTGTATCCTTCTGCGTTGGTCGAAGGATATAGATGAATCAAAAGAGCAATCCCTGACCACGCTTGGTGCATTCCGTAGAGCACCACATAACCACCTACCAAACGAGTTACCAAACCGAATATTTTTCTATCAGTCATCGCATCCCCCCTTGTGTATTCCGTCTTTCGTTTGGAGCATCGAAGAAATAGCGGCGCTCATCCCATGAATTCAAAACCGCCCAATACCGAGCAGAAGCGGAATCTTGACTCGCGGCAGACGCGCAGTCGAGCATATCGCGGGTTGATTGCGGTGCCAAAATGCGCGCTTGCCAAAGCGAGGTGATAGACCATGGCTGCATATCTGATTGTTGATTTGGAAATAACCGATCCGGAAAAAATCGCCGAATACCGTCGCGCTGCTGGGCCGACGGTGGTCAAGCATGGCGGGCGTCTGCTCGTCGGCAACGGCGCACGCGAAGTGCTTGAGGGCTCCTGGACTCCCAAGGAACTGATCATCATCGAGTTCCCCTCCATGCAGGAACTCAAGAATTGGTACAACTCACCGGAATATCGGCCCTTGATCGAAGTGCGCAAAGCCGGGGCCCGCGGCAACCTGGTTGCGATCGAGGGCGTTTAGGTTCTTACAGCGGGAGATCCTTGAGGCCCGCTTTGGGGGCGCCTACCAGTGCGACCATCTTGCCTTCGGGGGCGCGATTTTCGTGCATCGCCTGGTGGCATTCGGGGATTTCGGCGAAGGTGTAGGTTTTGGCGAGGCACGGATCGATCTTGCCGTCGAGCACGAGCTGATTGAACGCGTAGGACTGCTCGTCGTTGGCGAAGTGCGAGCCCTGCAGGCGCTTCTGGCGCATCCACAGGTAGCGCAAGTCGGCGACGGCGTTGTAGCCGGTGGTGCCCGCACAGATGACGACCATCCCGCCCGTGTCGCAGACGAACACCGAAGTGGGAATGGTGTCTTCGCCGGGATGCTCGAAGACGATGCGCGGGTTCTTGCGCTCGCCGACGATGTCCCAGATGGCTTTGCCGAAAGCCCGGCATTCCGCCGCCCACTTGTTGTAGGCCACGGTATCCTTCCAGTGCGGCATCATGCCCCAGTGCAAATATTTTTTCCGGTTGATGCAGCCCTTGGCGCCGAGCTTCATGCAGAAATCGATCTTGCGATCGTCGCCGACGATGCCCACCGGGATTCCGCCTTCGGCCTTGACGATCTGAATCGCCATGCATCCGAGGCCGCCCGACGCGCCCCAAATCAGCACGACGTCGCCGCGGCGCACGACGTGCGGCGCCCAGCCCATCAGCATCCGGTACGCGGTCGCGCCCACCAGCGTGGGGCCGGCAGCTTCTTCCCAGGTGAGGTGCGACGCCTTGGGCATGCACTGATGCGCCTGCACGCGGGCGAACTGCGCGAAGCTGCCCCAGTTGGTTTCGTAACCCCAGATTTTGAAGGTCGGGTCGTACATCGGATCGTCGCCGTTGCGGACGGCCGCCGAGTGGCGATCCCATACGCCGCAATGAATGACGACGCGGTCGCCGACCTTGACGTTGTGCACGTCGTGGCCGGTCGCATAGACGATACCCGACGCGTCGCTGCCGCCGATGTGAAAATCCGAGTGATCGTACTTCGCTTTCTGGCGCGCGCCGATCACGTCGACCGGCGAGCCAAGTGCCGCCCACACGTTGTTGAAATTGACCCCGGCCGCCATCACGTAGACGAGCACTTCGTCGGCTTTGATTTCCGGGACTGCAATTTTTTCAACTTTGAAGGCGTGGTTGGGGTCGCCGAAGCGGTCCGCGCGGATAACCTGCGCGTACATCTGCTTGGGCACCACGCCGATAGGCGGCACCTGTCCGATCTCGTAGATTTCCTTATGCATCATTTAGTCGGTTACCACCGCGCGCCGATGCGCCCGCTACAAGGGCCGGAAGCGGTTGGCTCCAGTTTTGTGATTCGGTTACGGGTCAAAAGCGCGTCGGAATTAGCTACCTGTTTGTGGTCTCTTTGACAATACTTGCGTGGCGCCTGTTGGAGAACAACTCGATTTTAGCAAAACTCGCAGTTTCCTTGGGCAGGGATGACCGGCGTTGGGGTTGCCGACCGCCACACCTAATGCCATGTTGAATGGCAAATGGCATTTAGAAATGGCACAAGATTGAAAGTCGATAAATCAGGCCGGATCGTGGTTCCAAAGCACCTACGCGATCATCTCGGCATCCACGCCGAGGCCGAGCTGGAGGTCACGCCTCAATCCGGCGGAATATTTGTGCGCGTTGTCGACGAGGAACCAGCCATGGTCAAGGTCGATGGTTTGTGGGTTCATCGTGGAACCGCACGAGCGGACGCCGACTGGGAGCACGTTATCGAGGATGTTCGGAGCGAGCGAATCGCTTCGGTGTCCAAGCGGTAGTCAGTGCGAGTCTTCTTTGACACCAACGTCCTGGTCGCAGCCTCTGAGCAGACTCATCCGCATCATTGGCCGGCATTTCAAGCGCTGAGTCGAGTGGCGACCAAAAAAGACGAAGGGTGCATGAGCGTGCATTCGATTGCCGAGACGTATGCTGCGCTTACACGTTTGCCGGTGCAGCCGCGAATCCATCCTGCCGAAGCGGCACGAATGATCGCCGACAATATTGTGCCCAACTTTCAGATGATGCAGATCTCAAGGAAGGACTATCTGGAAGCGCTGAAAACCGTTGCGGACGGCGGATGGAGCGGTGCGAAAATTTATGACGCGTTGATCCTGGGATGCGCCGCCAGAAGCGGGGCCGAGCGTATCTACACATTCAATTTGGCGGACTTCAAGCAACTCGGGCCGAATCTAATAGACCGGATCTGCGCGCCGTGAGCGGGACCCGCTGACAGAAGTCGGGCTTTTCTCGTTAAAAACTCTCTGTTAGAAATCTGTACATGAAGTTAAGGGTACTTAGCGTGCTTGCGCTGGCTGCCGCGTTGTCGGCCTGCGCGACTGACCCGACGTGGCAGCGGATGCGTCCGCCTGGGCGTATGGTGACTGCCGCTAACGGATGCCCCGTCATCACGATTGATGATGCGGCTCCGCTGAGCCAGTGGAAGAAGGTCGGCGATTTCTGGGACCAGGACTCCTGCCAGGGAACCCCATTCAAGCGGGCTGAGATAGAGGGACGGATGGCGGTATCGAGAGAAGACGTCCGGAAGAGGGCGGCGGCGGGCGACCAGGAGGCCATCAACCTCACAACGTGCTGGGACCAGAAGGACTACATGTCGTGGACCGCGCCGGCGTCCAGTTCGCTGATCGGTCATGAGTGGAACGCCATACCGTACACCTGTGTGGAGAAGGATGATCCCCGGCTGGCTGGAAGCGGCGCGGCGGGAACCCCGCAAGTCGCGGGCAAGTGACCTAACTGAAATTTTTCGGCAGGATGCAGTCGATCGCTTTCTTGTCGTCGCGGAGGCCGAGGAAGACAGGCTGACGCAACTTGCGGTCGGCGGTCCATTCCTGAAACGCGATTTGCGCCACGAGCCGCGGCGCAAGCCAGGTCGTGCTTTTCTCGCGCGGTGGATCGATAAACGGTGGACGCGTCACCACCAGTGGCTGGAAGGTCTTCGCCAGTGCAGCGAGGGTATGTTCAGTAAATCCCGTACCAACCTTGCCGACGAAGTGGAGATCCTTGCCGTCGTAGGCGCCGAGCAGCAGCGCGCCGAGATGCTCGCGGCTGCCTTCGGGTGCGGTGAAGCCGCCGATGACGAACTCTTCCTCCTGATGCGCCTTGACCTTGAGCCATTTTCTGGAGCGGCGCTCCTCGTAAGGCGAGGCGCTGTCCTTGGCGACAATTCCTTCGAAGCCTTTGCGCTTGGCGATGTTGTAGGCGGCGAGACCGTCTTTGGCCAGGCGGCGCGAAATGAGGAGCTGCTTCGGCGATTTCTCCAGCACGGACTCGAGCTCGTCGCGGCGGCGCGAGAGCGGTTCGCGCCGGAGATCGCGGCCGCCACGATAAATGCAATCGAACACGGCGAAGGCCTGCGCCACATCGCCACGCTGCAGCAGCTGGAACCGCGAGACCCGCTTCGCGTCGAAGGCAACGACCTCGCCGTCGAGCAGCACGGTCCGCTCGCGCAGTTGACCTACAGCGGCGGCGACGGCGGCAAAGGTCGCCGTCCGGTCGAGATTGTTGCGCGATAGCAGCGTGACTTTCGCGCCTTCCTTGTAGGCGAGGATCCGGTAGCCGTCGTATTTTTCCTCGTACACCCAACCGGATTGGTGAAACGGTTTCGGCACGAGTGACGCCAGCATCGGACTAACGCGGAAGGGAATGCGGTCGCTCACATTCGCACGGTAGCATTTGGCCTTGGCGGGCGCGCTGGATACTGTCTTGATTCAGACAGTCTCAAGCCGTGAAAAGACGCTGCAGCAAGTGAGCTTCGACGAAATTAACTGGACAGCAGGAGAGTCCGGACAGACATGAAGCACCGCCACGCTGCCGCGCTCGCGCTTGTGGGCTGGTAAAAACAATGGACTGGTTTGTCTTCCCGCTTTTTTTGGTTTTGGTCGGTGCTATGCACCTTGTAGGAACGTACAAGCGATTGCCTTTTGTCGTCGATCAGCGATTCATGAACACGTTGACGAAACGCCGAGGACATGACTACGCGATCATGTACAGCTATCTGATTGGTGCGGGACTGATCGTCGTATCTGTTTTTGCTTTGGTCCTCGCCCTTTACGGTCCGAAATAAGACACTCGCATTTTCAAATTCGATACTTACGGGCAAATTAAGACAGTACCGCGCGCTGGCGCTTGGTTGACGCGCCACCGCTAATTCCATAAAAAACGGATTCGGCTTCAGGACTTTTTTCGCGATACTTACGAATACAGGAAGAGGGCAGCCTGACCATATGGCGGTGCGCAAAATCGAGCGTGGCCACTACTTCGAGGACTTCGAGGTCGGCCATCTTTTCAAGCATCATTGGGGTCGCACCGTCACCGAAGGCGACAACAGTTTTTTTTCCAGCGTCACGATGAACTTCAACCCGATCTACTTCAATCGCGAGTATGCGCAGAGCCTCGGCTACAAGAACGTGGTCGTCAATCACATGCTCGTGATGAACGTGGTCTTCGGGCTGTCGGTCGAGGATCTCAGCGAGCGTGCGATCGCGCATCTCGGCTATGAAAAAATGAAGTGGCACGAGACGGTTTACCCCGGCGATACGATCACGTCGGAGTCGCTGGTGCTCTCGAAGCGCGACACCTCGCGGCCCGATCGCGGCGTCGTCAAGTTCCGCACCACCGGTTATAACCAACGCGGCGAAAAGGTGCTCGAGTACGAGCGGCCGGTCCTGATTCGCAAACGCAATCCTCCCGCCTAGGAGAGAGATACGATGCCCCTGGTTACGCCTGAGCATGAATTTATCCGGCGCTCGGTTCGCGAGTTCGTCGAGGCCGAAGTCAAGCCGATAGCCAACGATCTCGATCGGCAGAACGCGGAAATCCCCGAGCGGATTCTCAAGCAGATGGCCGAGCTCGGCTACTTCGGCGTGATCTTTCCCACCGAAGAAGGCGGCATGGGTCTCGACTACATTTCGATGGCGATCGTGACCGAAGAGCTATCGCGCGGATGGCTGAGCGTCGGCTCCGTGATGACGCGCAACATCATCACCGGCACTCTCATCGGCGCCAACGGCACGCCCGAGCAGAAAAAGAAATTCCTGCCGCCGATAGCGCGCGGCGAGATTCTGACGGCGGCTGCCTTCACCGAGCCCGATTCGGGCAGTGACACGGCGTCGTTCAAAACGCGCGCCGTGAAAGACGGCGACGGCTACCTGATCAAGGGTTCGAAGATGTGGTGCACGTTCGCGAATCGCGCGCACATGCTCACCGTGATGACCCGGACCGATCCCGACATCTCGAAGAAGCATAAGGGGCTCTCGTTGATCCTGTACGAGAAGAAGCCGGGCGACGACTTTGTGCCACCGCAATTGACCGGGTCGCCCATTCCGACGATCGGCTACCACGGCATGCGCAGTTACGCGCTGCAGTTCGACGACGCGTTCGCGCCCAAGGCGAATTTGATTGGCGGCGTCGAAGGGCGCGGATTTTACCAGTTGATGGCAAGCTACGAAGCGGCTCGCATCCAGACCGCGGCGCGCGGCGTTGGCGTGGCGCAGGCGGCGTTCGAGTGCGCGGTCAAGTACGCGAAGGATCGCAAGCAGTTCGGCCAGCCGATCGGCGATTTCCAGGTGATTCGGCACAAGCTCGCGCACATGGCGGTCGAAATCGAAGCGGCGCGCCAGCTCTGCTACTTCGCAGCCGCCGAAAAGGACACAGGCAAGCGATGCGACTACGAGGCCGGCCTCGCCAAGGCGTTCGCGGCAGAGATGGCCGAGCGGGTCACGCGCGAAGCGATGCAGGTGCATGGCGGATACGGCTATTCGATGGAGTTCGAGGCGCAGCGCTTCTGGCGCGACGCGCGCGTGCTGTCGATCTTCGAGGGCACCAGCGAAATTCAGTACGAGGTAATCGGCCGGCGCATCATGGAGCAGAACTGACAGTGAGCATCACGAGCGACGGCAGTTATTTCGAGGATTTCACGGTGGGCGACACGCTCATGCATCAGCGTGGGCGCACAATCACCGAGGCCGACAATCACAACTTCACTTCGCTGGTGATGAACACGGCGGAGCTGCACTTCAACCAGGATTTGATCGACAAGAATCCTGGCGCGTATGTTGGCGGCAAGCTGCTGGTGTACGGTGGCGTCGTGCTGGCGTTTACGGTCGGGCTCGCGTCGGAGGACACCAGCGAGAACGCGATTGCCGAAGTCGAGATGGACAACGGCAAGCATACCAACCCGGTTTTTCACGGCGATACGATTTACGCCGAGTCGACTGTGCTCGAGAAGCGCGACTCCGACCGCCCCGATGCGGGGCTGGTGAAGTTCAAATTGATTGGCAAGAAACCCGACGGTACGATCGTCGTGGAAATCGAACGCACTGTTTTGATCAAGCGCAAGAGTCACTACCAGGCGACCAACTGAGCGCGAGCCACCGGGAGAATCTATCAATGTACGTATTGGACAAAGGCACCCGTTTCGTGATTCCGCGCACCGAGATGACCTATCCCGGTCACAACATGACGCTG
>Ga0210393_10001111_pt1 | contig 23060 bp, 19 predicted proteins | sample IncBWC27OmetaG_FD_160068 | JGI IMG/M metagenome (GOLD analysis project Ga0210393, IMG submission 160068) | Forest soil microbial communities from Barre Woods Harvard Forest LTER site, Petersham, Massachusetts, United States - Inc-BW-C-27-O ... | reverse complement strand
CTCGTTCGCTTCTTTCGACCAATCGTGCAATCTCGATGGCCTGGAGAAGGAACACTTCTCGCTCTGCGCACACAACCTAGTCCGATTCACGCCCGACAACATGCCAGCGTACATGAAACAATTTCAAGGAGATCCTGTCGCGATTTCCGAGCTCGTAAGAGAGCATGTGAGAAGACTAGTGGCGCACTATGGAGACCGAGTTAAAATCTGGGAAATCAGCAACGAGGGCAATACTGCTTGGGCACGGTGGGGACTCGACGAAAACGGGATCTTGCAGGTCGTACGCGCGGCGGCGGAGGAAATCCGCAGAGACGCCCCAAATCAAAAGCTCTTGGTCAGTGTAACCTTACCGTTGGGTGAAGACGCGGCATTTAAGAACTATCCGCTGATGGGCCTAATAAGTCGTGGGCGAATAGATGCGCGCTCGATTGACACCTATCAGTGGATAGGTGACCTGAAGAGGGCCGGCGTCTCATACGATCTTCTCGGCCTACAGTTTTATAACGGCGCGTACGTGGACCTGATCCCGGGTGGAATACAGGTCGAATACATCGACATGTTCCGACTCGCCTGCGAGCTTGACCGGTTCGCAAGTTTTGGCAAGCCGCTTCTCGTCAGCGAAATTTCGGTCGGATCTTATCCGTATCGCGGATGGGGCAATAGTTGGTTGCACAATAGCCCAAGCCAGGCGGAACAGGCAGAATTTCTTGTCGACGCTTTCACAATAGCCTACGGCCGTGAGGATGTGCGCGGAGTCAACTGGTGGAACCTTTTCGACCAGGACTCCTTTGTTAAGGAAGGAGGACTCGTCGATTTAGACCGTCGACCGAAGCTCGCATACAGTCGTCTTGCCGAGCTCCTCCGAGGTTGGCGAGGCGATCAGAAGAAGGCCACCGGGCCAGATGGTAGGGTGAAGTTCGATGTTCTTCCCGGTGAGTACAGCGTGAAGTCGCGGGTCGGTACAGGAGAATTAGAGTCCTCAGCTCGAGTTATCAAGGGTTCCACTACTGTCGTTACGATCGAACCACAAAGAAAAGCTTTCGCAACGCGCGAGATCAGATCTCAATCTCGGCAGACCCACGGTGGCAGCTGAAAGGGAGCTAGGATGAGAAAGCGTGCACCTGCACCTAGGACGAACACCGTTTTGGTCTTTGTACCCGGCGGAATGGGCTCCCAGCTGGAGCTGGGCAAGGACCTGGTCTGGAACGACGGCGTGGTCGGATGGCTTGATTCCTTGAAAATGATTCGAAACCCCGCGATGGCGCTCCCTTGGGTACCATTGAATGCGCCCGCCTGTCTTAGTTTCTATGATTCATTCATTTCCTTCCTTGGTGAGTGCGGCTACACTAAAGATATAGGGAATCTCTTAGTTTGGCCGTACGACTGGCGCATCAGTTTCGAGGAAACCGGGAATAGACTCAATAGCGAGATCAATAGGAAGCTTTCGGAGGAGTTCCGCGGCAAGAAGATTGTCTTTATCTGTCACAGCCTGGGATGCATGGTCGTGCGATGGGCGCTGCTTTATTCGAAACCGGACATTCGAAGTTCGGTGGAACGTGTAATCGCTGCGGCACCACCTGGCCTGGGGATCCCGGCGGTCTTCAGAGAAATGTTGGAGCTAACCATCGGTTCAACGTGGCTCCAATCCAAGGCACTAGCCGCGATCAAAGCTATTTCTCGCTACAATATTGATATACCGATCATAAGAGTAGCAAGAGCAGTTACATCTCTCCTCGATCTACTACCTCCCGATTCCATGCCGATTCTGACGACCGGAGATGGAGGTCAGATTGGTACCTTTGCCTGGAAGGGATGGCCAGATGAATTATCGGAGCTCAGAAAGAGTGTTCTTGCACGCCGAGCCAGGAGGGCAAGCTCCTGGAAACCAATCAGCCGCACTCTGATCGCGTCGAACCAACATAGTACCGAGTCGGCGTACGTTCTTAAGCGCGGTGACGATGCTATAGCCTTTAAGCGTTGGGACAAGGGAGACGAGAGCGTCACTTACATCAGCGCTCGCGCTTACATGGACCTGACACCCGCCGACCAAGTAAAATTACCTGACACCGAGGTTCTGGTAGCCTCCCCGCACGGAGGTCTTCTTGACGATTCGGCCGCACGAACCGCGATAGCAAACCTGATACATGAGTAAAAAACGCATCATTAGGCAGTCTCTCCTTCGAACGCGCTTAAAGGCTCGAACCCGAGCTCGTCCGAAGCTGACGAAGGTTGAACAAAATGCGATCCTGGCTCTCGCCGAGCTGCGTAACGAGGCTCCGTACTATGTATCATTCAGGTGCGAGCCCACGTTTGCCATCGATGATGAAAGCAAACCTATCAGGTTGGTGGCTGAGTTTTCTGCCATCAAAAGGAAGCCGCTTAAGGCTGAGGATCTCGAACCCGTTGTCTGTTGGCTGGATCGGGACGCGACGCTTAAACGCGTTGGAGGTGAGGGAGAGGCATCGATCCTGCGTTTTGAAGCCAAGAGAAATGTGAAATCATTCACAAGCGAACCAACGGCCGATGACCTTCAGACGAAGCCCGTCGTCCTTCTGTTGTATCCCAACAAAAACAAGGAGCAGCCAGCGATCGCGATGTTCAAATTGACGGTGCTGAAGCGCACAGAGGTGAATGATGCGAGGAGGTATATGATTAACGAACTGCTCGATGAACCGCGCAATTTCAGCGCGGATGTGGAGACTGCGAGAAAGTATCTGATTGACGAACTGCTCGAATTGGGCGATGTCGATACTAGCTCGGCGCGAGAAGTGATTGCTGCTGTCGAGGCTCGGCGGGAACAGGAGCTACAAAAGAAGTCATAGAGCGACGAGGGAGATTGAGGTCAAGAGGATGGCCATCCCGGGGGTTTCCTTTCGCGCACTGCACAAATTCCGTGATTTCAAGGAGCACCCGCTCGATCATTTGGTCGCCGCGGGCGAGCTTGGGGACGTGGTCTCTCTCGCATTTCCATTTTTTACTGTCTATCTCCTGGCGGGACCCAGTTGTGTCCGTAGGATGCTTCACGAGAATCACCAAAATTATCGACAGGATCCTGCTTTGATCAAAGTCTTGCGTTCCACAATCGGCGATAGCGTGCTGACAGCCGAGGGTGAAACCTGGCATGAAAGCCGCGAACGCGCCAAGGCAGTCTTCAGCGCGAGCGAGAGGAAAAGCTTATCCGCGATCATAGTGGCCGAGACCGGCAGAATGATCGATCGTTGGCGGATTCAGGCGCGCAAGTCTGAGCCGATTGAACTTGAACAGGAATTCATGGCGCTGAACCTAAGGATTGCAGCATCGATAGTCTGCGGCGTGGACCTGGCTAACCGCGTACAACCGCTGGCCAGCGCGATCTTCGAAGCCTTCGAATGCTTGAATGCCAGGATTCTCAACCCAATCCCTTTGCCTCGTTGGGTACCTAGCGCACAAAACCGAAGATTGGATCGGACCGAATCCAGTATCAAGGAGATAGTGGGCTCGCTGATTGATGAGGCCGCTGCGCAGCAGCACCCATCGTCGCGGCTTATGCGGGATTCGCGAGTCGGGGAGGCGAACACCAAACGGGATCAATTGATAGGCGAGGTCGTGGCCCTGATAGGCACCGCGAGCGCGACAACAGCTGCCGCCCTGGTTTGGACATGTTATCTCCTGACAAAGAATCCTGAGATCGAACGCTCCGTGCGGCAGGAAGCCGCGGCTCTTTCGATCGAAGCAGGAATGGTCGAATATGATCCCTCCCGTTTCGAGGAGATTCGGATGACGATCCAGGAGACATTGCGTTTGTACCCTCCAGCCTGGGTGAAGACCGCACGATCCTTAACCCGCGACTATTTCGAAGCAGTGGAGATACCGGCTGGAGCGCGGGTCGTCGTAAGTCCCTATGTGACGCACCGGCTGAAGCGACTATGGAGTCGCCCCGAGGTCTTTGACCCTGGTCGGTTCGCGGGTGAGGCGGTCAAGGAATTGTCCGGATATTTCCCGTTTGGATTCGGTCCGAGGAGATGCATCGGAGAGCGCTTCGCGATGATGCAGATGTCGCTTACGCTCGCGATGATTGCGCGCGCGTTCAGGCTGGTCGCTCAACCAGGTCAATCAATCGAACCACGTATTGCCTTCACGCTCCGCACGAATCACGGCTTTTGGGTCCTGCCAGTCGAAAGGACTCCTGCGTAGAGGTGTTCGAGAAAGGTCAACCGTTCTCATCATTTTCGGGCTCAAAGACGCGAGATTTCCAGCTTTCGTCGGTACCGTGCGCCGACTGCCGAATCCGCAGGTATGGATAGGATTCAGCGCTTTTGCACGCGCCAAACTATTACGGCATCTGGATCAGGGTTATACGAGCAGAATGTACCGGTTTGGATTGTTTTCGATAGCAGTCGTCCAAGTTCCCCGTCATTTACCGATATTCGATCCAAAGCAATCTTGATTGCCCGAGTCACGCTCAGCCGCGCCCGTTCAGAGTTTGAGGCACTCCGCCGGTCGCGGCCTCCCAGTCCGATCGCGCGTCGGAGTTCCCGTGCAATCGCTTCGATCTCTTCCTGGATTTTGTCGGCCAACTCCGCGTTTCCGATCTCTTTGGCATCCTCGAGTTCCTGCTGCAGTTCGTCCACACGTCGCTTGTATGAAGCTTTGGCCTCTTTGTCGAGCATTTCGCCAGAATGATCGGTGAGACCGAAATGCAAATCCTCACGCTCCAATGTGATCTTTCGACTTGAGCTTGACTCATCCACCAAGGTCACCAAATCTCCCGCCCCAATCAGGTCGAGTGCGTGGATCTCCCTGCCTGGGCGGCCGAGCAGGCGCGCTAGATAGTGCAAACCCTTGATGTCCTTAAGCCGCGTCAGATGGCCTCCATAGGCGACGGTCCAGATGTCGCCCTCGATAATAAACGCCCCTTCGGAAGAAGATGACGAGGGCTCCTGCACAATTGCACCGCCAGAAGATGCTGTCGCGGGCGAATCGTCCTGCGGGTTAGAGATCGGATGTGCGCACTCGTCAAGTCGCTCAATCCATCGGGCGCCTGTTCCGATCGAGCGGTAGATCGAACGTGCGCGCTCGAATTTTTCAGTCGCGCGCTGCGTTTCCCCCTGCGAAAGCAGAGATTGTCCCCAATAAATTAGAGCTTCGGATTCTTCCCACGGAGCGTGGTAGCCATTGAAGACTTCGACGGCCCGGTGAAACGACTCCTCTCCTTTGTCCATCCGCCCGCTTGCGCAAAGAACTACCGCCTCGGCTTGTGCGAAGTGACCTACGAGTCCTCTCCAATTTTCTCCGTCTGACAGGATTCGAGAGCAATGCGCCAGATGGTCCCGCGCCTCCGCTAATCGGCCGCTTTCGACGCACAGCAGCGCGAGGTCAGGCCTCATCATCAATTGCCATTGCATGTGGCAATGCTCGCCAGTCAGCGTCAGCGCTTCTTTCAGCAACGACTCGGCTAAAGCATCGAACCTCCGTGAACGGAGCACGCGAGAGAGAAAATAAGAGTAGTTCCCCTGGTCATCGCGACTCCCCGCGCGGCGAGCGTACGACAATCCTCTCCTCAATATTTCCTCTGCTTCTTCCCAGTCGCCCCCGTACCACGCCACTAAACCAGTCACCAGGTCGGGCGCCGGCTCCGAGAGGAGCGCACGAGCCGCCGGTAAATCACCCGCAAAGGCGCGAGCCATACTATCGGCGCTGGCAAGAACCAGCTTTCGATAGGGAGCATGCTTGGTTCGCGGCTTTGCCAGTTCGCGCGCATACCATTCGCTCGCACCTTGTGGATCCCACAGCGCAAGACGAAGGTACCCTCCTCCGCGAGCGACCGAAAATCCCATATCAAGTTTGTCAGCCTTTGCCCAAGCTCGATCGAGCAGGTCGAAAGCCAGCGCCAACTCTCCCTTGCGCATCCGGTCGTTAGCATGCTGGGACGCGGCTTCGGCCCACGCCGCGACGTTCCCGATGCGGTCACAGATCTGGAGCGCCTTCGCGGTCGACTCTAATCCCCTCTCAGTGTCGACCATTTGTTCGAACACCAGGCTCATTCCGATGTATACTCGGACTGCCGCTTCGGTATCGGGTTCTCGCCCGAGGACGGTCTCCGCCAAGCGAAAATGCGAAAGAGCGCTGGAAATGTCCCATAGCGGCGAACGCAATGACAAAACATTGCCCAAATGTAAATGCACCAAGGCAGCGCGGTTCGCGTCGTCCAATTCCTCGTACAGCCGCAACGAGCGCTCGAGATACTCAACTCCTCTCGGGAGGTTGACTATACACATGATGGCGCCAAGTCGTTCCAAAAGCTGCGCATAGCGGGGGCGGTCTACGGGTTGCCGGTCCATCAGGGCAAGAGCATCTTCCAGATGTGAAGCCGCTCTCTCATAGGCAAACGCACGGAAAGCAGCTTCTGCTGCGCGATCCGAGTAATCGATCGCCTTCATATCATCGCTGCCTTCTGCGGCCTGCACGAAGTGGAATGCAACTTCCGACAGATGAGGCTGGAGGTTGTTCACAAACAGACGCTCGAGGCTTTCCCCGATCGCGCGATGTGTTTCCAGTCGAGTGCGAGTCGACAAATCCTCGTAGAGTACGTTGCGAATCAACGGGTGACAGAATCTATAGCGGGAGACCACACCCTTCACGCGTAATACCAACCCTTCCTTCGACGCCTCATCCAGGACATCACGTAGTTCTAAATCCGCGCCGGACAGCTGTTGAAGAAGCAGCTGGTCGAACTCATCTCCAATGACGGCCGCTTTCGATAGCGCTGAGTTCGCGGGTCTGGACAAGAAGGCGAGACGCCCGCGAATCGCTTCGCGCAGCCCGTGGGGAATGTGGAAGTTGCCGGCCGCAAACCGCTCCATCGGATGCTCTGAATAGGCTGCCATCATGCGGACGACGCCGTCTATGAACAGCGGATTACCCCCAGTCGCACGATGGAGAGAATTCGCCATCTCGATCGGAGGTTTGATCCCGGCTGTTTCCGTAACCAACCGCGTGACCTCCGCAACATTTAATCCGGCGAGCGGAATCTGAATGCCTTCCCGTGCGATTTCGCTAATGACTCGGGACAGATCCGGCGTCCGCTTGACCTCAGCATCTCGATATGTCGCCACCAGCAACAACGGCACGTTCTTGAGATCTCGGGCGATAAAACGAAGGAGCTCAAGCGAGGAGCGATCGGCGTCATGCAGATCGTCCAAGATGATCAGTAAGGATTGCTTCTGTGCCCACCTCCTCACCAGGACTGCGACAGACTCAAAGAGGCGGAAACGATCCTGCTCGGGATCTCCGGGGGAAGGCGTTGAACGATCGACTTCGCTGGTGTTCCTTCGGAATTCGGAAAGTATTGTTGCTATATCGTCCGCTCCAGAGCCCAGCAGTCCGTAGAGCGCTTCAGCATTCAGGCCGTTCAGCATGGAGCGTAAAACCTGGATCCAGGGCCAATAGTCAGGAGTGCCGCCCCCCTGCCAACAGCGTCCCCAAACGACTGTCGCTCCTTGCTCTGCTCCGTAGCCGGCGATCTCATCGGAGAGCCGCGTTTTACCAATTCCGGGTTCGCCGACCAGTAGAAACAGCCGTCCACTCGTGCCGCTCGCCCGATGGAAACCGGACCGAAGCTCGGCGAATTCCCTTTCACGCCCGATCAATGCGGCGTGTCGATCAATATCCGATGATGGTTCCATCTCGTTACTCGCAAAAAATGGCGAACCCAACCGCCATGCGAACTTTGTTTATAGCACGCAAATGAGCGCTGTATGAAGGCACAGCCCGGCAACATTGGTTGCCGGCTCAAAATGGGCCGGCGACCGGTTAACCCAAGCCTCGACTTGGAATGTGAATTTTATACTCCAAAAGCTCAAATCGTCTGGTTGAGATCAACGTCAATTTTAGTCCCGAAGCCACCGGCTTTCGAGATGGGCCGAGATCAACCTGCGGTCGAACAATTGAACTGACCCGGAGGCTGGACCGGACATCGATGGCAATTCTTACGACCCGCCTTCTAGCGTCTCAAACAACCGCACAACGATGTGCGGCACCGGGAGGTCGCCATGGTCCCTGGTGATATGACCGAGGCCGAGTTCACTGGACTGCTCCCCTTACCCGATGTACGCGAGTCCTTGTCTAACTGCTGCTCGTTAACTACAAGACCTCCAAGGGACCTTCAATTTAAATCGACACCAAAACCGACTGCCCCAAAGGCTGCTATGACCGTTGCTTTTTGCGATTCCGCACAGTCGACCCGCATCGATACTGCGGGATCGCCATCAAATGGGTCGTTGCCTGGAGGAATGCCCTGTGTCACGCAAGCGCCACACAGAGCTGTCGCGGCGACTCGTCCAGTAGTTTCCGCTCCTAGCGGATACTTCTCATCCGGCTGCGCAGGCGTAACGGTATGAGGTCTTACATCCGTGGGCTGAGGACGAACCAACTGACCCACCGATTCTAAAACTTGGAATTTGACTGCGACAAATGCCGCCCTTACGAACGGTCCATTGCTGACAGTACACTGCACTTGAATGCCACCCCCAGCCGCTCCAGTTTCGCGATACTTATCGAGTTTCTTCGGGTCGTTGGGATCGTGGCTGGGAAAGCCCTGCGTCAGACCAGCTCCGAATAGCGCGACCGCGGTAGTGACAGCGATTGCCAGATTTGTCTCCTGATCATGCACGACTGTCAGAATCATTTGTTGGTCCCCCTCCTGGACTGTCAGATCCTCCACAGATCATTCACTTCTCAGCGATGTTTAGACTCTCCAGCTATCACGGCGCCCTCCTTACCACAATGGAGGACTTGAGACCTAAGCTTTCGGTCTTCCCGGATTCTTAAATAATGGCCGCCGCTGTCGCGGACTCGAGTCCTCTTTAGAGTGCATAGAGGAGCGGACGCTGCGGCACGAGACGTGGTTACTGCGCCGTCTTAAGGTCAGGAAGCGCCAGCGTTGCGACCAGCCCTTGGTGATCTGAGAACGGATTGTCAGTTCCTTTATTTTGAATCAGCTCGATCTTTGGGTCGGGTTGCCAGGGACCTTCATAGGCAGTGAGGATATAGTCGATCCATTGTGAAGGGGTGTCGAAAGTAGTTCCGCATTGGCATTGGTCGCGAAATTGTTTCGTGAGGTCGGCGCCGATTGCCGTGACTGCTTGATAGGTTTTAGATTCGCCCGCGTCCCTGGAGTCGGTATTGAAGTCTCCTGCAATAAGTACCGGCAGAAAGGTGAGCGGCTTGATCTCCTCGCGCAGTTGCTCTAACTGGTCTAATCGGATGTCTGTGTAGTCGTCGCCGCCGTACTGGGATTGAAGATGAGTATCGACGATGAAGATCTTTCGGCCCCACACGTCGAGCTTGACTGTAAGGAAGCCTTTGCCGGCGATCCCGTCGCCCTGCCAGACCTTCCATTTAGGAGCTTTCTTTCGATAGGCTTCAAAATCGGGAGTCTGTGAAACCACCCAGCCGTCCGCCTTTTTGAGCAATATCACTAGTCCACCCTTTGGCCCCACGCGCCCAGACGCAAAGAGTACCTGATAGGGTGGCTGTATATGGGAGGTGATGACGCCGAGCATCGCGCTCGACCACACTTCCTGCAAAAAGACTACATCAGGCTGGCGGCGCTCGATCTCGCCGGCGATCGCCGCCATGCGTCCTTCTGGATCGCGAGTGATCGGCCAAGGCAACCCATGGACGTTCATCGACATCACGCTCAGTCGCCCATAGGAGTCGGACGAAAAGGCACAAACCGGTGCCAGCATCACCGCGATCGCGGCAAACGCTCCCAGCCAGAAATCCTTCACTTACAGGTCTCGGTATTAGAGATCGTATCGAAGCAGGACCAAACCTGTTTAGCCTCTTCCGGCCTCATCCCAATGCCCTCCAGCAGCTCTTCCCTATGAGCGTGTACGATCGCTCTCCCCAGTTCCACCAAACCGAGGTATTGGCTCTTGGTCAGGGACTCCGAATGGGTATGCGGAAAGCATGACGGATAGTCAGCGTCAGATTTTTTGTACTTAGTTTGCTCGGCTCTGCATTTCTCGTCGTTCTCCCAGTCGGCCCTGGTGTTCCGTCCATACTTGGGAGAATCGTCCTTGGACCCTGAGAGCTTGATGTAGGCGACGTTCAAACTGACGTTGGTCTCTCCTAAAGGGAACGACTCCACTCTTCCCTTCATTATTGGCTTACTGTTGTCGAACCGCCAACCGGGCGGCTGGTCGGTGACTTCAGCCGGATTATTGGTGGCATCAGCCGGATCTTCGTAGATTCCATCGACGGACAGCCTTGCCCCCATTTCACTGCGGACCGCGTTTTTGAGCTTGTAGTAAGAGGAAAACGTGTACAACGGATCGGTCTCTGCATCGACGATAATGATATTTTTGCACAGGCGGCGAACTGCGCCGTATGCGGCCAGATTGTCCGAATAACCACCATCAGTCAGGTAGATTGAATGACCAGTCATGTCCCGCGCCCAACCGTAAGGATAGTAGAACGGAAAGGGGATTAACATTTCCGGTAGCGTCGTCTTGGGACACTGATTCTTATTTGGAATGTTGTAGCCGGTATCAGCGTTGAGCGCTGAGAAGAACATCTGTTGCGAAGCGCCCTGGACCACGTTCGGCGTGTCCAGCGCAGCTCCGGAAATCGCGACTGCGGTCGCAAAATCGACCGGTTTGTCACCTGTGTACAAGGAACGTTTGTAGGATACCTTGCTGGTACAATCCTCCTCCGGCTCATGGGTATAGCTGTACGCATCGGACCCGTAGCTGTACGGTGTAAACTCGAAGACCGAATTCCCCATGAGGGAGCCGTGGTGCATTGCGTCGTCGTAAATCAGCGCCGAGGTGTCGACAATAGGCAGCGGCAGATTTCGGTCGTACACGAATGCCGCTAGATCCGGAAAAGTGATCGAGACGTTTCTTTCGGGCCCCTCGAAATATGTCCTTTCGAGCCGGCCTTGGTAGATGCGGCGTCCCGGCGTGGTGTTCGCATGCCAGCCGAACAAGCCGTTGGCGAAAAGGTTTACCGGAATGAACGCGACGTCTGATAAGATTCCCTCGGCTTGCACATAGAGCGGAATCACGCTGGAACGGCCGGCAATCCAGCCTTGATAGGTTCCGTCAGGATAGGTTCCGTTAGGACCAGGATCAAACAACTTGCGCTGAAACTCGTCCTCAGACGGAATCGCCTGAGTCTGTGAGGAGCTTTGGTTCTTCTCGGGGTTGTACTCGTTGTAGTGCTGCGCGAAGTACCAACCTGAAGCGTAGGAGCCTCCGGATACCGATGAAATAGTGTCGACCTTATCTAGTATCGTTTCGTCCTTCCCGGTGTCTTTATTCTTGTCGTGAAGGTCACTGAGACCGGCTAACACTCCGATGTTGAACGCTGCCGATCGGCTACCACCGCCTGACATTGCGATGCAGTACTCAGGACCCTCGTAAGGTGTTTCGGCTCCGCTTTGGCCGGCCGGTCCTGCAGTCTTCGCCGGCTGATGACGATGCCTGTAAAAGTCAGCTTCACGCGCATAAGTGCGCGTCAGAAATTCGCTGTTGTTCTTTTTAGCGGCCTTAACGTCTTCATCGGAGTTCAGATACTTTCCAACAAGGTACGGGCCCCCTCCAACCTTAACAGTGCATGAGCTCTCGGGAAAAAAGAGCAAAGCAACAACGAGTATCCATCGTGTTAGCGACCAAAATCGGCGCATTACCACCCCCTTTAGTTGGCGTCCAATTGCGAACCACGCGCGACAGATTTTTAGTAAAATCTAGCCTCCAGAGTCAACCTTGAATGGGTATCGCTTGGTGGAATCGAGGTGCTGAGACTGAGAGGGACCGGCTCGGCGGGCGGGCTGGCAACTAAGAACCGCAACTGGTAAACGCAGCGCCAGGCCTCAAGATTTTAATCTTCATGACAACAAGTCTAGTGAACATTGCGGAACGAACTGGCTTTGTTGACCCTTGTGCTTCCCTTATCGTATCGTTCTTAAAACGCTGTGGGTTTCCTTGGGAATAAACTCGATGATGGATCTGTTGTCTTGACCGTCGCGGTCAGCGGAGCGCGCGCAGAACCGCTACAACGCGCACGTGCACTGCCAAACTTCGATCCTTACACAATAGAAACCTTCGAGGCGGTCGCCACGGACGAGTCGTGGCGGCATCTGTTGTGGATCGAAAAAGAGATCTACAGGATAGCGAAGCGAGAAAGTCACGAAGAGCAGGACGACAAATCGCTCGAGATACACCGCAAGATCGATCGCGATGTGTACGCGACTATCGCCGCCGGCGAAGCCGAGTTGATGCGCGCGTAGCGCGCCGACGTCGTGCGCTCACTCGTCATTGCATCAGGCGCGCTTACAGCCTTAGTACTGCTCCTTCTTACATCCGCTGCTCGCGCGGGATGGATTCCCGGCGAATTTACGTCTGGGGGTAAGCCGGTGCATGAGTACCACTGCGTGCCGAAGGGACCAGGACCGCACCCTGCGGTCGTGATGCTGCACGGCGTTCTGGATTTTGAGGGTGGGAAGAACTTCCCAGAATCCGAGCGAATGTGCGGCGAACTGGCGGATATGGGCTACTACGCAGAATATATCGAATCCTACCGCAAAGTTGGCCTATTTTGGAAATGGCTGGCAGAAATCCATTCTGGGTTAGATGCTCTTGGCAAAAACCCAGCGGTCGATCCCGATCGGGTTGCGTTGATGGGATTTTCGCTCGGTGCGTTCCTTGCGCTTTCGACAGGCGCTCGCGATCCCAAGCATGTCGCTGCCATCGTGGAGTACTATGGCGGATTATTGCCGTCCATCTCCGATGGAGCCAAGACGATGCCGCCCACGTTGATCCTGCATGGCGACAAGGACGTGGTGGTGCCGGTTGCGATGGCGCATTCCCTCAATGAGCTACTCACGAAATACAAGCGCCGACACGAGATGAAAATCTATGAAGGCGCGAATCATACGTTCAATTTCCCCGCCGAAGGGACCTGGTACAACTCTGCCGACGCGCGAGATGCTTGGAATCGGAGCGCAAAGTTCCTTGCGGAAAACCTCGGTGCCGGCCCACACGGTGCGTTGTCGAGCTCGCGCAGTTTGTGCGACCTGCGCTAACTTATCAGCACAGCGCGGGGCAAGCGGCAGTTGCAGCACCTATTTTCGGGTCGAACGGACCCGCCACCCCAAAAAGAACGCAGGTTCAATCATCGCACTGGGGCGATTTTTTCAGTTCGCAAACAGGACTGACGGCGTCCTTACCGCGCAGGAAGGTGGACTCGTCTGCGTAGCGAAAGCAGCGGACGCATCGGAGACCCCATATGTGAATATCGGGATGAGCGACGACAGCTCGATTTATTTTCGCGCCATCAATATGCCGGGGGTGGTCCGTGCTTACACCACGGTTCTCTACGGGGGACCGTCCCCTGTGGCTGGTCCGCTATTCGCAGAAGCGCCACGCCACGCGCGGATTCGCCGCCATCTCCAGATTGTAGGTAAATAATACAGACTGGGTGGCGGAGAGGGGCGGATTCGAACCCCCGGTGCCCCGAAAGCGATCTTATCCTAAGGCGCGCAAACGCTTGGCATCGCCACCCACTGCACGGGGAACCAACCGTTCCGGGCGACGAGGTGCAAAGTCTAATCATAGCGGGTTACATTTGGCATTAAGGTGCACATCGGGCGCGACCTGAGGATCGATCCTGGCTGCTGATTCCGCTGCCTGGCGGACTGAAATTGTGCTCGCGAAACGGCGAGGGCACTTTAGTTAAAGAAGCCGTACCACCGTTAAACTCCCGCTCCGCAGTTCGCGATCTCGTCCGGCCTGTTCGCATAGCTGCTCGCGCTGAAGCGCGCACTTGGGATTGCACCGCGGCGGGATCTCTATTCGACGAAAGACACGTACATTTCTCTGACACTCACGAGCGGGGTTAGTCTAACGTGGCTTTCCGAGCAGACCGGCGTCGCTGTTGCCACGATTCTCAAACATTACGGCCGGTTCATGCACTCCTCCGAAGTCGACGCTCTCGAGTTGGCAAAAATTGCAGGAGCGCATGCCCGCCGGGGATCTTGCCCCCCACAGGTTGAACACCGGTGTTCAACCGCGGAACGTCTTATTGAGGAAAACCCGCAATTCTCCTCGGAAAGTCTTGGCGTCCCCGACGGGATTTGAACCCGTGTTACCGACGTGAAAGGCCATTAACAGACACACGTCTGAGTACCGTCGGACGGGAGTTGCACGCATCTACTGTAGGTCCGGATGCCTCCGGGATGCCAAGGTCTCCGGCATCCGACCGGGTCTGCGTATACCGGGACAGTCGCTGACAAACGCAGACTGCGAGAGGCCGGGCGGGGGCCGGAAGGCGTCGTCTGTAGTCCTGTAGACGGGAGTGGCCCCGGTCCGCTCCCGTCTCACTCCCGCTTCCCTGTAGTCGTGTAGTCGGCAATTGACGGGGTTCCCGCTCCCGCCCCCGTTTCCTCCGGTGATGAGTGGTGACAGTAGTGACCGGGGTTCACCCCGCTCCCGGTCAGCTTGAGCTATCTACTGCTGCTCGTCTATAAGGATTACGGATTCGGGCGGCATTCACGAAAAACCGTAAGGGGAGAGCAAATGCGAAATATCTTTCGTGTGGCAATCTTTTTCACGAGTCTTGTTGTCGCGATGACCCTCAACCAATTTTATGCGCGGGCGGGTTCAAATGATTCCCCAAGCGTGCAGACTTTGAATGCACCAGAATCTAATGCGCAAGATGCACAGGAAACGCTAAATCCGGACATCCTGTTGGCGCAGAACTATTTGCATCCTTGCGGAGACTGGCCAAACTGCGCTGCAGCAATCTGTCAGAGAGCTACGAACGGCGTTAACATGTATTGCACTTGCAGTAAGAGCGACCTTCTTCAGAGCTGCCCCATGGTACAATGCTTCAGGCAACCTCAACAATGTCCGTAGCTGAGACAAACTAAGAATGGTGCCGTCCGAATCCGAATCGCGCTCGCACCCATTCGAATGGGATGTCCTTGCAACGAAGACGCACGCAGCGAAGGGCTCCATGCGTCGCGGGTCCAGACTGGGGGTCCAGTCTGCCTCCGCCCGGTCGAACCAAGGAGGGCAAACAGCTCCGACAGGCGTTAGTCGCGCCACTGTTCTCCTTTCTCGTGCGCATCCGCTTCATCAGCTAGTGCTTGACGGAACGTGGTGAGTATCTTCCATAACCTTAGCCGAATCTTCTGCTCATTAGTGGTTCGCGTCTTCGTTTGCTCATATGACCACATGATTGATTCAATTTTCCGGTAGACCCTCCCGCCCTTTTGCGTTCGGGAGGTAAATGAATATGGAAGCAATCCGACGACCGCTACGACCCAACCAGCCAAGTGCATAAACGCTGGGTCTTCAACAAGACCGCGTTGCAAAAGCGACTCGTAGGACTGTGCCGCCAGCTCGTGAATCCGAGAATATAACCTCTGCTCCCGGTCTTCTGGCTGCAACTTTCTCATAAAACTTTGAAGTATGATCGAACCTGTGAGGCTCGTTGTATCGAGCGTAAAGTTCGGTGTTGAATCTAGTTGCAGCGCGAAGGGGGGCCGACGTTTAATCTGCTGAAGCGCAGCCGTGTAGGCATCAATGACCTTCGTTTCATCAAATTCGGTATGCTCGACCAGCAGTGCGATAGCGGCGCTCCAGAGGTAGGTGCTCTTAGTCGTGAGAATCAGCGGACCTGCCTCTGGGGACGGCGGAGAATCGTTGGTCAGAGCAAGTAGGGCAAACTCCGCCAAGGTCAGTTCGTCAGCCATTTATTTCTTCGCTCCCTAGTTACTCTTGCTTCCGCATTCGCTTGAGATGATTCCGCATCTTAATACCCAGAGACATTCTGGTCGTTCCGGGATTGGAAAAGGGATTCCTGTACTTGCTCCTCAACGCGGATTCTTCGACCCCCAACACTTCTGCCGCGATCGCGTACACCTCATCCAGCGACTTATACCGAAGCATTTGCGCTACTTCATCGCCGATGTCTCTCGATTGACGCTTTGTGGCCATTTTCGCCCCTTGACCGCATCTTGCAGCAGAACTTGAGCCGCTTGCCGCGCGGAACTCACCTGTATCCGGGCCAGTACTCTTCGATTTTCCAAAGCGGCGCTCCTTCCGGAATCGCGGAACGCATTTTTCGAATTAACTCTTCGCGACGCCGAGTGGTGGATTGATTACAAGGACGCGAACGGCGTGCGCCATCGCAAGCGGATGGGCAAGGACAAGCAGATAGCCAGTGATATTTTGAAATCGACCGAGGGCAACGTCGCCCGGCGCGAACACCTCGGGCTGATAGCCGACAGCAAGACAAGCTTCGCTGACTTCGTGTCCAAATTGTGGCAGCCACGCTGCGAGCCTACGTTCACCGCGCGCACCGTCGAGCGCTGGCGGTCGATTCTGGACAAGCACTTGCTGCCTGCGTTCACCGGCGCACTCCGCGCCATCAACGCCGGAGACGTGGAAGCGTACATCGCCAAACGTTTGAAGGCGGGCGCGGCGCGGCAGACCGTCCGGCAAGAGTTCACCGTGCTGGCGCACATTTTCCGCCGCGCCGTGTCGTGGGAGCAGCTTTCGCGGAATCCGCTGCTCGACGCGCAGGGCAAGCTGCGGCCGGGTTTGTCCATCATGACGACGCCGGGACGGGTGCGCTTCCTGACAGCGGACGAAACCGGCGCGCTTCTCGAAGGGTGCAGCACCCGCCCCCTACTGCGCGAGTTCGTGCTGCTCGCACTCAACACCGGCTGCCGCCGCAACGAACTTCTGTCGCTCACCCGCAAGACTGTGGATTGGCAGAACAAGACTATAATGCTGCTGGAGACGAAGAACGGCGAACCGAAGACGCTGCCTTTGAACGACGTGGCGTTTGCAACGTTGAAGGGTTTGCCGACGCCGCTAACCGCTGACGGCAAACTGTTCCCGTTCAAACCGCTGTGGCTGTCGGTCACGTTCAAGCGGGTCGCGGCAAAGGCCGGGCTCGAAGACTTTCACTTGCACGACCTCCGGCACTGCTTTGCAACTTCGCACGCCATCGCAGGCACCTCGATGAAGGGTTTGCAAAGTTTGCTCGGGCACAAGACCGCCTCGATGACGCAGCGCTACGCGCACTACAGCGACGAAGCACTCCGAGCCGCCGCGCAAAATATCAGCATCGGCGCGCGGGCCGCGCAGTAAGACTAGCCTAGGCTGGGGAGCCAGACGCCGGAGGGACCGCCAACCTCCGGCGTCGTCGTGCCCGGGGCAGGGGTCGGGCGCACGGGAACCCAGCGCCGTCCGCAGACGGTAAGCCACGGAGCGCGTCGGCGCACCTACCACGGGTAGTCCGACCCCCAGAGGCTCCGGAGGTCGTCGTCGGCCCGAGGCCGGGGGTCGCCGGGAGCGCACCCCACAGGGAGCGTTTTATCGGCTTTCCTTTTCGCACACACGCGAGAGATGGCGCTCCCCCCCGAGGGGGAGAAGGGGTCTACGCCATCGACTGGTGGTGAGTGGTGGGTGGTGAGAGAGGTTCATTCCCGCTCCCGCTCCCGAGACGGGCGGGGGGAGAGCTTTCTCGTACGTGGGAAAAGGAACTACCGTCACCACCCGGTGGGTGCGCCTGGCCTGACCGATGTCGAGGGCGGATGCCACGTGGATGCCACAAAACCCCCATTCCATCGATGCCACCCGGATGCCTCGCGTCCGACCCGCTCCCGCCTATCCGAGCCTATCCGGCCATAGGTTGAACGTCTCGAAGTCCGCGTCCGACGGGGGTTTCGCGTATGTGGGAGGTGCGCCGGATGCCCGTCCGACGCGGGTTTTAGTGTGGCGTCCCCGACGGGATTTGAACCCGTGTTACCGACGTGAAAGGCCGGTGTCCTAGGCCGAGCTAGACGACGGGGACGTTGCGGGCGAACCCTGAAAATACGAACGCGCGCTGTGCGCGCGCCTGACAGCCGAAAGTATCAGAGCCGCAAGAAGCGGAGCAAGTCGCGCCGCCAGCCCGTCTTGACGCGTGAGTACTCATCCTGAAGATCGAATCTTGCCGACGACTTCAGACACCGATTTGTGGCCATGCTCAGCGAGTATCGAGTCCAGCTCGCGATCGATTCGGCCCAACGCGCCCGCGCCCTCCTTCATCAGCGCCGAGCCGACCTGCACCGCCTTTGCGCCAGTCAGATGTGCGATATATGCGTCGCGTCCGGTGTTGATTCCACCGACGGCGACAACGTCGAGCAAATTCTCGCCCTCTTTGAAGAGTGCGTGCGCCTGCGACAGCGTGCGCGCATGACCCTGCACTTCTCCGCTCGCGATGTCGATTGAAAGATCCTTCGGCAGATCGTTAGCGCATACCGCGATCGCGATGCGCATCGACTTGAACAGATCTGCGAGCGCGCGCGGCTCGAACGGCACGCGCGGCGGTACCTTCACCGCGAGTACGCATCCGGTTTCGCCGCGAACTCTGCCGAGCAGCGACTTGAGGCGCTCGAAGGAAGCGAACGGCGCCACCGACTTGGTCACGTAGTCGTCGGCCAGGTTCAGCTCGACGATGCTGACGCCGGCGCGATCGAGCATCCTCGCGACATCGACGAACTCCTCTTCGCTGACGCCGACTACGCTGCCGATAATTTTCTTGCCGCGCGGAGCTAGCTCGCGAGAAATCTCAGCAAAATATTCGACGCCGCGATTTTTGAGGTTCTCAGGCAACTCGAGGCCGGCGCGATTGCACGATTTGAAAACGATTGCGCCGCTGTGCACCGCGCACAGTTCGTAGATCTCGCCGCGCTCCGCCGACCGCGCGCCCGACGCGTTCATTACCGACGACGCCAGCTCGATGCCGCCCAATCGAATCGAAGTCCGTTCCATCCCTACTTCCTACTGCGCGCGATTGTTCGACCGCAAGCGCCGACCGAAACACGTTGTCTAACGATTCGGCGACCGATAACTTCGACACGATGGCCGATACTTCCATTTTGATCGCGGGCGCCGGCGCGATCGGCTCGATTATTGGCGGGATGCTGCACGATGCAGGCCACGACGTTACGCTGCTCGGTCGTCGCGCGCATATGGAAGCGATCGCGCGCGGCGGTCTCAAAATTTCGGGACTGCTTGGCGATCGGACCGTCGCCGGCATGAAGCTGGCCGACGATCCCGCGCGGCTTGCCAATCGTTTCGGCATGATCCTGTGCACGGTCAAAAGCTACGACACGGAATCGATCGCGGCGGCGCTAGCCGATCGATTGACCGACGACGGCGTCATCGTCTCGATGCAAAATGGGCTCGGCAATATCGAAGCGTTGATCGAACGGTTCGGACGGCGGCGAGTGTTGGGCGCGCGCGTGATCTTCGGCGCGGAAATGCCCTCGCCCGGCGCTGCGCACGTGACGGTCTTCGCGCAGCCGGTCGCGATCGGGCCGGCGCCCGTGCTTCATCGCGAGGACGCGCCCGCACTCGCGGCGCGCGCCCGCGCGATTGCCGGGATGCTCGATGCGGCCGGTGTTCCCACTGTCGGCGTCGACGACATTATGCCGGTGCTGTGGGCCAAGATTCTGTACAACGTCGCGCTGAATCCGCTCGGCGCTCTCTTGCAGCAGAACTACGGCGCGCTCGCCGCCGATCCTGACGTGCGGCCGATCATGGATCGCGCGATCGAGGAAGCGTTCGCGGTCGCGCGCGCGCTCGGCATCGCCCTGCCCTTTTCAAATGCGGACGAATATCGAAAGGTCTTCTACGAACAGTTGATTCCGCCGACGGTCAGCCATCGGCCAACTATGCTGCATGACCTGCATATTCGCGGGCGCACCGACATTGGCGCGCTCAACGGAAAGATCGTAGAGCTGGCCGATCGCCTCGGCCTCAACGCGGAGACGAATCGGATGCTCACACGGCTGGTCCGAGCTGCGGAACGCGTCACACAAAGGAAGGAGGAGCGATGAAGACCGGATCGATACGACGCGCGAGCATGGACGCGATCGTCGCACAGGCGGAGCGCGAGTTCCCGTTCGAGTGCTGCGGCTTCATCATCGGCGATGATTCGGTCGAGGAAGTCCGCCCGATCGGCAACATCCAGAATGCCATGCACGCTAAGGATCCCGCTGCGTTCCCGCGCGACGCGCGCACCGCATTCCTGATGGAGCCGAAAGAGCACCTGGCGGTGATGAACGAAGTCGATCGCCGCAAGTTCGCGCTGCGCGTCGTCTACCACTCGCATCCCGACCACGACGCATATTTCTCGGCGACGGATCGCGCGCAGGCGTGCTCATTCGATCCATCGGAGCCCGACTATCCCGACACCGTCTATATCGTGCTGTCGATACGCGCGGGCAAATTCGCGAGGGCCGCTGCGTTTGCGTGGGATTCCGAGAAGAAGGAATTTGCCGAAATTCCGTTGACAACCAGTTGATGCCTGGCGGGACTGGGCTGCGCGAATTGGTGCGAAATCGCGGCTGAGTTCTCGAAAAGTGTTGTTGTTCACTGGGGTTTTCGACCGGAATGTTTCACGTGAAACGTCCCCGATGCGGCAGCGATGGCTGGCGATTCGAAAAAAGGGAAGCCGCGGAGAGCTGTTGACAGAGTATGATTGCTTTTCTGAGTTACTGTTTTCCGAGTCGGGCAAAGTTGGGGCTTCTGATTGCCGAAAAGCGGGTTTATTTGCTGGGGTTTAGATGAAAATGTTTCACGTGAAACATTTTTAGTTCAGGAGAACAAAACACGAATGGCCGAAAAAAGAGATCCTAGACCATATGCCAGAAACAAAATCTGAACTCCAGCAGCGAATTCGCTTCGCTTTGGTTCAACTCGGTCCTCAAAACAAGCACCACGAGTTTGAACATCTCGCGGGTGAAATCGCGCGCCTTCGCGTCGCTTCAAATATGTTACCGGCAACCGGGCCAGTCGCCAGATGGGGCGATCAAGGGCGCGATTTCGAAACCTTTCACACTTACATCACCAACTCACCAATAGCAGACTCGACATTTCTTTCTTTAATCGCCGGCAACAAGATAGTGGGTGCGTGCTCCTTGCAACAAGACATAGAGCCAAAGATCAAGGAGGACGTTAAGACCATCGTCGACTGTGGCGAAAAGATTGACGCCATATACTACTTTTGCGAGGCCGACCTTCGCGTCGGTAAACGGCACGCTTTGCAAAATTGGGCGGACGCTTCACACTGCGTTAAGCTCGAGATTTTCGACGGCCAGGCGATTGCTGAGCAGTTGACGCAACACGACCTCTGGTGGATCGCACAACAATATCTATCGATTCCCGCCGACGTCTTTCCACGTGGCCTCGCGGAGGGGGAGAGATACGCCGCCCTTCGCAAACGATGGCTTGGAGACCTCCGAGAGCCGTTTACCTTCGCGGACTTTGTTGAAATCGATGCGGGTCTCCGGCACGCGATGTACGAGAGAGGTTCTCGTGCAGACCTGCTGCCATGGCTTACCAAAATGAGGGAACTTCTACGCGAAGGCTGTCCAGAAGGAATGAAGCGAAAGGTCCAATATGAAATCGCCGTTGTGGCTCTCAGAGGATTGAACAATCTATCTGCCGAAGCTGGGCTTGTGGCTGAATTTTTTAGCGGCTTGAATGCTGCTTTGTCACCGGCGGAGTTGAGCGATGCAACGGTTCTTTTAACTTATTGCGCGACTGCCGCTCAACAGAGTCACTTCAGCGTGGATTTGGAAAAACTCTCCAACTGGGCATCGACTATAGTCGGCTTATTGGACGATGCGATCGATCACGCACCAGGCAACAACGTGTTGTGTGATTTGCTACTGAGCCGTGCTCAAGCGTGCGTTATTCCGCTCCGAACCGCGAACTATACAGCAAGGCCTGGGCAGATGCTCGATTATTGGAAACGCATGCTGGACGTGCTGCCAGAAGCTCCATTGTTTCCTCTTGAACACTTCGCCGACATCATTACGAAATTGACGCCATTCCTCGTGAACGATCCCAAGTATCCGGCGATAACGGAGCGAGTTGACCAGTTGCTCGAGCAACGCTCCAGTGGCTTCGTTGCAGCAGGCAAATGTTTGGACCGAGCAAAATCTCTGTTTCAAGGCGACCACTTCGTGAAGGCGTTGCAACAACTTCAGAGCGCGAAGGTCAAATGGTTTGCTGCCGAGACCCTTCCTCAAGCTCTATCAGCGATGCTATTCGCGGCCGAATGCTACGAGCATCTGAAGTTATTTTACGCTGCAAAATACTATTCTGCTGCTGTTGTTTATATTTTGTTCCGTGAGACGAACCCAAGTCTTAAAAAGTTTCTTCCGGGCGCCGCTTTCCATCTCTCCGCCGCCTGCTACGCAACTGGGGCGTGCCTTTCATACATGGAAGTGCTTCACTTAGCACTGCTATTCCAGCAGACCTTCATGCCAGATCCATTTGACTTCGAGAAGCACGAAGTTCTTGGAGGGCAGCTTGCACAGGTCGCGATTCTGAGAGCAGTTATTCGCCGCTTGGCTGCTGAGGTCTTGCCCGTTCTTGACCGAATGGGCGGCGAATGGGAGCTGGCTGACGATCTATGGTCAGATGTAATGGAAATCTCACGGTCTGGGGCCGAGCCATGGAACAGCTTACCTTCCGACGAGATATGGCGCCGGATTCAAACAGAAATTGGCGCCCCGATCCTCTGCGATGTTGGGTCTCGTCGAGCGATTCGCTGGCCAGCCCTTGGAATCGCTTGGACCATTTCTTTTACGAACACTTATGAGCTGGCTTTGCTGGGTGAGGAACTCGCGGCGACGCTTCAAGTCATACAGGCGGATTTGGCTGAGGTCGATCTGTGCCTCTTTCCAACCACCGCGGACGTAGAAGTAGAACTCACGGACCAGAGTTCGGTAGTCTTCAAAGAGGTGCCGGACAATAGCGGCGCGCGATGGTTACTACAAATTCCCAATCGGTGGCTTTCTCCCCACGGCAGTCAGCCCGGCGAGGAACTCAACCCGCTAACCATAGCTGCGACAATACTGGGTCAGTGCACGGCGTTACCTCCCCATAGATTCATGGCGATTATCGAGTCGGCCTTTAAAGCCGGGCTTCCAACAAAGACCTTCAGCGTCAGACCAGCACGCGAGTTGTTCGCGAATATTCATTCCAAAGATGTTTTTCAAG
>Ga0210393_10001110_pt1 | contig 23060 bp, 13 predicted proteins | sample IncBWC27OmetaG_FD_160068 | JGI IMG/M metagenome (GOLD analysis project Ga0210393, IMG submission 160068) | Forest soil microbial communities from Barre Woods Harvard Forest LTER site, Petersham, Massachusetts, United States - Inc-BW-C-27-O ... | reverse complement strand
CAAGATCGGCAAGAAGACCAAGACCAAGGTCGTTAGAGCCGTGATGGACGAATGCACCTTCACACCGAATGTCATAGTGGCGTACTGATCGGGTAATAGAGGGGCGGCCGCGAGTTTTACCTTGCGGCCGCCCCGGTTCTTTCTGCAGCAAATATGTGAGAATTACGCGAGGCCTCCACGCGCAGCGAAATTGACCAAACCCGCGTCCCCTCTCAGCCGCAACACGCCAACCATGCGTTGTCTCGATGCAGCAGATGATCACTCCGGTGCGTCCGGTCGTGGGGCGTCTATGTCTTAGAACTTCGCGGCGTGAAGCCGTGCTGTAACTCCCTTTTAAGTCTCAGGTTAGTGGGCCATTCATCCCATCTGAATGGATCAGAATCATATTCGGAGGCGCTCATGCGTGACCGCTGACTGCACGACCCAATACTGCCAGCCGGGCGGGACCTTTCAGATTTCGCCGAACGCCTGTTTATCTCGTGAAGAGTTGATATTTGGAGCGAACCTGGGAAACCTTTTGAAATGGGCAGAAGGCCCTCAAATAAGCGACCGTTCGTATCGCGCAATTGAGAACCATTAGATTACGTTGCACCACATCAAAATAAGGAATTCGCCAGGATATTCGATTGGATCGCGATAAGGAGTCGACGAATGAGCGAAGCCCTTGCGCTCGCTAGCCCGCCTGTTCTGCGCAGGCTTTCATTTCTCGACCGCTTCCTGACGCTATGGATATTCCTTGCGATGGCCGTCGGGGTTGCGCTCGGTGCGGTCTTCCCCGGCGTGAAGGCCGCCTTTGACCGCATGAGCGTCGGCACGACGTCGGTGCCATCGCCATCGGCCTCATTCTCATGATGTACCCGCCGTTGGCGAAGGTGAACTACGACGAGTTGGGCGACGTTTTCCGAAACCTGAAGATTCTCGCGCTTTCGCTGGTGCAGAACTGGATCATTGGACCAATCCTCATGTTCTCGCTGGCGGTGATCTTTCTGCGCGATCGACCCGAGTACATTGTCGGGCTAATCATGATCGGGCTCGCGCGATGCATCGCGATGGTGATCGTGTGGAACGATCTGGCCGATGGCGACGCCGATGACTGCGCGGGACTGGTCGCATTCAACTCGATTTTCCAGGTGCTGTTCTTTTCGGTTTACGCATATGTGTTCATTACGGTCCTGCCGCGATGGCTCGGTCTCGGCGGCGCGATCGTGCACATCACGATCGGGCAGATAGCCGAGAGCGTCGGCATTTACCTGGGGCTTCCGTTCGTCGCCGGCCTCGTGACATGGAAAGTCCTGACGACGCTGAAGGGCAAGTCCTGGTATCGCGAGCGCTTTATTCCGAAGATCAGTCCGCTGACGCTGACCTTCCTGCTATTCACCATCGTCGTGATGTTCTCGATCAAAGGCGCCGCGATTGTGCGGATGCCGCTCGACGTGGTGCGTATCGCGATCCCGCTGTTGCTTTATTTCGGCATCATGTTCGCCGTGTCCTTCGTGCTGAGCAGCAGGGTCGGCGCGACTTACCCGCAATGCGCGACGCTGTCGTTCACTGCGGCGTCGAACAACTTCGAGCTGGCGATCGCGGTCGCAGTGGCGACCTTCGGCATCGACAGCGGCGCGGCTTTCGCCGCAGTGATCGGCCCGCTGATCGAGGTCCCGGTAATGATCGGATTGGTGGACGTCGCGCGCTGGGCGCCGCGCAATTATTTCGCAACGTAACCCGGTGCTGCTAGGTATTGAGTGGGGCGACGAACGGGAAGGCTGGCAAATCAAGCTGGACGAGGAAGCTGCGATTCATGAAACCGGTCATCAGGCTGGCCGCCGCGCGAGATTGCGAACGAATATCCGCGGTATACGCGCCTTACGTTCTCAACACCGCTATCTCCTTTGAGACTGAACCACCGAGCCCGGACGAGGTCCGAAGGCGCGTGTCCGACACGCTAGAGTTCTTGCCGTGGCTGGTCTGCGAACAGAACGGTCAGGTTCTTGGCTACTCGTACGCCGACAAGTATCGCGCGCAAGCAGCTTATCAGTGGTCGGTATCGGTTTCTGTTTACGTGGATTCAACAGTCCATCGTGCGGGCATCGGACCCGCCTTGTACGCTTCTCTCTTCCGAATTCTCGACTTACAGGGTTGTACAACTTGTATGCGGGTATCACGCTACAGAACGAATCGAGCGTCGGACTACATCGCTCTTGTGGTTTTCATCAGATCGGCTTGGAGCGCTCGGTCGGCTTCAAACTCGGTGCATGGCATGACGTAAGTATATGGCATCTACCACTTCGGCCGTGCCTACCCGCACCAGAGCCTCCCACACCGTTGGCTACCGTCGTCGAACGGGACTCCTGGGCGGGGGCCATTTCTGCGGGTCTGCAATTCATCCGTCTTTAGATGGAGCCGACCCTCAGACGGAACGTAACCAGTCGCTCCCAAAGGATTCGGCAATCTGGAGCAACAAGGCGTCAAGCGCGCGCGTTACGCTTGCCAGATCTGTGAGGAGGGCCTTCGCTTCGTTCTTGCGTAGCAGGTGCTTCGCATTCGTTCGGCGTCGTTCCGAATCAACGTTCGAGAATGTCTAGCTCGTTGCCAACTGACTGGGGTTTGCGTTTTCCCAGTTGTGTTCGGGCTGGCGTCTCGCCCGATGGTTCGTTCTTTTTTCTAGTTTTGAATTCCGGAGAAAAGGCAACCGATTGCAATGTCATTGGCCGTGAGAGGTACGCAGCGGCGCAGGCCTCTGTCCGAAATGATTCAAATCTACGGAATTCGCGGCCACTCTCGGATCAGGCCCAGAACATCGATGAGTGCTGCTGGTTGGGACCGATAGGATGGCCGATCTTTGTGCTCGGGAATTCTCGCGCCTCAAATCGAAATCAAAAATTGTGGCCAGTAATGGGCACTCTGGCGCGCGTGAGATTGCGCGGATCGCCGTAAGTACCTAATCAATATGGGCGGAGGAGGAAGGGGCCCGGTGGCCCCACCGGTCTTCAAAACCGGCTTGGCGGCTAATATTGTTGCCGGAGGGTTCGACTCCCTCCCCCCTCCGCCAGGTTGCCTCGCGCCAACGCGTAGTTCATTCTCTTGTTGAACTATGTAGTTCGATAGATGAACTGATAACCGCGACCAACTCGGGGAGTAGTGCCATGAGTGAAGACTGGCAGAAGACGATTTGTATCCTGTGCAGTGTCAATTGCGGAATCGAGGTGAAGCTCGAGGGGCGGCATATTACACGCGTCCACGGCAATCGGGAGCATGTCGCGTCGCAGGGCTACGCCTGCGAGAAGGCTCAGCGGATTGACTACTACCAGAATGGCAGGGACCGGCTCACTTCACCGATGCGGCGGCGTGCCGACGGCACCTTCGAGGAGATCGACTGGGATACCGCGATCCGCGAGGTCGCCGCCGGCTTCCTTAAAGTTAAGGAGCAATGGGGCGGCGCCAGCATCTTCTATTACGGCGGCGGCGGGCAGGGGAATCATCTTTGCGGAAGCTACGGCGCCTCGACTCGTCGCGCGCTGGGCTCGGTCTTCAGCTCCAACGCGCTCGCGCAGGAAAAGACCGGCGAGTTCTGGGTCGATCACAAGCTCTTCGGCACCGGGCTCAGCGGCAGCTACCAGCAGGCAGAGGTCGCCGTGTTCGTCGGCAAGAACCCATGGCAGTCGCATGGCTTCCAGCGCGCGCGTCCCATTCTGCGCGACATCGCGGCCGACCCGAATCGTGCGCTGGTCGTGATCGATCCGCGCCGCACCGAGACGGCCGAGATGGCCGATTACCATTTGCGCGTGCGTCCCGGCACCGACGCTTTTTGCCTCGCGGCGATTCTCGGCGTTCTCGCGCAGGAGGATCTGATCAACCCGGACTACATTCGCGATCGCACGCAAAATAGCGATGAGCTGATCGAAGCACTGAACGACGTGCCGGTTGCGGATTATTGCGGGCGCGCGGGCGTCGACGAGACTTTGATTCGCGAGGTGGCGCGCCGGCTCGCACGCGCTGCGAGCGTTTCGGTTTACGAAGACCTCGGCATCGAGCAGTCGCTCCACAGCACGCTCAATTCCTACCTCGAGAAGCTGCTTTTCGCCTTGACCGGCAATGTTGGCAAGCGCGGCGCAATGAACGCCGGCACCAGCCTGACCGGAATGTTCGGCGGTGCGCTCTCGGCGCAGACCAGTCCGGTCGGGGGGCATCGCATTATCGGCGGCATGATCCCGGCCAACGTTATTCCCGATGAAATCCTGACCGACCATCCCAAGCGTTTCCGCGCGATGCTGGTCGAAGCCGAGAATCCCGCGCACTCGGTTGCCGACAGCGTCCGGATGCGCGAGGCGCTGCGGGCGTTGGAGTTCGTCGTCGTGATCGATGTTGCGATGAGTGAGACTGCGCGCGAAGCGCACTATGTTTTGCCGTCGTCGTCGCAATATGAAAAGTGGGAAGCGACCTTCTTCGGCGCGGCGTTCCATACCGACACGGATTTCGCGAACACCTTCACATTGCGCGCGCCGATCCTCGATGCGATTCCCGGAACGCTGCCCGAGGGCGAGATTCATCGCCGGCTGGTGCGCGCGCTCGGCGCGATGACCGATGAGGACGTCGCTCCTCTCCACGCGGCCGCGGCCAAAGGCAGGGCCGAATTTGCAGTGGAGCTGATGCGCGCCGTTTCCGAGAGTCCGCGCCTGGCAGGAATAATGACGGTGCTCCTGTATGAGACGCTAGGTCCGACGCTGGGCGCGGGCAACGAGAATGCCGCGTCGGTGTGGGGTATCGCGCACAACTTCGCGCGCAGGTATCCGGACTCACTGCATCGCGCGGGCGTCGTCGGCGAAGGACCCGCGCTCGGCGAGGTGCTGTTCGATGCGATCATGAAGAATCGTTCGGGAGTCGTGATGAGCGTCGATCCTTATGAAGAGACCTGGCACCGAATTCATGACGAGAAGATCAACCTGACGATCGCCGAGCTGATGCCCGAGCTGAAGGCGCTGCGCGACGAGTATCCGGTGCGCGATGCTGACTTTCCGTTCGTGCTGTCCGCGGGACAGCGGCGTTCGTCGACCGCAAACACGATCATTCGCGATCCTCAGTGGCGGCCGAAGGATCCGGCAGGCGCGCTCTGGATGAACCCGGCGGACGCCTCCGAACTGGGCATCGAGAACGGCGGCCGCGTGCGGATTACGACCAAGCGTGCGAGCGCCGAGAGCGTGGTCGTGCTTACAGACACGATGATGCCGGGACACGTGGCGCTGCCGAACGGGACCGGGCTGTGGTATCCGGACCGCGAAGGCCAGGAATTTCAGCATGGCGTGGCGCCCAACGAGCTCACGGTGACCGAGGATCGCGACTGGTTCGCCGGCACGCCGTTTCACAAGCATGTGCCGGCGCGAATCGAGGCGGTCGACTGATGCGGCGGACTCGCTTCGACCGCTGGCCGTGCCCGATAGCGCGAACCACCGACCTGGTCGGCGACTGGTGGACGCCGCTGGTGATGCGCGAGGCGTTTGCCGGCCGCCGTCGCTTCGAGGATTTCCAGCGCGCGCTGAAAGTTCCGCGCGCAGTGCTCGCGCGCAGGCTCGATCGCCTGGTCGAGGAAGGCCTGCTGAAGAAAGTCGCCTACGAAGAGCGTCCTCCGCGCTTCGAATACCGCCTGACGGACAAGGGCCGCGCGTTCTGGGACGTGCTCGCCGCGATGTGGCGATGGGGCAGCGACTGGCTCTGGGGCGAAGGTGGTCCGCCGGTGATTCTAGTCGACGCCGAAACGGGCAATGAGGTTCGCCCGATGGTAGTCGATGAAAACACTGGCAATCGCCTGGCCGGCCGCCGCCTGCGCATGGGGCGCAAACAACCCGCCGCCTGACCTATTCTGAGATCATGGCCCCGTGCCGGCGAGGCTGATGCTATGCGGGCTGCTCGGATCGCTGCCGATGCTTACCGCCATGCTCGCGCTCTCGGCTGAGCCGCCGCCGGTCGGAGTAAACGTCACGTCGATAGTGCACGATGAATTCGCCGCGGCCGTCGCGCCACAGGTGCCACCCGTCACCGTGAAGTCTGTACCATTGGCGCCGCTGAAGCTCTCGCTCACTGGCAGCGCCACGTTCGACAGATTCGTAAGCGTCACGCTCTTCGACTTCGAGGCCGTCGTCAGCGTGCCGTACGCCAGCGTGACCGGGGTGACGGTCGCCGGAATAGTAGGCGCCGTGGTGAGCGCAACCGCGTAGGGGCTGAGCGGATCGGGGCTGTCGGCTATAGACAACGTCGCAGATTCTGTCCCCAAAGCGCTCGCCGAGAAGGTTACGGTGAAGGTGCAGGCGGTGCTGGCGGCCAGGGTCGTGGTGCAGGTGCCGCCGGTAATCGCGAAGTCGGAGGCGTTAGGGCCGCTGAAGTTTTCGCTCAACGTCACCGGCTGAGTCTGATGGTTGGTAACGCTAAAGGCCTTTACCCCGGTAGCGCCGATCTTCACGCTCGGAAACGCGAGGCTGGTCACCGAGGTTGTCAAATCAACGATGCCAATGCCGCTGAGCGCTACGCTCTGAGGGCTCGTAGTTGCGTTGTCGCTTAGCGTCAGAGTTGCGCTGGGCGTTCCGACCGTATTGGGAGTGAATGCGACTGCCAGCGTGCACGACGCGGTCGGCGCGAGTGTTATCGGGATCGCACCGCAGGTCCCGCTGCTGCTTGCCAAAAATTCAGGATCGGACGAGATAGCACTCGAGATGATCAGCGAATTGGTTGCCCCGGTATTGTGGACCGTGAGCGTCTTGGTGGCAGTCTGGCCGACCGGCACATTGCCGAAAGCGAGCGCAGCAGTGACGGTCAGCGTCGTAGTCGGAGTCGCAGTTGGCGAGCCAGTTGCGGTCGAGGTCGCCGTCGCCGTGGATGTTGAAGTTGCTGTGCCGGTAGATGTTGCCGTCTGAGTTGCAGTCTGCGATGCGGTTGCAGTTGTCGTTGCGGTCGCGGTCTTAGTAGCGGTCGCAGTTAAAGTCGTCGTGGCGGTAGGTGTCGAAGTCTGAGTAGCTGTCGCGGTGGCCGTTGACGTTGCAGTGGCGGTGGATGTGGCCGTCTGCGTTGCGGTTGCAGTTGTCGTGGCGGTAGCTGTCGATGTCTGTGTAGCTGTCGCGGTTGCGGTCTGCGTACTGGTTGCGGTCGCCGTCGCAGTTGAGGTCGCCGTATTAGTGGCCGTCGCAGTCGGCGTAGGGGTCGCGACCTGAGTGTTGGTCGCAGTCGCGGTGGCTGTTGAAGTTGCTGTGGCAGTGGATGTTGCCGTCTGAGTTGCAGTTTGCGTTGCAGTCGCAGTTGTCGTTGCAGTTGCCGTCGATGTCGCGGTCCGAGTGGCTGTAGCTGTACTCGTTGCAGTCGCCGTCTGGGTGCGCGTCGGCGTGCCGGTGGCGGTCGGCGAACCTGTCGGCGTGGGTGTTGGTAGCGCCGATCCAAACGCCATCACCAGGTTATTCGCATTGACGGTACCGATGCCGGTCGCAAAGTCCCAGCCGGTGCCCGCGGCGAATGCAGTCTCGAGCGACGAATCCAATATCGATAGGCCGCCGTAGGTTCCCGACGGAATGTAACAGTTGTTACCGCCCTGGCAATCGACGTCCATGTCGCCGAGCGTGACGTCATTGAAGATGCACGACGGGTTGATGGCGTTGCCCAGGCTCGAATTGCAAGCGGGATTTCCGCCCGCTCCGTACTCGGCCGCTGCCAGCGAATAGTAAGTTGGATTCGGGTTTCCCTGGCGGATACCGGTTCGCTGATTGATGAGCGCCTGGATGCCCGCCATGATCGGCGACGAAACCGAGGTGCCGCCGTATCCCGCCCACGTGTCCGGCGTTCCCGCGCATGACGCGCCGCCGTACTTCGTATCCGAGTAGCAGACTACGTAGTAGTGGCCCCACACGCCGTTGGCCGCGAACAGCGACACGTCGGGAATGTCTCTGACTCCGTCCGCGGGATTGCCAACGATCGATTGCCATGAGGGCTTGCTGTAGCCAGCGCAGCTTCCGCTGACGACGTTGGCTGTTGATGGTGCCCCGGTGGCGCATCCGCTGGGTCCTCCGCTGCCTGATGCGGTAGTGAGGTAATAGTACTCACCAACTGCGCTGTTGCAGAATCCGCCGCTGCCGAACGGCGACGACGATCCAAGGTAGGTCGAAAGCAGGCCGCCGGCGCATGAGTCATTCCACGGAATTTCCGGAACGTAAGACAGCGCCGATCCGTCGGTCGAGCTGTTGGTCGACGACCAATAGCTGCTGGTCGTGCCCGCGTAGAGGTCGCCGAAATCGGTGCCGCCCACCGACACGTTATATGGGGTCGACGTGTATCCGCTCACCGCTATGCCGTGGGTCGCGACCGATTGGTCGGCGTCGGCGCTCGCCGCGCCCTCGTCGCCCGACGACACGAAGACCGAGACGCCCTCTGCCACCGCCTGCTGATAGAGCCCTTTGATGTACAGATTGAACGACGCGCCTAGCGAGGCCTCGGCCTCTCCGTAGCTGATGCTCACAATAGCAGGCGGATTGCCGGACTCGCTCAGCAGATTTTGCAGCGCGATGAATCCGCCGAAGTTGGTGCTCGTGTCAGCGCATGACGCCAGCTCGATTGCCGCGTTAGGCGCCGCCGCACTGGCCCATTCGACGTCGATAGCAGCCTCGCCGTCGTCGCCGTTGACGCCGGGATTGGTGCAGGTTCCTCCGGAGCCCGTAGGATGAACCGTAGTCAACGAGCCGGACGAGTAAGTGCTAAGACCCAGGACACTGCGGAACCTGGTCCAGTCGGCAGTGGTGTGAAGATTGGTGTCTTCAACCGTGACGATAGTCTGTCCCTGTCCCGAGTAGCCGGCGGCGAACAGCGGATTGAAGTAATAGATGGTCGCGAGGTCCGCGGGCACCATCAGCTGGTAGCCGCTGCTGGTCGTGAAGTCCGTTCGCCGCCGATACATCGGATGCGGACGGAAATCATTGAGCGAGACGATGCCCTCGACAGCCGGCGCGAGCGCAACCGGGATGCTCGGATCGCTCATATTGGCAAAATGGCTGGCGCCGTTGACGGACAGCGCATGGATTCGCGTATGGAAAGCGCGATAGATCGATCCAGCATTCGCCGAGAAATCGATCAGCATCGCGTTCGGATCGACGTAGTTAACCTGGAGCCCCTGCGCTCGAAGCCATGCGGAGATAGTGGCGATGTCGCCGGCGGCCGCGCCGAAGCGATCGCCAAATTCCTGCGCGGTCAGCCAATGGTGGTAGTTCGGCGAGGCTGGATCTTCAAGCTGGTCGAGCAATTGCTCGAGGGCGCGCTCTCGCAGTGGCGAGGGCCGCAATTGAAGCAGCAGATGGTCAAGCGGGAAATTGTCGGGCACGGCCCCGCGATCATTGCGCGCCGTAGCCTCGGGACGGACGTTGCCCGGTACCGTGACTACGTCGTTGTCGTTGATTTGATCGTTGATTTGGGCGGTGGTCGCGGACGATCCGGAGGCGACTGCGCGCGCCGAAAGCGGCAGCAGGCAAACCGCCAGCCCGCCAAGCGCAACGATGACCGCCATTATCAGACCCCGTTTACTCATAACCCCCAACCCCAAGATTTTTCGGAGAATCACAGCCAACGTAATCTAACAGAAAGCATATAATCACGACAGCATGTATGAATGAGCAGTTTAACTAGCAAATTGCGACGCAAGCGTCGAATGGCTAGCGATTAGTCTAATTTGCTCCATTCGCCGCGTCAGAGCAAACGAGGCGTCAATTCAGAATGTCGATGCGATTGAGCGAAGGGGACAGTGTTTCGGTTATTTGCTCCCGGCGGCCTTGCCGGTTCCGGACAGACTTACGGTCTGAGGCGAGTTGGGCTCGTCGTCGACGATCGTCAACGTTCCCAAGTCTAGAAAGGTGTTGGTTGGCGCGAAAGTCACGGACACTTTGCAACTCTTGTGAGGCTTGAGGGCTTTTTCGCATTGCGACTTTATCGCGAATTGCGGCGGCGATGCGCTTTCCATCGTGATACTCAGCGGCACGCTTCGCTTGCGGCCCGAGTTCGTGATCGTGACGGTCTTGGGCTTGCTGGTGGTGGAGACGCTCACGTTGCCGAACGCGAGCGAAGCAGGACTGAAAGTTAGCCGACTGGGGTACATCCCGAACACGGCGAGCTTGGTCTGCGTTCCCACATAGGCCGACCCGTTGGCCACGGTAGGAACGGCGAACTTAACCGCGGGGCCAGGGTGATCGCCGCTGTTCTGACTACTGTCGTACAGCTCGTTCCCCAGGTTGAGCGCGTCGAAGGCATAGAGGATCGCAGTCGAGGCTGTCGAAAAGCCCGAAGTGTCGACGGCCCACATGATGCCGCCGGTCGTGTTATTGGCTGAGATAACCGGCGACGCGCCCGGGAATCCAAATTTGAAGTTCCTGGCGATCGACTCGGTCGCCGACTCGATCATTCCATTGTCGAGGACAAAACTCTTCGGCTCATCGTTGGCCGCGACGGTGTAGATCAGATTCTGCACGACACCCTTCGCCACCTTTCCCTGCCAGTACGCGGGTGTGCTGAACATCCCGCCGATTAGGCCGGACACCTCCTGCACCATCTGATCCATGCCGGCGTTAAATCCGCCCATCGAGTCGCGGTTGACCAGGTAGATCGTGCCGAGCTTGCCTATGCCGATCACAAGATGAGGATTTGGTCCGGGCTGATCCGGCAGCAGGAGGTTGCCGCCCGAACCCATGTCGGCGTCTTCGTCATCGAGGATCAGCTCGTTGAGCGGCGTGAAGAAGCTGTCGACAGTCATGGTTCCCGGAGCGCCGATGCTGGGCGTCAATCGGATGAAGCTGTCGCCGTAGTCAATCGGCACCGCGACGGTATCGAACGTTCCGTTGCCGCTGACCGCGATCAAATCGCCATTGGTATCGACGCCGGGGCCGCATCCCGATTCCCAGATTCCGCCCTGCGAGCCGTTAGGCGTGTCGTTGTAGACGACCTCCTGCGCCAGCGTGGTCTCGTCATAGCCGAGAATCCATCCGTGATACGGCGTGATGTCGCAATGCGAGGCGAAGGTCAAATAGACCACGCCGTTCGAGAGCGTCAGCGCCGCGCGATCGTGCTGCAACAGCGGATCGAAAGTAACGACGCCGTTGACGCTGTCCTCACCCGTTCCAGGGGCGCTTGCTGCGATCGTCACCGGAGAGTTCGGTTGCTCGAGTCCGGTGGTGATGTCGAGTGCATGAAGCTGCTGCTGGTAGCTGCCCGGGCCCAGCTTGACCTTCGAGACTACGAACAGAGTTCCCGCTGATGGGTCAATCACCGGCGTAGCGGTAATCCCGATGATCGGAGTCAGGTCCTTGCATTCAGTTCCGAGGTCCAGCGAAGGCACCGCAGTGATGCCGTTGGCGGGATCGATAAAGCTGGTTTGCCAGAGCGGAGGCCCCGCCACGTCGGCGTCGAACGCGTACACGCTGTCGTTTTCCGTCGCGACGTACACGACGTTATGCGTTCCCTGGCTCGGGATCGTTACGTTCGGCACGTAGAGCGGCTCGGCATAAATGAAGCCGTCGACGGCGTCGGCAAACTTGAGGCCGAAGCGCTTCGCATTAACCGTCGAAGGAGTAAGTACGCTCTCCGCCAGATTTTGTCCTGTGCGAAAATTATCGTTGCGGTAGGTGAACGTGCCGGTGAATCCCCGCTCGACCGCATGCGCGGTCGCAACCGCACCGACTATCGCCGCGACAAGGGCGGCCACACCCAGAGCCAACGCCCGCAATACTCGCTGAATCACTGTCCCCGCCAGACCTCTCTTCGCAAGCATCCTAATGACACAAGGGCGGCAGGTCCACGAGCAAAACGCGCTATCGGGCCGCTTTCATGATATTTGGTAAAACTGAGGCATCGAACGTGGACTCTCCTCCTGACGACCGCGCGCCGCGATTGCAACGGCTCGCGCGATTGTTTACGCCGAATCGCTCCGCCGCGCTGCGACAGTATCGCTCGCGCGCACGCATCTACGACTTCGAGCTAGCACTGTTCGAACCGGTACGGCAGCGCGCGATAGATCTGCTGGGTTTGAAAAGCGGCGACCGGGTGCTCGATGTCGGCTGCGGCACCGGATTGAGTCTCACCGCGCTGGAGGGTCTCGTCTGCGCGGACGGTGCGATTGTCGGAATCGAGCAGAGCCCCGAGATGCTCGAGCGGGCGCGTGCGCGGGCGGCCGAGAACAACTGGCGCAACGTCATGTTCATTTCGGAGTCCGTCGAGGAAGCTGCGATACCGATTGCGGCCGACGCGGCGCTGTTTCATTTCACGCACGACATCATGCGGACGCGCAACGCGATTGCCAACGTCGTCAGTCATCTCAAGTCGGGCGCGCGCGTGGTCGCGGCCGGACTCAAGTGGGCGCCGATACGGACGATGCCGCTGAACTTGTTCGTGTGGAACGCCGCGCTCCGCTCGACCAGCACGCTTGAGGGACTCGCGCGTCCGTGGAGCAATCTCGAGGCGCTGATACCGGGGCTTGAAGTCGAGCAGATGCTCGGCGGCACGGTCTACGTCGCCACCGGAATCGTCAAATAAAACGCCCTTTTCTGGTACAATTTTCATATAGCGCGCCAGGCCCGCATCCTGAATATCGGCGCAGCGTCTATAAGGTATGAGGGAAACACTCATTCTCGCGGCATTTTGTGCTGCGATCGGCGCGTTCGGATGCGGCACGCAGCAACCGGATCAATTGCAGTCGCAATCACAGTTTGGGCAGTCGCAATCGCAGGTTGGCGGAGTGTCGCAGGTGCCGGATTCGCAACTCGTCATCGCGCCCAAAGTCGCCGACGTGCCCGCGCATCCGCTACCGTTCAAAGGTAAGCTGATTTCCGGTGACCCGGCCGAACTTCCGCCTGCGGTCGCGATGTCGCTGTCTGATTCATCGCCCGTGACTTTTACCTATCGCGAAGAATTGACGCATGACGATTACCATATCCCGCTCCTCCTCAGCGCGGTCGATCCTGGAAGCTGGGTTGGCAATCCGACCGGCGATATCGGTGTGACGGCGTTTGCCTCTTTGTCGATCAGCTCGGGCGACACCATCATTGGCGACTACACCGCCAAGGAACACGTCTCGAAGTCGTACAGTCTCTACACGCAGGCCAGCCACAAGGAGGTTGACGACGCCGCGCGCGCCGCGGTCCGGCAACGGCTCGATCAGAAGATCTATGCCGACGAGGCCAGGTTGACGCAGGCCGCCGCCAGCGCGCCCAAATCTGCAACTGCATCCGTCGTCGACAAATGAATCGAGGACTTCTCGCATTGTTGCTTGGCGTCGTCGTCGCGCTCGCGATCGGATGCGCCGTCGAGGGCAAGCCGTTCGAAAAAATCGAATCGCCTCCCGGTAACGCCGTCATCTACGTGTACCGCCCTTACAATTACGTCGGCTCCGCGCTCCGCCCCGACATTACCTGCGGCGAGGATACGGCGCGGATCGGCCCGGGCGGTTATCATGCGTTCGTAGTTCCGGCTGGACAGAAGGTTGTATGCAGTGTTCAAACCGACGGCGGCGAAGACGAAGTGGAATTCGAGACCGAGCGCCGCTCCTACTACGTCAGAGAAGAGCTCGGCTGGGGGCGTTTGGTCGCGGGCATCAAAATACAAACTAACTCCGAACCGCATATCAACCCGGTTGACACCGACGTCGCGCAGACCGAGATTCAGAGCTGTTGCAAGCAGGAGCCTGAAATTCGGAGCGCGAACTAATGCCGGCTGAGGGTGAGCTAACACCCGTCCGCGAAAATCATCGCTTCGACGAGGATCGCCTCGAACGCTATCTGCGCGAGCGGATGCCGGACTTTCGCGGACCGCTGGCGGTGCGACAGTTCGTCGGCGGGCAATCGAATCCAACTTTCCTGCTCGAGACTCCCGCGGCGCGCTGGGTCATCCGCAAGAAGCCGCCCGGCACGCTGCTCCAGTCGGCGCACCAGGTCGAGCGCGAATTTCGAATAATCAAGGCGCTCGCTTCAACCGGCGTGCCGGTCCCGCGCGTGCATCTGCTCTGCGAGGACACTTCAATCATCGGCACCGCGTTCTTGGTGATGGACTTCGTCGAGGGCCGCATCATGCGCGATCCGATGATGCCCGATTCGAATCCGCGCGAGCGCGCGGCGTGCTACGACTCGATGAACGACGTGCTTGCGCGGCTGCACCAGGTCGATTTTCGCGCGGTCGGCCTCGGCGACTACGGCCGGCCCGAGGCGTACGTCGCGCGCCAGCTCGCGCGATGGTCAAAGCAATACGAAGCGTCGAAGATCGACGAGATCCCCGAGATGGATCGCCTCATCGAATGGCTCGGGCGCAACATTCCTGTGGCGGATGAGACGACGATCGCGCACGGCGATTATCGCATCGAGAATATCGTCTTTCATCCGGATGAGCCCCGCGTCGTCGCGGTGCTCGACTGGGAGCTCTCGACGCTCGGGCATCCACTGAGTGACCTCGCCTGGACCTGCCGTTCGTACCATACGCCGCCCGGCATCGACGGCCTGCTGAGTTTCCAGGGCATCGATCTGAAGGCGACGGGGATTCCGAGCGAGGATCAATTCGTCGCCGGATATTGCCGGCGCACGGGCCGCGCCAGCATCCCGGATCTGATGTACTTCGTGGCGTTTTCATTTTTTCGCGGCGCCGCAATCTCGCAGGGAATTGCGATGCGCGCGAAACTCGGCAACGCCAGCGGTCCCGACGCGGCGCTGCGCGGCGCCAAGGCGCGACAGACGGCAGAAATCGGATGGGACGTCGCGCAGAAGTGCGAGCGCGCCAAAACGAAATCCTGATCATGCCGGAGATTCTAAATTTCGACGCCGTCGCGCTTTCGCGCGCGATTAAATCGAAGCAGGTTTCTTGCGTCGAGGTGATGACGGCGTACCTCGATCAAATCGAGCGCCTGAACCCGCGGGTCAACGCGATCGTCTCACTGCAGCCGCGCGAAGTTCTGCTCGATAAGGCGAAGAATCGCGACGCACAACTCGCACGCGGCGAGCATCTCGGCTGGATGCACGGATTTCCGCTCGCGGTCAAAGACCTCGAGCCGACCGCGGGCATCCGCACGACGATGGGCTCGCCGCTGTTCAAGAACTTTGTTCCACGGACGGACTCGATCATGGTTGAGCGCATCCGGCGCGCCGGCGCGATCATCATCGGGAAAACCAATGTGCCGGAGTTCGGGCTGGGGTCGCAAACCTACAATCCGGTCTTTGGCACGACGCTCAACGCGTACGATCAATCGAAGACGTGCGGCGGCAGCAGCGGCGGGGCGGCGGTCGCGCTCGCGCTCAGGATGGTGCCGGTGGCGGACGGCAGCGACCACGGCGGATCGCTGCGAAATCCCGCGGCGTTCAACAACGTGTTCGGATTTCGGACTTCGTTTGGGCGTGTGCCGTCGCAAATTTTCGACGTCTTCACGCCGTCGATCTCGGTGCACGGCCCGATGGCGCGGACGGTGCCCGACCTCGCGATGTTTCTTTCGGTGATTGCCGGGTACGACGCGCGCACGCCATTTTCGATTCGCGAGGGTGCGGGCGTGTTTGCCGGATCGCTCGAGCGCGATTTCAAGGGAACGAGAATCGGATGGGCCGGCGATTTTGGCGGGAAGATGCCGTTCGATCCGGGCGTGCTCGAGCTGTGTGAGAGCACGCTCAAGGTTTTCGAAACGCTCGGCTGCGTCGTCGAACCTGCGCGGGTGGACTATCCGCTCGAGACTGTATGGGAAAGCTGGCTGAAGATTCGCGGTTGGCAAATCGCGGCGGAGTTCGGTGTGGCCTTTGCCGATCCGGCTCAACGTGCGCTGATGAAACCCGAGCTGCGGTGGGAGATCGAACACGGCCTCAAGACGAGCGCATTGGAAATCGCGCAAGCGTCACGAGCACGCACCGCTTGGTATCACGAGGTGCGAAGATTTTTCGAGAAATATGATTTCATGATCGCGCCCGCCGGCCAGGTCTTTCCCTTCGACGCGTCGACCCATTGGCCGAAAGAAGTCGGCGGCGTGCCGATGGACACCTACCATCGCTGGATGGAAGTGATGATCCCAATCTCGATGTCAGGCTGCCCCGCGCTCAGCGTGCCCGCCGGCTTCAACCAGCACGGGTTGCCGATGGGCATTCAGATCATAGGACCGAACCACGCCGAGCTGGCCTGCATGCAACTAGCGCATGCTTACGATCAAGCAACTCAGTGGGTAACAAAGCATCCGCCGGCATTGCTCACACCCGGTTTACAGGGAGGCTAAACGATCGTAGGTTGGCGCTTCAACGACGATAGCAGCTGCGCTCGGGGGGACATGAAGATCGCGAAAACGGTGGCCGTCGCCGGAATGGTTGCCGCGATGCTTGCATCGGCGTCGGCGCAAACGGATGCGCCGCCGAGTGGTGTTGTTAGGCCGAAGCTTACTGCCACCATCTACGTCACCAACGGAAGCTCTGTGACCGCCTATGCACCCGGCAGCAACGGCAATGTTGCGCCGATTGGCGTCATCGGCGCTAGCGGCGACTCGCTCACTTCGTCCGAGGGGGACAGTGCTATAGGCCACAGTTGGATTCGTTGGGCTCGCGGGATCGCAGTCGACCAGCGCGGGAAAATCTACGTTGCGAACGGCGCGGATGGTGGCAACAGGATCGTTATTTTTTCAGCCGGGAGCCGCGGCAACGTTGCGCCTATTGCCACCATCGCGGGTACTGACACCGGGTTGGATGATCCCTTCGGCGTTGCGGTGGACTCCCAGGGAAAAATTTACGTCACCAATCCCGCGAAGGAACTCGTTAGAGACCAGAGAATGGTCACCGGTCCTTCCAGTATCACCACCTACGCCGAAGGCGCCAATGGCAACGCAAAGCCGATCGCCACGATCACAGGAGTAATCAAAACCTATACACCGCATGACCTGAAGGGATGGACAGGTCAATCGGTGGCACGGCGCTACTCCCAGGAACAGCTCGATAAAGAATGGCAGCGAACCGTCGATCAGATTGATGCGTTGCTAATCGATGACCCCGTTCAGAGGAACGCTCGACTGAGGGAGATACGAATGCAACGCCTCGCTCAAATACAGCAACATGTGGGCGCGGGCATGCCTGATATGGAGCAACGTCGGTTGGCGTTCCTAAAAATGCAAGCGGCCTCTCAAAGGCAGTTGCCCAAACCAGGCCCAACGCCAATTCCGGGTCGCAAGCTTTGGGCGTGGACCCAGTCTAGTCCGACCGGCGCGGTTCCTGAGATTTGCGTATATCCCATCGGCAACGACGGCGAAGTGACACGTCTAATCAATTGGGGCACGTTGTGCGTGCCTGATTTTTCCGAAGGCATTGCGATCGATGCGAACGGAGATCTGTATATGCCTTCGTCGGAGTGCTTTGGTGGAAACGTCGAAATGGTCACCGTCGCTCCAGCCGGCAGCAGCGGCAGCGGAAAACCGACTGTGACGATCACAGGATCTGCGGGCTCTCCCCACGGCATCGTGGTGGATAAGAGTGGCAACATTTACGTTACAAACGACCGACTCTCGGCCGACAGCATAACGGTCTATCCTGCCGGGGGCCGGGGCAAAGTCACACCGATTGCCAACATCGCCGGTCGCGACACACTACTCAATGGGCCGCATGCAATCGCCCTGGATTCGAGCGGAAAAATTTATGTCGTGAACGCTGACAGCGTGACGGTCTATCCGGCAGGCAGCAACGGCGATGTTAAGCCTATCGCTACAATAAGCGGCGCCGATACCGGTCTCGTTAGTCCCACCGGTATTGCGGTCGATGCCGACAGAAACATCTATGTGACGACTGAAGAGGGCCCTGATCGAAGCGGTAGTGTGAATATCTACAGCGCCGGCAGTAATGGCAACGCGGCACCCATCGAGACCATCAGTGGCAGTCTCACCGGACTCAGCCAACCCGCAGGTATTGCGCTTGGTCCTCCGATCGAGAGTGCGCAGTAGGCTGGCTTAGTCGGCGACGTGCGATTCTGTGGGCGCGGCGGATTTTGGGCGGCCGATGGCCCAGCGCCATAGTTTCGACCATTCGGCGCTGACGCGGTCCATGTACAGGTAGATCACCGGCGTCGTGTAGAGCGTCAGCATCTGGCTAACCATCAGGCCGCCGACGATTGCGATACCGAGCGGACGGCGCATCTCGGAGCCCGTGCCGTTACCCAGCGCGAGCGGCAAGCCGCCGAGCAGCGCGGCCATCGTCGTCATCATGATCGGGCGAAAGCGCAGCACGCACGCTTCATAGATGGCGTCATGCGGCGACTTGCCTTCGCCGCGTTGAGCTTCGAGCGCGAAGTCGATCATCATGATCGCGTTTTTCTTGACGATGCCTATCAGCAGGATGATTCCGATGAGCGCGATCACGCTCAGCTCAATATGGAACAGCAGCAGCGCGAGAATCGCGCCGACGCCGGCTGAGGGCAGCGTCGACAGAATCGTGATCGGATGGATGTAACTCTCGTAGAGGATGCCGAGCACGATGTACACGGCGAACAGCGCGAACGCGACGAGGAAGCCTTCGTTTTTGAGCGAGTCCTGGAACGCCTGCGCAGTGCCTTGGAACGTTCCGCGAATGCCGGCGGGCATCTTAATTTGCGCCTCGGCCTCGTTGATGGCGTCGACCGCCTCGCCCAGCGCCACACCCGGCGCAAGGTTGAACGAGATGGTCACGGACGGAAATTGCCCCGTGTGATTGACCGCCAGCGCGGTCGTGTCATCGGCGAAGTGGGTGAAGGTGCTGAGCTTGACCAGCTCGCCGGTGCTCGACATCACGTGGATCTGATCGAGTGAGTCGGGGTTCTGCCAGAACTGCGGCGCGACCTCCATCACGACATGGTACTGGTTGAGCGGCGTGTACATCGTCGAGACTTGCCGCTGGCCAAAGGCGTCGTAGAGCGTGTCGTCGATCGCCTGCTGCGAAAGTCCGAGGCGCGACGCCGTGTCGCGATCGACGACGACGTTGGCCTCGAGGCCGCTGTTCTGCTGATCGCTGCTGACGTCGGTGAGGATTTTAACGGTGCGCAATTTCTTGAGCACCTTTGGCGCCCATTGGTTGAGCTCGTTGAGGTCGTCGCTCTGCAGCGCGAATTGATATTGCGCGTTACTCATTCTGCCGCCGATTCGTAAATCCTGAACCGACTGCAGATAGAGATTGACGCCGGCGATGTGCGCGACCTCCTTGCGAATGCGTCCGATGACGAGGTCGGCGTTGATCTTTCGTTCGCTCAGGGGTTTGAGCGAGATAAACATGTTCGCGGTATTGGTTGCGCCTTGTGCGCCAGTGAACGCGATGACGTTGCCGACCGCCGCATCCTTACCAATTGCCGCGACCAGTTCCTGCAGCCGCTCCTTCATCGCCTGGAACGAAGTGTCCTGGTCGGCCTGCACCGCGCCCATCAGGCGGCCAGTATCCTGCTGCGGGAAGAATCCCTTCGGCACCACCATGAAGAGATAGATGCTCAGCGCAAGTGTCCCGAGCGCGACCGCCAAAGTGAGTGGTTGATGATCGAGCACCCACAACAGGCTTTTTTCGTAGCGATCGAGCATCCCGGTGAAAAAACGCTCGCTCATCTCGTACCAACGGTTGTGTTTCTCCTGGTCGTGCGGCTTGAGCAGATGCGCCGCCATCATCGGCGTCGTAGTCAGCGAGATGACCAATGAAACCAGTACGGCGGCAGACAAGGTGACGGCGAACTCGCGGAACAGGCGGCCGACGATTCCAGCCATCAGCAAAATCGGGATGAAGACGGCGACCAGCGAGATGCTGATCGATATGACCGTGAAGCCGATGCCGGCGGCGCCCTTGATCGCCGCATCGAGCGGCGACATGCCCTGTTCGCGGAAGCGGGAGATGTTCTCAATGACGACGATGGCGTCGTCGACCACGAAGCCGGTACAAATCGTCAGCGCCATCAGCGAGAGATTGTCGAGGCTGTACCCGAACAGGTACATGATGCCGAAAGTTCCGATGAGCGACAGAGGAACGACGACGCCCGGAATCAAGGTGGCGCGCAGATTTCGCAGGAACAGGAACACCACCATGATGACGAGTGCGATCGAAATCATCATGGTGAATTCGACGTCGTGCACCGAGGCGCGGATGGTGGTCGTGCGGTCGAGGACTACGGTGAGGTCGATCGCGGACGGGATCGAAGCGCTCAATTGGGGCAACGCCGCGTAGATTCGATCGACGGTATCGATAATGTTGGCGCCGGGTTGGCGGAAAATGATGACCAGAACAGCCGGCTTGCCATCGACCATCCCGGCGGCGCGGACGTTCTCGACCGAGTCCCTCACCAACCCGATGTCGGAAAGCTGAACGGCGGCGCCGTTGTTGTAGCGCACGATCAGCGGCTGGTAATCCTCGGCCTTGAGCAGTTGATCGGTCGTGCTCAAGCCCCAGGTCTGCTCGTTATTGGCCAGCTCCCCTTTGGGCCGGTTCGCATTGGCATTGGCGAGAACAGTTCGCACGTCCTCGAGACCGACGCCGAGGTTGCTCATCTGTGTCGGATTCAGTTCAACGCGGACGCCAGGCAACGCGCTGCCGCCGACGTTGACCTGGCCGACGCCGTCGATTTGCGAGAGCTTCTGCTCGAGGATCGAGTCGGCAGCGTCGTACATCAATCCCGGCCGCACGGCGGTCGAGGTCAGGCCGAGAATCATGATCGGCGCGTCGGCAGGATTGACCTTCTTATAAGTCGGCTTGCTCGGCAGTGTCGCCGGCAGTTGGCCAGCGGCGGCGTTGATGGCGGCCTGCACGTCGCGCGCGGCGGCGTCGATATTGCGATTCAAATCGAATTGCAAAACGATGCTGGTGGCGCCGAGATAGCTGGTCGAAGTCAGTTCCGTCAGGTTGGCGATACGGCCAAATTGGCGCTCGAGCGGAGTCGCCACCGACGACGCCATCGTCTCGGGACTCGCGCCGGGCAAAGACGCCTGAACTTGTATCGTGGGGAACTCGACCTGCGGCAACGGCGCGACCGGCAGCAGCCGAAACGCAATCGCGCCGGCGAGCGCCAGCGCAAGGGTCAGCAGCGTGGTGGCGACCGGCTTCCTTATGAAGACTTCGGAGACGCTCATGATGCTTGAGCCGGAATGGCATCCGGCGCGACGCCTTTGTTGCGCCACTGAGCGAAGCGCGTAGCCGTGCGATCGAAGGTCAGGAAAATTACCGGCGTCGTGTACAGCGTGAGCACCTGGCTCACGAGCAGGCCGCCGACGATGGCGATACCCAGCGGGCGGCGCAACTCCGAGCCGACTCCGGTGCCCAACGCGAGCGGCAAGCCGCCGAGCAGCGCCGCCATCGTGGTCATCATGATCGGCCGGAAGCGCAGCAGGCACGCCTGGTAAATGGCCTCGCGCGGAGGCTTGCCTTCTCCGCGTTGAGCCTCGAGCGCGAAGTCGATCATCATGATCGCGTTCTTCTTCACGATACCTATCAGCAGGATGATACCGATGAGCGCGATCACGTTGAGATCCTGTCCGCAGATCATCAGAGCCAGGATTGCGCCGACTCCGGCCGACGGCAGCGTCGAGAGAATCGTGACCGGGTGAATGTAACTCTCATAGAGAACGCCGAGCACGATATACACGGTGACCAGTGCGGCGAGGATCAAGAGCGGTTCGTTCTTCAACGACGCGCGGAACGCAGCGGCGGTGCCCTGAAAGGAAGCCTCGATGCTCGCGGGCATCCCGATTTGCTCACGCGCAGTGTCGATTGCGGAAACGGCGTCGCCCAGCGAGTAGCCCGACGCGAGATCGAACGAGATCGTCACCGCGGGAAACTGACCCTCGTGATTGACTATCAGCGGCGCCGCTCCCGGCTCGAAGCGCGTGAAGGCACTTAGCGGCACCTCGCCGCCCGTGTTCGAGCGAATATAGATGTCGTCGAGCGCGTGCGGATTGCGCTGGAACTGGGGCGCCACTTCCAGCACCACGTGATACTGGTTCAGCTGCGTGAACATCGTCGAGACTTGGCGCTGCCCGAAGGCGTCGTACAAGGTGTTGTCGATAAGATTCGGCGTGATGCCGAGGCGCGACGCCGTCAGCCGATCGATGACCACATGCTCTTCCCAGCCGTCGTTCTGCTGGTCCGTCGCGACATTGCGCAGCGCAGGCAGCGTCTTGAGCTTATCGACCAGTTTGTTGGTCCACAGATTCAGCTCGTCGGCGCTCGGATCCTCGAGGCTGTACTGATACTGCGTGCGGCTCACGCGATCTTCGACTGTCAGATCCTGCACCGGCTGCAGGAACAGCTGGATGCCGCTGACTGAAGCCAGCTTCGGCGCGAGGCGGTTGATAACCGTCGTAATGTCGACCTTGCGATCCTCGAGCGGCTTCAGATTGATCAGGATGCGCCCGCTGTTAACCGTCGTGTTGGTGCCGTCAATGCCGACGAACGACGACAGGCTCTCGACCGCAGGGTCCTGCAAAATGATCTGCGCCAAAGACTGCTGCCCTCGCACCATCGCGGCGAACGACACATCCTGCGGCGCTTGCGAAACGCCCTGGATGACGCCGGTGTCCTGCACCGGAAAGAAGCCCTTGGGCACGACGATGTAGAGCACGATGGTCAGCACGAGCGTTGCGATCGCGACCATCAACGTGGCGAACTCGTGCTCGAGCACCCATTCGAGCGTGCGGCCGTAAAACGCGATGGTGTCGTTGAAGACTTTTTCCGACCTGCGGTAGAACCAGGTCTGCTGATCCTCGGGCGTGTGCTTCAGTAGTTTCGCGCTCATCATCGGCGTCAGCGTCAGCGAGACCACTGCCGACATCAGGATGGTCACCGCCAGCGTGACTGCGAACTCGCGGAACAGGCGGCCAACGATGTCGCCCATGAACAGCAGCGGAATCAGCACGGCGATCAGCGAGATGGTCAGCGACAGAATCGTGAAACCGATCTGCTCGGCGCCCTTGAGCGCGGCGTCGAGTGGCTTGTCGCCCTCCTCGATGAAGCGCGAGATGTTTTCGATCATGACGATGGCGTCGTCGACCACGAAGCCGGTCGAAATCGTCAGCGCCATCAGCGACAGGTTGTCCAGGCTGTAGCCCAGCATGTACATGACGCCGACGGTGC
>Ga0210393_10001107_pt1 | contig 23159 bp, 26 predicted proteins | sample IncBWC27OmetaG_FD_160068 | JGI IMG/M metagenome (GOLD analysis project Ga0210393, IMG submission 160068) | Forest soil microbial communities from Barre Woods Harvard Forest LTER site, Petersham, Massachusetts, United States - Inc-BW-C-27-O ... | reverse complement strand
CCGACTTCAGCCGCATGAGCACGGGCTGGGCTTCCGGATCGCCGAAGCGGACGTTGAACTCGAGCACTTTCGGGCCTTGGGCCGTGATCATCACGCCGGCGTAGAGAATGCCTTGAAATGGCTCGCCTTCTCGGTGCATCGTGTGCACGATCGGCACCAGCACCTTTTCGATGACGTCGTCCAACAAGGCCGGTGTAATTAGCGGCGTGGGTGAATAGGCCCCCATGCCTCCGGTGTTTGGGCCGCAATCGTCGTCGAAAGCCGCCTTGTGGTCTTGGGCGGGTTCCAAAGGCAGGATGGTGTTGCCGTCGACAATGGCGAGAATACTGGCTTCTTCGCCGACAAGGGCTTCTTCGATCACGATCCGTTTGCCGGCGTCGCCGAACGCCAAATCGACCATCGAGTGGCGAATGGCGGCCAGTGCTTCCTGGCGATTTTGGCACACGATCACGCCTTTGCCCGCAGCGAGCCCGTCCGCCTTCACGACTAGCGATCGCTCGGTGCGCTCGTCGACGTGAGCCGCGGCCGCCGTCGGATCGTCAAAGACGGCGTAGTCGGCAGTCGGCACATTCGCCAACCGCATGATTTCCTTCGCGTGCGCCTTGCTCGCCTCGAGGGCGGCTGCCGCCCGAGTCGGGCCGAACACCGGAACCTCGGCGGCGTGAAAGGCATCGACCATGCCCTGCACCAGCGGCGCTTCGGGACCGATCACGACCAGGTCGATCTGTTCGACCCGAGAAAACTTCAACAGACGCGTCGTGTCGGTCGCGCGAATGTCGATGTTCTCGGCCTCCATCGCGGTGCCGGCATTTCCCGGCGCGCAGAAGACCCGGCTGACTGACGGAGACTGCGCGAGCTTCCAGGCCAGCGCGTGCTCCCGGCCTCCATTGCCCACAACCAATATTTTCATCAACTCAATTCCTGAGCTGTGTCGAAGCAAAATGTGCCGATTGCATGACGGCGAATCAAAAACTTCGCCGTTCCCAGCAAAGTATAACGGGCTGCGCTGCGAACCGTCGAGGACTTCAACGTGTCCGGGCCTTCGGCCGCAACGGCCGAACCGCGCCGCAAAGTTTGTGACTCGCCTGTTGATGGAAACCGACGCTGCGCCTGTGATTGATGGGTTTCCTCAAACCCCGTAAGATGAGCCCGACGCCCAAAATCGTGCAAGAAATTGGAGAATTTGCCGTGTTCGAGACGGTTGCCTTGGTCGGCGCCACTGGTGCTGTCGGCCGGATTATGATTCAGCTCTTGGAGGAACGGGAGTTTCCCGCCCATCGATTTCGCTTTCTCGCCTCCAAGCGCACCGCCGGCTCGCGAATCAATTTTCGCGGCAACGCTTACGTCGTCGAGGAGCTGACCAAAGAGGCGTTTACCGGTGTCGATCTGGTGATCTCCTCCACACCCGATGACGTCGCACGCGATTATTTGCCGAGCGCCGTGGCGGCGGGGGCCACCGTCATCGACGAGTCCGGATACTTCCGCATGCGTCCGGAAGTCGCGCTCGTGATTCCTGAGATCAATCCACAAGCGGCGCTGGCTGCAACCGGCATCATCTCCAGCCCCAATTGTTCGACCACGCAACTGGCCCTCGCGCTCAAGCCGCTGCATGATGCGGCCCGCGTGCTGCGAGTGATCGTCAGCACCTACCAAGCGGTCAGCGGGGCTGGCCTGCAGGGGAATACCGACCTCGTCGAAGGAACGAAGGCCCACCTGAACGAGCGTGAATACCAATATCGGGCCTTCTCACATCCGATCGCATTTAACGCCATTCCTCAGATCGGCAGCTTGAAGGAAGAGGGCTACACGAGCGAAGAAATGAAGATGGTCTACGAGACGCGCAAGATTTTGGGCGACGACTCGATCAAAATCAGCGCGACGTGCGTGCGAATCCCCGTCGCCAATTGTCACAGCGAGTGCATTACTGTCGAGACCGAACGGCCCGTGTCGCCCGACGAGGCCCGCCGACTGTTTGCGGCGTTTCCCGGCCTTCGCGTGATCGATGACCTCGCCAACGGAAAATATCCGCTGCCCTCTCAATGTTCCGGCAGTGATGACACGTTTATCGGTCGCATTCGCCGCGACCTGTCGCATCCCAACGGCCTCAACTTCTGGTGCGTGAGCGACAACCTTCGCAAGGGAGCGGCGACCAATGCCATCCAGATCGCCGAGCTGCTGGCTAAGCACCGCAGTGCAAAGGCGGCCGTGTAATGGATGGCTTTCCGTTCCGCAACAATGAGTTTTATTGCGAAGACGTGCCGCTGCGCGAGATCGCGGCCAAGTTCGGCACGCCGGTTTGGGTTTACTCGAAGAATTATTTGCTCTCGCGCTTCCGGGAGATTCAGACGTCGTTCGCCGCCGCCGAGCCGGTGTTTTGTTACGCGTTCAAAGCGAATGCCAATCTGAGCCTGCTGCGAACCATGCACGAAGCGGGCAGCAGCTTCGATATCGTGTCAGGCGGAGAGTTGTACCGCGTGAAGCAAGCCGGTGCCGACCTCGGTCGGGTGATCTTCGCCGGCGTCGGCAAAACGGATGAAGAGATTCGCTTTGCGCTCGAGTCGAACATCCTGATGTTCAATGTCGAGAGCGAAGCCGAGCTCGACGCCATCTCGCGCGTAGCCGGCGCAATGTCTCGCAAGGCGCCCGTCGCCCTGCGGCTCAATCCCGACGTCGATGCGAAGACCCACGCCAAGACGACGACGGGCAAAAAGGGCAACAAGTTCGGCATGGACATCGAGCGGGCCACGGTGCTCGCGGCAAAAGTGCTCAAAGACCGCAACCTGACGCTGTGCGGGATCCACATTCATCTGGGCTCTCCCATTCTCACGACGGAGCCCTATGCCCAGGCCGTGAAGAAAGCGGTTCAAGTCGTCGACGACTTCCGGCGCGACGGCCACGAGATCCGTTGGATGAATCTGGGCGGCGGATTCGGCATTAGTTATCGGAAGCAAGAAGGTCCGCCGGCATCGGAATATGCGAAAGTCATCGTTCCTCCCGTCCGCGAAGCTCGCTGTCAACTCGCCCTCGAGCCGGGACGCTTTATCGTCGGCAACGCGGGTGTGCTTCTCAGTCAGGTGATTTACACGAAGCGTGAAGGAGGCAAAACGTTTGTGATCCAGGACGGAGGCATGAACGATCTGGTCCGCCCGGCGATGTACGACGCCTTTCACCGCATCTGGCCTGCCGTTCCACGGGTCGCACCTCCGGACGATTACGAAACGAGCGTTGCGGGTTGCCAGCCGGTCGACATCGTCGGCCCGATCTGCGAGTCGAGCGACTACCTCGCTAAAGACCGCAGCCTGCCGCCCGTCGAACGCGGCGACGTCCTTGTTACTTTTAGCGCGGGCGCCTACGGCATGGCCATGAGCAGCAACTACAACAGCCGGCCGCGGGCGGCCGAGGTGCTGGTCGACGGCAAGTCGGTCGAATTGATCCGCCGCCGGGAGACGTACGCGGATCTTGTCAGTCACGAGCTCAACGACCGCTGAGTAGAGCGATGTCGCGTCTCGATCCGATATGGACGGCGGGCCGGCTTAACGAAGCGCTCGCGAAGGCTGAGGGCGATATCCACTTGGATCTCGGCCCCGACGGCAAAATTGACACGTTTGATGACCTGATCGGTCTTTCGCCCCAAACGCGCGAAAGCCAGCGCGAGATGAGCCGCAGACACCGCGGAACGGCGCTCGTTCAGCCGATCACGGGTGCGGACGAGTTCGACAAGGGGCTGCGACAATTACCGCCCCTGCTTGCCCTGCTCTCAATCAATCCGGAACCGTGGTGCCGCATCCAAATCAGTCCCGGTGCGTTGGATTCTGTGGGTCTTTTCTTCGACTACACGAACCCGCTGTGGGAGTGGTTGGTGCGCGCGGCCCGTGCCGGTCGGGCGCATCTTTGGCCTTTTCGAAACTTTCCTACTGACTTCGGCAGCGGGCGCGAAAATCCCGCATTGGACAAAGATGCGATTCCGCTCCCTGGACTCGTTCACGGCGGTCAAAAAGGGCCGCCAGCCTGGCTGCGCGCCTTGCTCGAAGACTTCGAGCTGGTCCGGATTGCCCCGAAGGTCCAATCGAATCCGGATGCGATTGCGGTGGCCGCCGGGTTGATGGAGATGCACGATCTCGGTGCGAGCCACGAGTTGGCGCAAAGCATCGAGGGTCAAGGTCAACATCGTGCGGGAGACTATTGGCACGCCATCCACCATCGGCGTGAGCCTGACGCGTCGAATGCCAAATATTGGTTTCGAAAAGTGGGCTCGCATCCGATTCACGAAGCCTTAGCGATTGCTAGCCGCTCCTTTCTTTCGGTCGAAGTGATCTTGGACCAGGCCTCAGCAACCGACAAGGTAATCGAGCGCCTGGCTCCAAACGGCGTCTGGGACTCGTTTGCCTTTGTGGATTTCTGCAACCAATCGCTGGCAAGCAAGGACTCGAGACTGGTTTGGATCGCGCGGCAATTGCAGTTTCTCGAGATGACTTTGCTTCTCGACAGTGCCTACGAGGACGCGACAACTGACGCCGGCGGCCGGAGTTAGCGTTGACATTCGACCTGGCCGGGGTAGAATCGATGGGAGTTCCGCTCGCCGATCCTGCTCACCGCAGCGGGCACACCGGGTGGACATCCGATTCCAGGTAAATGCAGTCCCCGCTTATGCTTAAGTCGGGGCGCTGGGAGCTCTCAGGGGGGAGCGAGGATGTTCCGGCCGTGGCTTGCCCCCTCTTCCGGATATGCACCCTGGAATCGCCTGCCGGTTTTTTGTGGCGTTGGTCCGGTGTGCCGTTTCGCTCTCGAGCCTTCGGGTTGCGTGCAGGAACGGTGAGTCAAAACCAGGACGCATCGGTTGCGGCCGAATCGTCCTAGAAGAGGATGAAGCATGTCTCCGATTCTCGCCTTTTGGGAAAGCCCGATTCAGTTGGCCGTGGTGGGGCTGATTGCACTCTTGCTGTTCGGCAAACGATTGCCCGAAGTCATGCGGAGCCTGGGCAAGGGGATTACCGAGTTCAAAAAAGGAATGAACGGGCTCGAGGAAGAGATGCATCGCGGCAACAACAGCAACTCGAACACGTACAACAACAACGCGTACTTGCCGCCCCCGACTTACCATGACTCGGTGCGACCGCTGCCGGCTGAAGAGCGCCCGGAAATCATGGCGCCGAAGTTTCAGCCTCCCACCGCGGCCCCGACGCCGCCGGCGACTCACGTTAGCTAGTCCGAGTCGCGATCCCGCCTTACCACCTGCCTCCAGCGCGGCCCCGTGCTTCTTTCGGCGGTCGCCGCGCCAACCTGGGAACCCCCAGCCACAGAATCCTCCCCCCCGGCTCGTCAAACCCTCAATTCTTGGCGCTGCGCCGAAATTTGGACGACGGCCCGAGCGGAGTCTGTATTCAGTGTGACATCGATATGGTTGTCCGTCTGATGTCGCTTGGGTCGGCAAGAATCGCTTTCTGCGCGAATCAATTATTCTTTATGCATTGTCACGCATGCGCTTGCGGCGATTTGGTCAATCGGACTACTTTCTGGCACGCGATTCGCCTTTAACTTCTTCCGTGATGTCAAGAAGAAGTCTGGTTTCGAGAGTCAACGAGTCATAACGACTCAACCTCGGAACCTCAAAGGTGAAGGAGTTAGCCATGAAAAAGTTACTCGTCGCTGGTGTTGCGGGTCTCATGTTGATGGCGGCTGCGGGAGCTCAGACGGCGATGGCCGCTCCGTGGCATGGTGGTTACCGTGGTCACTATGTGGCTCGCCCCGTTTACCGCACGGCCTACGCTCACACGCACTTTTACCGTGCTCCGGTCTCTCGCAATTACTGCTGGTAAGCGACACGGCTAGCAGGGTGGATTGAGAAATCCGTGCAGAGCCGGCCTGCTCCTCTCCCAGAAACTTGAACTGGGAGAGGGACGGACCGGCTCTTTTCGTTTGCGCGAATCGTGACGGCAGCCCAAACTTCGACGGCCGGTTCGTCCTCAAGCCGATTTTTCATGCAACAAGAGTTCGGCTCGGAGCGGCCTATTTTCCACTCGCTTCGGCCGAGCGGTGGCATTGAACGACTTGCGCCGCGGGCGCAGCAAAGATCCGATGCAGTCGCACAGCTCCGCGACGCGAATCGGCCTTTGAACGCTCCGCACGACGGGCGGACTTCGCAAACCGCTGAGCGCGTTAATCGGCAGCAAGTCGGCAATCATTACCACGGGGACATGCGGGCACGCGTCGCCGCGAATCTCCGCCAACACCATCTCGCCCCCGCCGCCCCGCAGACCTCGATCGAGCAGCAGCAAGTCCGGCTTGCGATAACGCAGTTTGGAAACGCATTCCGTCACGTCTAAGGCGGTGTCGACCTGATAGCCGAAGTGCGAAAGATACGCGCGACACAGACCCGACGCAGCCGCGTCGGAGTCCGCCAGCAAGACGCGGGGTTTCATACAAGCTCCGTCCGGGTCGCTTCCCGAAGGACTGGCACCCGCGCGCGGCCGGCCAGGTGCCAGTTCGCATGGGAGGAACACGACTTCACGGGCGACGGACTCGTCTGACAAAAAGTGGTGGTCGCCGTCGCTGCAGAAAGTGGCTCTCTCCGCCCGATTGATTGTCCGCCAACGATCGGAAGACGTCTGTCGGTGGCAGAACGATTCTGACTGTGCGGGAAATTACTACGGCGCCAGCGGCAATCAGCGAGGCTCGGTGAGATGGGTGCGAAAGACGGCCCACGAGTCGGCGACGACTTTGCGCGCGGCCCCTTCGATGAGCGTCCGGCTGAGCGCCTTCACGAGGCCGCCCATTTCGACCACTTCGCTCGACCAGTCGAGCCGAGTTCCGGTCCCCTCGGCCGTAAGATGGACCGATGTCTCGATCGCCAGCGAGGCCCCAATCCCTTTCCCGACCACACGCATCCGAGCCGACGTCGGGCGATCGGTTTCGAGCATGTCAAATGTCATGTGCATGCTGCCGGTCAGGAAGGAGAATTTGGGCCGCACGCGACATTCGAGGTGTTTCGAGTCGAGGCGCTCGACCTTCTCCAGCCCGGGCAATGTCTTAGCCGTCACCTTCAAGTCGGTGATCTCGTCGAAGACAGTTTCGATCGGATGGTCAAAATGCTCGGAGCCGGAAAACTTCATGCGATTTGATCCTCATTTGGCTCGGGCGGATCAGGCGAAATTCGAGACGTAAGGGAGTTTGCTAGCGGTGTTGCGGACCTCGGCTTCGCCCTCCAAGAGCTGGCCCAGGAAGTCGAACTCGCCGGTCACGAGCGCCTTGCGCGCGCCGTCTGGCATTCGGAACGGAACAGAACTGGCGCCGTAGCGGACAACCCCGCCAACCAGGTCGACGGCGACCTCGAGCTGAGGATCACGCTCGACAGCGCCGGCCAACTGTTCGAGCGATTCCCGCGGCACGCAGACGCAGGCGACGCCCAGCGACGTGCAGTTGCCGAAGAAAATCTCGGCGAACGACTCGGCGATGCAGGCCTTGATTCCGCAGCGGATGAGCGCTTGCGGGGCGTGTTCGCGCGAGGAGCCGCAGCCGAAGTTTCGTCCGGAAACCAGGATCGACGCCGCTTCGAAGCGCGCGTCATCGAACGGATGGGTGGTGGGATGTTGTTTGCGATCGTCCTGGAAGGCGTGCTCGCCCAGTCCCTCAAACGTCACACAGCGCAGATAGCGGGCGGGGATGATGCGGTCGGTGTCGATGTCATCCAAGAGCAAGGGAATTGCGGTGCCGGTGATGGACTCGATTTTTTGCATGGGAGCCTTGAGAGCTGCTGGGACAGACGATTCAGACAAACGGTGATTCAGACAGACACGGAATCGAGGATTTCGCGGACGTCGCTGACGCAACCTTCCACGGCCGCGGCCGCGACCATGGCGGGGCTCATCAGCAGGGTGCGGCCGGTGGGGCTCCCTTGCCGTCCTTTGAAGTTGCGGTTGCTCGACGAGGCACAAATCTCGCGCCCCACGAGCTTGTCGGGATTCATGGCCAGGCACATCGAGCAGCCGGCTCCTCGCCATTCGAAGCCCGCCTCGGTGAAGATTCGGTCGAGCCCCTCGCTTTCGGCCTGCTTGCGAACCTGCTGTGAGCCGGGCACGACGAGCGAACGCACGTGCGAAGCCGCGTGCTTTCCACGGACGACGCGAGCCGCTTCGCGCAGGTCAGAAATCCGGGCGTTTGTGCACGAGCCGATGAAGGCGACGTCGATCTTCAATCCCCGAATCGGCTGATTCTCCTCGAGTTCCATGAACGCGAGCGCTTCGACGATTCCCTTTTGCTCGTCCACGGGGAACGACTTGACCCGGGGAATGCTCTCGCCCACTCCGACCGACTGGCCCGGATTGATGCCCCAGGTGACCGTCGGCTCGATTTGGGAACCGTCGATCGAAACGTGATCGTCGAACTGAGCGTCCGGCGGCGAAGCCAGACTCAACCACCACTTCGAGGCCCGATCGAACGCGGCCCCCTGCGGCGCGAACTGCCGGCCGCGCAGGTATTCGACCGTCGTACGATCGGGATTCACGTAGCCGCAACGGGCGCCCCCTTCGACGCTCATGTTGCAGACGGTCATCCGCTCGTCCATGGTCATGCGGTCGAAGACTTCCCCGGCATATTCGTAGGCATACCCGACCCCGCCATTGACACCGAGCCGTCGAATAATGCTGAGGATCACGTCTTTCGCATAGACACCGGACGGCAACCGCCCGGAGACTTCGATCCGGCGCACCTTTGGTCGAGCGAGCGCCAGGCTCTGTGTCGCCAGAACGTAAGCGACCTGGCTCGTGCCGATGCCCAGGGAGATGTTGCCGAACGCGCCGTGTGTGCTGGTGTGGCTGTCGCCGCACGCCAAGGTGATGCCGGGCTGCGTGACGCCCAGTTCCGGGCCGATGATGTGTACGATCCCCTGGCGATCGTCGCCGAGCGACAACAGGCGGACGTCGAACTCGCGGCAATTGCGTTCGACGGCGGACATCATCTGTTCGGCCAGATCGTCGGCAAACGGCCGCGCGACATTGTCGGTGGGGATAATGTGATCGACGGTCGCCAGTGTCCGCTCGGGGAACAGCACCTTCAGGCCGCGATCTCGCAGCATCGCGAAGGCTTGCGGGCTCGTCACCTCGTGGACCAGGTGCTGACCGATAAATAGCTGCGTTTGCCCCGAGGGCAACTCCCGCACCGCGTGGGCGTCCCAGACCTTATTAAATAGATTGCGACGGTCTTGCATGTCGTTCGATGGCTCCTCTGATGTCGTATTTTAGCACGTCGCACTCACCCCGTCAGTCCTCTCGACCAGTGGGGTTCTGGCGAAGTTGCGTGCCTAAATGTCCGATTCGTCCGCCGTCAGCCACGTACTGCCGCCTGGGTGTCCGTCCCAGCTGACGCGGCCCCGCGGCTTGCGTTCGGAGGCGGTCGAGACAAGAATGCGTCCGCCGTGTTCCCTCGCGCACGACCGGCTGGACGTAAGATGCATTGGGACGGGTGAAAGGCAGGCTCTCATGGCCAATGCAAAAGTCGATATCGTCGGCCAGGACGACATTCCGATCGTGCTCGAGTTGTACAATCGCATTTATCGGCCCACGCACGACGTGCAATTCTTCCGCCGGCGGTTTCTGGGCCGCTACAACGTGCTGATGCTGATCGCGACGCTCGACGAATCTCCGGTCGGATTCTTCGCCGGCTTTGAATTGAAGCCGAGCGTCTTCTTCGCCTGGCTGTACGGCGTGATGCCCGAGCACCGGCGCAGCGGAATCGCCTCCCAACTGATGGACGCGGCCCACGCCTGGGCCTTGAGCCACCAGTACCCGACTGTGCGGTTTGAGTGCCACAACACGCACCGCCCCATGCTTCAGCTGGCGATCAGCCGCGAATACGACATCGTCGGCATCCGCTGGGACCCCGATCGGGGCGAGAACCTGGTGATCTTCGAGAAGATCCTCACGAACGAGGCTTGAGCGGCCTACCGCGGCGATCTCAACTTGGCGATCGATTTGACGGCGGCTTCAGTGATGCGCTGCTTGAGCCGGCCGTAGCTTTCCCAGGGATCGCGTTTGCGTTTCTTGAGGTAGGCCGTAGCGTTGGCGACCGTGAAGGCTGCCCCACTCTTCACGTCACGCAGTTCTGTCCAGGTCAGCGGCATCGAGACGGGGGCTCCGTCTCGTGCGCGGGTTGAATACGGAGCGATAGCTGTCGAACCGCGTTCGTTTCGCAAATAGTCGATGTAGATTTTCCCCGGGCGGGCGGCCTTCGACATCGTCGCCGCGAAATGGTTGGGATCGGCTCCGGTAATCACCGTGGCGATGCCGTGGCAAAAGTCCTTCACCTCATCCCACGATCGGTTGCGTGCGATCGGGGCCACTACGTGCAGCCCCTTGCCGCCCGTAGTCTTCACAAAGCTCGTCAGCCCCAGATGCTTCAGGAAGTCGCGGACTAGGAGCGCCGCGTCGATCACACGGGTCCATTCGACATCAGGCCCCGGATCGAGATCGAACACTAGCCGATCGGGGCGTTCGATGTCGTCCGCTTGCGACTGCCAGGCATGAATCTCCAGTACGCCAAATTGCACCAGCGCTAACAGGCCGTCGACGTCCTCGATGTACGTATTAACGGTGAGGGTATCTTTGATCTGGATTTTGATCAGTTGCACCGACGGAGGGAGGCCTTGCGGCGGCTGCTTCTGATAAAAGCACGTGCCTGCCATGCCCGCGGGGCAACGGACGAGCGACAAGGGTCGGCCGGCGACATGAGGCAACATCCACGGGGCGACCGCCACGAAATATTCGGCCACATCGCGCTTCGTGATTCCCACGTCGGGATAGACGACGCGATCGGGATGAGTCAGCCGTACGCCCTGCAGCAGATCGACAGAGCTTTTCGTCTTTTTCGCAGGTGTCTTTTTCGCAGTTGTTCGCCGCTTAACCGCCATTCGATTGCCCTGCCTGCTCTTCTGCTCTGACCACCTTGCCGGTCATTTGGCCGTGGCGGCTGGCCGTTCGAGAACCACTTCCCGTGCCGGCTTGTCTTCACGCAACCCTTGGAACGCCGCCTGCCGCAAAATGCCTTCGTCGGTCCAGTTGCTGAACTCCACCTGGCCCACGAGTTCGGGACGCACCCAGTGCACGCCCTTCCGAGGAATATCGGCGTGGGCCACCGCAAAGGGGGACTGCTTCAGCTCGAGCTTCTTGAGTCGTGCGGTGAGTTCGCGGAGAAACTTGGTACTGAAGCCCGTGCCGACTCGGCCAGCGTAGATCAGCTTCCCATCCCGGCGAAAGAATCCCAACAACAAGGCGCCAAAACCGACACGCGTTCCCTCGGGCTTCGTGTAGCCGCCGATGACGAATTCCTCAGTCCGCCGGCATTTGGATTTCTGCCAATCGGAGCCGCGGCCCGCGACATACAGGCTCCCGCGCTTCTTGGAAACGATGCCCTCGAGCTCGGCCTGTGCGGCCTGCTTGTAGAACTGCCGCCCATTGCCGACGACGTGCTCGCTCAATTGAATCCGCGAGCCGAGCTCTGCCTGCTTGAGCAAAGATTCGAGCTGCTTCTTGCGCGTTTCGAGGGGGACCCCGGTCAGATCGAGATTGTTCAAATAGATGAGGTCGAAGGCGTAGTACAACAGCGGCGCGCCGCGGAATTTTTGTCCTTCGTTCCCCATCGCATTTTGCAGCAACTGAAACTGACTGACTCCCTTGGCATCGAGCACGACGACTTCGCCGTCAATCACGGCCGAATCGACCGGCAGTTGGGTCAGCACGTCGGCCAAAGAACCCATCCGGTGAGTCCAGTCCTGACCGCTGCGGCTGATGAAGCGAACTTTTCCCTTCTGGAAGCAGCAGAACATGCGGTAGCCGTCGAATTTGATTTCGTGCAGCCACGCATCGGTCGCCGGCGGTTCTTGCACCAGCAGGGCCAATTCGGCTTTGGGCTTGCTCGGCATGGGACGCCGTTTCGCCCCGGGCAATTTGCTCAGAGCCATCGGCTTGACGGGGGTTCGCTTGGCGGGCGGCTCCGCTTGCGCCGGCACCGGAAGGACGCGACCGCGAGCCGGGCGGTTGCTGTGCCAGACGTCGGGAGTCCCCGTCTTCTTAGATCGGCCCCGCCCGTTTTTGTGCGACGGTGCGCCTTGCGCGATCTCTTCGAGCGAGCGTCCCGTTTTGGTGCTTTTGGTTTCCGTCTCGATGATGTCGTGCTTCGCTTCGGGTTTGGCCGCCGAATCGCGATGCTTGATCAGCAGCCATTGCGGCTTGCGTGCGTCACCTCGAGCGGTGCGGACCAGGGCCCAACTCCCCTGGAGTTTTTCTCCTTCGAGCGAAAACTTGAGTCGCCCTTCGCGGTACTGGGTTTGAGGATCATCCTCGCCTTCGGGAACCCAGTTGCCGCGGTCCCAGACCATTACGGTGCCGCCGCCGTATTCTCCCTGCGGAATCGTCCCCTCGAAGTCCGCGTATTCGATCGGATGATCTTCGACTTGCACGGCGAGGCGCTTTTGGGCCGGGTCGAGGCTGGGACCTTTGGGGACCGCCCAGCTTTTCAGCGTTCCGTCCAACTCGAGACGGAAGTCGTAGTGCAAGTTGGTCGCGTCGTGCTTCTGAACGACGAACCGATGTCCGGACTTCACCGTCGCGGAACCTGAGGGTTCCGGCGTCCGCTTAAAGCTGCGTTTTTGGCGGTATTGATTTAAGCCCATGGTGATCCGCTCTGCCGCCTGTGGATGCCGTCTGCATGCCGGACTGCTCGCCGACCGACTGAGCTAAGCCAGCCGGGAGTCGGTATTGGATTTGCATCAGTTTTGGTGGATTCCATCTTCCCTCGCGCCGAGGCTGTATGGAATCCCCAAGGAGGAACAACTGATGGTGCCAACCTGGATCAAGGCCACGCTCGCCGTCAAATCGGTGATTGAGTTCACGCTGGCGTGCGAAGTGGCGGCCGCCGGTCAAATCATCGTGGGGATGTGTGTCGCGGCGGTCGGCGTCGCTCCGCACGTGTGGTCCTTCAGCCGACACGTGGTGGAAGGGCCGCGCGATTAATCGGCAAGCCGCAAGTCCGGGCGTTCGAGCATCACGCTCCGAACGCTGCGTCTACCACCAACCGACGCCGCAATGATAGTCGCAACCGCCGCCGAGATGGCCGTAAAGATACGGGGCATAAGCGGCCGGGACGAAGTAACCGGGCGCGTAGGGACCGTCGGCTCGAGCCCCATAATAGCCCGGGCCGTAGTAAGGGAAGACGTTGGGAGCACCGGAGGCGCCATAGGCAAACGGCGCGTAGTATCCGCGACCCTCGTAATAATTGTGAGGGTTGGTGTCTCCCATCGGGTCATCGGGAAAAGTTTCGTACCATTGGCCGTACGGATTGCCGCCCTCGGCCAGCGCGCGGCTTCCTGAGAGTTGAGTAGTCAGCACCAAGCAAACGCCAACGAGTGCCACGCGGGGCAACCACCAAGCAGTCGGTCGCATCGACGCACTTCCCCTGAATTCAAGGTTAGCCCCGAGCGACCGTCCTGGTTGGCAAGGCTCAGTGGGCGGATTTAGACGGGTCCGGCGGATCGATTCCCAGCGCCGTAGCCAGGTCGATCAAGTGATCCTGCTCCTCTACTAAGAGCTTACGCACCAATTCGGCAATTGCAAACTCGCCAAGCTCTTCGCACTGCGAGACGCGCTGTCGGTAATTCCGAATAGTCTCGACTTCATTGTCGAGATCAAAACGCAGGAGGTCTTTCGCATCGTCCGACATCTTCACCGGCTTCGCTTCGACGGTCGGAGTGCCGCCCAAGTAGTCGATCTGTTTGGCGATGATCAAAGCGTGCTGCAGTTCCTGAGCAGCGTGCAGCTCGAGTTCCGAGGCGATCTTCATGTAGGCCGCCCCTTTGATCACTTGCGAGTAGACCGTGTAGGCAATGATGGCCTGGTATTCACGAGACAAGTCTTCGTTGAGTGCGGCAATCAGTTTTTCGCGGGTCATTTCGGACTTGCCATCCTGATTCGTTTTTGTCGATTTGGGGGCGGTGGTAGTTGATGTCATGAAGATCGCTTCCTTCAAGAATTCCGAGCCGCGAGGACAGGGAAAAAATCCGTGCAGTACCAATTCGACGGCCGGCGTCCGCTCGCAACTGAGTGCGGGGCGGCCGCCGGCCTGATGTCCCAATTTGCGAACAATCAGTTCGCTTAAATCTGATGCATCAAGACGAGCACAAGCACAATCACGAGCAGCAATCCAAGTCCACCGCTGGGGTAGTAGCCCCAACTTCGGCTATGCGGCCAAGCGGGAACGGCGCCCAACAGCAGCAGGATCAAAATGATCAACAGGATGAGGCCCATATTGGGTCTCCTTGTTCTGAAGGTGAACGCGCTCGCGAGCGATCAGTATTGTTTACCGGATATCTACGCGAACGCGCGTGGGAAGGATGCGGATTCAAAGCTGCAGCGACTGCCACAAGGGCAATGCAAACTCGGTGCCAATGACTGCGGGTCGTAAAATGACCGCTTCTAAGTCACTCGTACCTCGGGGTTTCGCTGTGGCCTCCGGTGATTTGGCAGCCGCGCGCGCATACTGGCTGCCCCTAGATCAATCTGGCTCCGGCGGATCCCTCTCTCGCCGAATCGTCCCTTCATTAGTCGCGGGCGCGCGTCACGTAAGGAAGCAGTCGACTCAATTCCCACACTAATCACGACAAGTCAGCCCGATTGGCATAATGCTTGCATTCAGTGCATCATCCGACCCGGCGGCGCACGCAGATGTGACTAACTAACGCCGGGCCAACCGTACGCAATTAATCGAAGGAGTCGCAGAGATGATTAATCAAGCCACGCTTCAAGGCAATTGGAACGAGATCAAGGGGAAGCTCCGGAAGCACTGGGGCCAGCTGAGCAATGACGATGTGCAGACCTTCAACGGAAACATCGATCAATTGGTCGGCCTGATCCAACGCAAAACGGGTGAAGCCCGGTCGCAGGTCGAAGACTACCTCGATGAGTTGACCGCAAACGGCTCCGCAACGTTGAGCGACGCGGCTGAAAACGTGCGCGAATACGTGCATCAAGCCACCGATCGCATTCAAGAAGGTTCGCAACAGGCGATGGACACCTTCCGTGAAGGTTACGGGCAGGCCGAAGACATGATTCGCCAGCGGCCGACCGAATCTGTTGCGCTGTGCTTCGGCGTGGGCGTGGTTGTGGGTCTCTTGCTCGGCGCCAGCCTCCGCGGTCGCTAACCCGACCGTCGGTTCGCTGCCTAATCAAAGTCGCCTGGCAAACTCAATTTGCTTTGGCGATGAGTCTCTAGTTGGAGAGCCGGTCAAATGAGTCCACAAATGCAACACGGCAGTCGGCGCCACCAGATGGCGTCTAAAGCCGAGTCGAGCCTATTGAGTTCGTCGCAAGAGCTGGTCGAGGAGTACCCGATCTCTGCCACGGTTTTGGCGTTCGGAGTGGGTCTGGGGGTGGGGGTGCTGATCGGGCAAACGATCGTAGGGGCACTGACGCAAGAGCCTGAGCCGCTATCCCGGTTCGATTCGCTCAATCAGCAAATCTGCGACACGGTGCGTAACGCGGTTCCCGAGGCAATTCGTCAGTACTTGCCTCGGCAATTCGGCAAAGCCTGATGGGTTAAAGCCAGGGTACTGCCCCGGCTCTGCCGATCCGGTATGCTCGAAGAGGGGATAAAATCGCCAAATTCGGCACCCCGCCACAGAGTCTGAGATAAATCGCCATGAGCCGTCCTCCGGAAACGATCGAACAGGTGCGCGAGGAGATGCGACAGATTCGTTCGAACCTCGACGATGAAGTCGCCAGCTTCGTGCAAAACACGCGAGGCTTGTTCGATTGGCGTTCTTACGTGCGCCACGCTCCCTGGCTGTGCCTGGGAGCGGCGGCGGTGGCGGCGTATCTTGTCGTCCCTTCCAAACCGAAAGTCGTAACCCCGACTCCCGAGCAACTCGCGGAACTGGCTAAGCATTCGCGGGTGACATTCGCAGACACGGGCTCGCAGGCGAAAGCCAAATCTGTGGGCCGAGAGTTGGCCGGCGTGGCCGTGGGTCTGTTGGTGCGAGCCGGCCTCGCCGTCGCCACGCAACAATTTAATCAATTCATCAACCGGCCCCCCGGGCCGACCGAGCCTTCGGGGGCAGGAGGTCCGAAACGATGATCATGAAGAATCGCCTTTCGGAGGAGGTCTTCGGCCGGCAGCCGCGTTCTCGTCCCCCTGAAGGCGGCGGGATGATGGGCCCCGCGTCGAAATACTTCGGCACGATTGAAGAGACGATCGCCGAGCATCCGGGTGTGAGCCTGGCGGCCGCACTCTTGGCCGGAGTCCTCTTCGCCTTGTGGATCAAACGACGATGAGTAACCGCCTGCAGGAAAACGGTCACTCAGCCGGCGGATCGGCGGCACGGAGCGTCGGGCAGATTTTGCACGACATCGTGACGCTCGGTCAGCTTCAGGCGCAACTCTTCCTGCTCGATGCGCGCGACGCGGGCGTCAAGGTTCAACGACCGATTTTGGCCTTGGCAGCCGGCGCCGTCCTAGCGATCTGCTCTGTGCCAATCGCGCTCATCGGAATTGCCTTCTTGTTAATTGATGTGGCTCACCTCAGTCGGCTGGCCGCATTTTGGATCACCTTTGTCTTCGCGGTCTTCGTGGCGGCCTCGCTTATCGCATACGCGATCGCGTGGTTGCGCAAGCCGCCAGGACTGTTTGCCTATTCCCGTGAGGAGCTGGGGAACAACATCGAACGCGTCAAGGAAATGCTGCACAACTCGGGCTCGGGTTCGACCCCGCGCTCTAGCTCGAGGATTTAGTAAAAGACCGACATTCAACTCTCTTCGGAGGTTTATCAGTAATGGCTCAACATCAATCACCGGCCGGACGCACGCAGGAACGATCGCAGCGGCCCGGACCAGAAGGTGGGCGCATGACGCGGCGGAATTCGTCGCCGATGCAGCCCTTTGACGATTTGATCGAATACGCGCGAACCTACGCTCGTGAGAAACCCGAGACCTTCGCGCTCACTTGCTTGGGCGTCGGCTTCATCCTGGGGTGGCGTCTGAAGCCGTGGTAAGACCGAAATCGGCCGTGCTCTCGAATTCAACGGGGCTGCGTCCTTGGCGAATGGCCTGACGCAGCCCCGATTGCATTTCCTATCCCCGGTATTGTGACGATCAGTATTTGGTGCGCGGGTGGTGATTCGTATCTAATATCGAAGTCTCTCGAGCGCCGGGGCACTCCCTCCTGGCTGGCGGATTCAACGTGAAAAAACGCGTGCAAATTAGAAACCCGGACAGCACCCTGCGGCTGCCACCCGCCGCCGGCAAGTTTCTGCTGGCCGTCGTCGTGATCGCGTGTCTGGCCTGGACGAAAGTCGTCATGGTGCCGATCGCGTTCGCGGTCTTGCTCGCATTTATTTTCAACCCGGTCGTGATGTTGCTCACGAAACGCGGCCTGCCCCGCGCTCCGGCCGTATTGACCGTCGTGGCGGCCACGGGCGTGCTCGTCGGCTCCTGCTGGTGGGTATTGGGCAGTCAGGTGCTGCAGTTTGCCAGCCAGTTGCCGGAGTACGAAGGGAATGTGACTCGCAGAATCAACGAATTGCGAAGCACGGGCCGGCACTCCGTGCTGACGCGGATCGAAGAGTTTGGAAACAAGGTCGCCACGGCTGTGAGCGAGTCGGCCGAAACGCCTGCCAGCGATGGGACGAAGAACCCGCCGAAAAAGAGCGATCAGCCCCAGGCCGTTCGCATCGTGAACCAGGAACCGACGATGCAGTTCGGCCCGATCGCCGCCGGCCTGGACGCCGTTTTTGAGTTTCTCGCGTCCGTCGCCCTGGTTGTGGTGCTGGTTGTTTACATGCTCATCAACCGGGAACAGTTGCGGAATCGGTTCCTGTGGCTCTTCGGCGAAGGGCATATGACCCTGACGACGCGGGCCCTCGACGACGCGGCCCAAGGTCTCAGTCGATTTCTGTTGATGCAACTGTTGATCAACGGAGCCTTCGGCTTGTTCGTCGGGCTCGGACTCTGGCTGATCGGGATGCCCTACCCGCTCTTGTGGGGGGTGCTCTCGACGTTCTTGCGCTACATTCCGTTCGTCGGGCCATGGATTGCGATGCTGTTCCCGTTCGCTTTGAGCCTGGCGGTGATGCCCGGCTGGACGAAGCCGGCACTGATTGTGGGACTTTATGTCGCCTACGAATTGGTCGCCAACCTGGCCCTCGAGCCCCTGCTTTACGGCCAAAGCATGGGCGTCTCACCCGCGGCACTTCTGGTCGCGATCGCGTTTTGGTCGTGGTTGTGGGGAGCGCCGGGCCTGGTTTTGTCGGTGCCTCTCACGGTCTGTTTAGTGGTGCTGGGAAAGCACGTTCCCAGCCTGACATTCTTGGACATCCTGCTGGGTGACGAGGCCGTGCTGACTCCCGACGTGCAGTTCTATCAGCGATTGCTTGCGCGGGACGAAGACGAGGCGTTTGATATTGTCCGCGATCGGCTCCAGCAAGTGCCGCTGGGACGTGTCTTCGACGAAATTGTGATTCCGGCCCTGAGTTCGTCCCGCAGCGATTTCGAGTCAGGTCTCATCTCGGAAAATGAAGCGGCGGCGATTTTCGAGATCGTTCGGGAAACTGTCGAGGAGTTGGAGTCGGCACCGACCGATCCGCCCGAAGCGACCGCGGCGCAGCCGGCCGTCCCGCGCTCGAAAATCAAGGTCCTCGCTTGCGCAGCGCGTGATGCGGCTGACGAGGCGGCCGTCGAGATGCTTAGCCGACTGGTGGATCCCCGCATCGGCGCGATCGAGGTGATTTCCACCGACCATCTCGTGTCCGAGATTATCTCGAAGGTGGCCGAAGAGCACCCGGCGATCGTCGTGATTGGATCATTGCCGCCCGGCGGACTGGCTCACACGCGGCTGCTCTGTAAGCGACTGCGTTCGGGCTTTCCGGATCTCAAGATCGTCGTCGGCCGCTGGGGGTTGAAGGCTGACGCGGAGCTGAAGAATCGCGAGCAGCTCATCGACGCCGGTGCGGATAACTTCGCGCGAACGCTAGAGGAAACGGCCACCCAGCTCGTGCAACTGCAGCAAATGATCCAGTCGATCGAAACACCCGCCGGAACGCTTCGACCCGTCGCGACGGTTGCGCAAACGGCCGCCGAAAAGGCTACGACCGATAAGGCTGCGGTGACGTCGACTTGATCGCCGGGAATCCCAATTAAACCCGAGAGCGCGACTCAAGTCGGATCACGAGAAAGGGCCTTCCAAGAAGACCAACAGCCCCGTTTGGAACGCGGAGAGTGCGAACGCGATGGGAGCCGCGATTCGCTTGTGGCGCCTGTGCAGCAAAGAAAGACCGGTGAGTGCGAGAATAGTTCCGGCCGCTTTCACGCGGAGGAAGACCGAGGGATTTCCGTTATCGATTCTGAGCAGGTAGAGTCCGACCGGGTTTTTCTCGAAGTCCTCGATCATGTCGCCCGTGCGAAGAACCAGATATCCGTCGTAGAAGGAAACGCCCCCTACGAACAAGAGAGCCGCGGTGAAGAAAGGCGCCCAGGCCTGGGGCGGCGTGGCGGGAGTCGCTGCGGTATTTGCGTCGTCGTGCGCTGCTTGGCCGTCGCGACTTGAGAGAGCTTTTGTCTTTCGATGCGACTCACTAGGAAAATCGAGCATGGCCCCGACTCCTTACCGGCTCGTTTGCGATTGTTTTGCTTGTCTTCAAGCGGTAATTGCGGAATTAGCAAAACGAGTGCCGAAAGGCGCGCGGGTCGCTGTTCTGGAGATCTTCCTGGGCGCGAGTTCCTGTTTTCAGTGCGTAAATTGCGGCCCGTAATTTAATTGTAGCTCACGACTCGGTGTGGCAATGGGCAGTAGTGAAACGATAGCGTGGTTGTGGGGCCGGGCGCCGCTCCTGCGCGCCGGGCACACAAGTGGTGCATTGGCGGCCTCAGTGCGAACGCCGCGAGGCAATTGGCGCAGACCTTGCAACAGTCGGGGCCTAATTCGAATCCGCGGCAAATCGCGCCGAGTGAACTCGGGGAGGCCGATGGCCCGCTGGGCTGGCGTCGCGCGTGAGTGCGGAAGACCGATCTGAGAAATCCATGCGTGTCCTAAATTTCTGCCGGCGGCATCTGCAATTCTTCATGGCGGCCTACGATCGTTGGAGCCGTGACGAGGGGCCGGTGATGGCGGCGGCCGTGGCCTACTACGTGGCCCTTTCGTTCTTCCCGCTCGTGCTGGTCCTCATTTCCGGGTTGGGTTTGTTTTTCCGGTTCGCGCACTCGGGCACGGACGCCCACCAGGCCGTGCTGACCCTGGTTGAAAGCGATCTCTCGCCGTCGGCTCGGGCTTCGGTCGAACAAGCGCTGGACCAGGTGCGCGACCGCTCGACGATTCACGGCCCGATTGCGCTCCTGATGATGTTGTTCTCTGCGATCGCCGGCTTCGTCCAACTCCAGCAGGCGTTCGACCGGATCGGCGACGTCCCGCGAGGCAACTCAAAGGGGATTGTGCACGCCGTGCGGATGGTGCTCTTCGAACGTTTCATCGCGTTCTTGATGCTCTGCGGTCTCGCCCTGCTCGTCACGGCCGTGTTCATCGGCACGCTCGTGTTATTCGCGATGGAGCAATACACCAAGGGGATCATTCCGGGATCTCATCTCCTGTGGAGACCGTTGCAGTCCTTGGTGAGCTTGGGCACGAACACACTGCTGTTTTCCTTGATTTATCGTTCACTCCCCAAAAAACCGGCGCCTTTCAAGTACTGCCTGCGAGGCGGACTCCTCGCGGCCACAATCTGGGAAATTGGCCGACAGATTTTGGCCGCGCTGTTGATCGGCACGCGCTACACGGCGGCCTACGGAGTGATCGGCTCGTTTATCGGGCTGATGCTCTGGTGCTATTACGGGGTGGCGGTCTTACTGATGGGGGCTGAATACATCGAAGTACGCTGGCACGCCCCGGGCAACAAGCCACCCAACGATTCGAACGCATCGTCGAACAACGATCCGCCTGCAGGCAGCTCAGAGGACGCGACTCCCCAGCAAGCGGCCGACGTGCACCATCACTTGCGAACCGTCGCCCACCTCTTGGCGCATCCGTTTCCAAATTGGTTGCGCTAGCGATGCGCTGCTTTTGTCCGGTAAGACTCTGCTCGACCGGTTGCGGTTGACCGACGATCAGACGGGTCGGATCGGCTTCAAGACCTGCGGATCGCTATCGGCTCCGGTTCCCCGTAAGCGATGAGCGCGCACGGACTAACTTCGCCCTTCCCAGGCGGCATGCCGCTTGCACTTCCATTAAAGAGCGTGGAAAGAGAGTAACCGGCCTCGAGACGAATGAGCAGGGTTTTGGACTCCGCTCGCGAGGCCGCCAAGTAAGGCACGGAAGTCATCGAGGAGAGAAGTCATGAACTGGGATACCGTGAAGGGCGATTGGAAGCAGTTTCAAGGAAAAGTCAAAGAACAGTGGGGCAAGCTCACTGACGACGATTTGAAGCGGATCGACGGCCGTCGTGAGCAACTGGCCGGCGCGATCGAGAAAAAGTACGGCATCGAAAAGGATGAAGCCGAAAAGCAGGTCTCCGCGTTCGAGCAGACCTGCGGTCACTGCAGCAGCGAAGGCAATCGCATGGAGTCTGAATCGCGCGGCCACGAAAAACACATGGCCGGTCAACATGCGATGAATGATCCCGCCAAGGAGAAGTCGGACAGCATGCGACGCGATTCGACTTCGCCTATGCAGCCCGGCGGCGAACGGATGAAAGACAGTGAGCCGATGAAAGACAAGGAAATGGCCGGCGACAAGCACCGGGAGAACAAGCCATCGGCCAGCGGAAAGAAAGAGCATTCGCAAGCGCCTCGCGCGAAGAAGTAGCGCGGCCGAGCTGAACGGAAAGAGTTTTGACACCTGCGGTCTGTTGAAGGCCGCAGGTTTTTTTGCGCGGGTTGTTTTGCGCAGTGGAATCGAAATCGAGTCCAACCTCCCTGCTGCGAACCGGTACAGCCTTTGCACTGGCAAGGCGCATCGCGCCCCAACACACCCGATCCGCTCGAAGGAGCTTTGTCATGATCAAGATTCGACACGCGACGATTTCGTTCAGCGCAATGGGTGCGCTGGCGGTCGCGGCTCAGGCTCAGCAACCACAACCGTCGTCACCAAACGCACCATCACAGGCCCCCTCTCAAAGCACTTCGGGATCGTCCACGACGACAACCACGACCAGCCGGCCGGCTGCCTCGCCGTCTCCCGATCTGAATACCGACACCAACTCGCAGCCAGACATCACCGGAACTTCGGGGCACGCGGACACCGACGTGCGGATGAAGGGCTCAGGCGGCCTGGCTTCGGCAATGGCCAACTTCAGCGTACGCACCGGCCTGGAAATCCGCCCGAACAGCATCGGGCAGGTCGTGGTGCAGACCGTGCGTCCCGACACGGCGTCGGCCCGGGCAGGAATTGAGCCCGGCGACATCATCACGAACTTGAACGGGACCGAGATCACGACCATCGATTCGTTGCAGACCTTAATCAGCAAGCAGCCCTCTCAGGGGGCCTATTTTGCGAGCTTTCGCCGGGGTGACAAAGATTTTCGGGTTCCCCTCGGACGCCAGTTATCCCTGATGGGAATGACACTGTTCCCCGATCGCGCCGATCGGCCTATCGTGAAAGCCGTCGAACCTTCCTCGCCGGCCGATCGTGCTGGCTTCAAAGTTGGCGACGTGATCACGGGTGTCGACCGCCAAGATACGGCGACGTTGGCCAAGCTGTTGGACTTCGCAGTGCCGTTCATGCGGAACCTGTCACAAGGCCAAGGCATTCGTTTTCGGGTGGTCCGCGATGGTAAGCCTCGTCAGTTTTCTGTGACTCGGCCGGCGGATGCCGACTTACCGGTGCTGACTCCCGACCAGGAACGGCACCTGCGTCGCGTAGCGAACGGCGACGACGAACGACCCAGCCAGGATCACAAACGGCCTCGGACGCGCAAGACGACCCGCACGACTCAAACGACTGCCGCCACGAATTCGATGAACAATCAAACCGCACAGCAGCCCAACCAGAATGGCGTTGGCGGATTTGGCGGCGGCGTCGGCGTGGGGCTCGACAGTGGCATTGGTGACGCAGGTCTCGGTGCGGGCGGCGGCACGACGGGCCCCACAGGGATGAACGGTTCCTCGAACGCGAACGCGGCAGTCGCTGTTTTGCGCGGGA